>Ga0182015_10003044_pt1 | contig 19270 bp, 17 predicted proteins | sample 712P3MmetaG_FD_120478 | JGI IMG/M metagenome (GOLD analysis project Ga0182015, IMG submission 120478) | Permafrost microbial communities from Stordalen Mire, Sweden - 712P3M metaG | ecosystem: Environmental > Terrestrial > Soil > Wetlands > Permafrost | place: Sweden: Stordalen | collected...
ACGCTGTACGCGCTCGCCGAACTTCTGCCGAAACAGAGCTAGAATGACAACTATCGCTCACGGGCAGGAGCAACCGCATTGCCGCTATCCGCATTCGAAATAGGCAAGCTAAAAATTGTCGCTCACGTTCGCGAAGAGCTCGACCGAGCGGGAATTACCGCCGAGTCAATTCGCTGCAAATCCGGCGGAACCCACACCAACCGCGACACAGCGAGAATCATCGTCACGGTGGGCGGCACCGTGTCGTATATGGACTTGAGCGCGCCGGCGGTCGAGGATTGTGAGGCCATCGTCGCAGGCGAGACATGGCACCAGATTGCCGCATTCATCAGCCGGCTCAAAAAAACGGCCGGGCCCGATTCCTGACCTGAGATCTTGTTGGCGGAGAGGGTGGGATTCGAACCCACGGTCGGATCGCTCCAACGCCGGTTTTCAAGACCGGTGCATTCAACCGCTCTGCCACCTCTCCCGGCGCAAAAGTCATCCGCGGCCAGCCGGAAGTTTACCTGACACGCCTCGCGTACGCGCGGTCCCGGCCGGATGGACATCCCGACTCCCTACCCATTATGCTGCATCGAAAGCCACCCGAACCGCAAAAGGCGCGACTCCCTTAGTTCCGGTCCGATGGAAGATAAATCCGCCCTCCTCAACCAGCTCCGCATCGATCGCGGCGGCGAGCCTCCGCGCTCGGCGAAGTGGGGCCTTTGGTTGGCCGCGGTGGCGGCAATCTTAGCTATCGCCGCGTGCGCCTGGTTCTGGACGCGTTCCAGAGGTATCCCGGTTCACGTGGCCGTAGCTCAGTCCGCCGCAGCCGGCGGCACGGCCGTTGCGCCCTCCTCGATCCTGGATGCATCGGGATATGTCGTCGCGCGCCGTCAAGCCACGGTGGCTTCGAAGATCACCGCCAAGATGGTCGAGCTCGACATCGAAGAGGGTGATCGCGTCAAGGAGGGTCAGGTGATCGCCCGGCTCGACGATACGAACCTGCGCGCCACTCTGAATGCGGCACGGGCCCAAATCGACTATGCCCGTTCCGGCCTTGCGGAAACCGAGGTGAATCTGAAGAACGCCAAACGGGATTACGATCGCCAGAGGAGCTTGCTCGGAGGACACTTCGTGAGTCAGTCGGCCGTCGACAATGCGCAGACCACCATGGATGCGCTCGCCGCGCAGCTCGCCACCCAGAGAAGCAACGTCGAAGTCGCGCAACGGAACATCGATGTAGCGCAGCGCAATCTCGACGACACCGTGGTGCGCGCTCCGTTTGCGGGCGTCGTCACCGTGAAGGCTGCGCAGCCGGGTGAAATCGTGTCGCCGATTTCCGCGGGCGGCGGTTTCACCCGAACCGGCATCGGTACCATCGTCGACATGGACTCGCTTGAAATACAGGTCGACGTCAATGAAAACTTCATTAATCGCGTGCAGCCTGATCAGAAGGTGACGGCGAGACTGAACGCCTATCCGGACTGGCAGATTCCCGGGCACGTCATCGCCGTCATCCCGACCGCCGACCGCAGCAAAGGTACGGTCACGGTGCGGATCGCTCTCGAGCAGAAGGATCCTCGCATCCTGCCGGAAATGGGCGTTCGGGTCGCCTTTTTGGGAGGCGCGACCGGCGCCGGCGGTACGGCCGCACCGAGCGAGGGCGTCTTGCTGCCGCGAGGTGCGGTACTGTCCTCCGGGGCGACCGGCGTGGTCTTTGTCGTCCATGATTCGACCGTCGAGCGGCGCGCTGTCAAATTAGGACAAGCGGACGGCGACCGCATCGTGGTATCGGCCGGAGTGACTCCCGGCGAGCGCGTAGCGGTCGGCGACTTCACCCAATTGAAGGACGGCGCGGAAATTCGCATCGAACCATAGCAGCGGCGACCGCGGACCGACAGGGAGCAAGACATGAGCGAGAACATCGTCAGCCTTCGCAACGTCGTCAAGCACTATGCACGCGGCAAGCAAGATGTGCCCGTGCTCGACAATCTCGATCTGGACATCGCCCGCGGCGAATTCGTCGCGCTGATGGGGCCGAGCGGCTCGGGCAAGACGACACTGCTCAATTTGATCGGCGGCTTGGACACTCCGACCTCCGGCGAGATCACGGTCGCCGGTCAACGGCTGGACCGGCTCAAGAGCGGGCAGCTGGCCCGCTGGCGTGCGGACAACGTGGGGTTCGTGTTCCAGTTCTACAACCTGATGCCCATGCTGAGCGCGCAGCGCAACGTCGAGCTTCCCCTGTTGCTTACCCGCTTATCCGCCGCACAGCGGTCCGCGAACGCCACGGCAGCCCTCGCCCTGGTAGGCATCGCGGATCGTGCCAAACACAAGCCCAACGAGCTCTCCGGCGGTCAGGCGCAACGTGTGGCGATCGCACGGGCGCTCGTCGCGGACCCGAAGCTTTTGGTTTGTGACGAACCCACCGGCGATCTGGACCGCAAGTCCGCCGATGAAGTTTTGCACCTCCTCCAAATCCTGAATCGCGAGCACGGCAAGACCATTGTCATCGTGACCCACGATCCGAAAGCCGCGGAATTCGGCAGCCGCCACCTGCACATGGACAAAGGGGCGCTGCTGGAATCCGGAACCTTGGCGGCCTGATCGGTCGGCGACGTCATGAAATACTTTCCTCTCATCTGGGCCTCGTTGTGGCGCAAGAAGACACGCACGATCTTCACGCTACTGTCCATCGTGATCGCCTTCCTTCTTTATGGTGTCCTGCAGACGGTCGACCATGCATTCGAGGATCCGAGCACGGGAGTGACCGGCGCCGATAAGCTGATCACGACCAATAAATTCTCGATCACGCTGCTCCTGCCGTTCTCATTCGCGCAGCAGATTCGAAGCGTCCCCGGCGTCGCGGAGGTCACCTGGATCACCTGGTTCGGCGCGTACTATCAGGAATCGAAGAATTTTGTTTTCGCGCTGCCGATCGACACCGAAACCTATTTCAATCTGCACAAGAACGAGTTCATCGTCAGTGCCGATCAGATGACCGCATTCCGCAATGACCGTACGGGCGCGATCGTGAACGTTGCGCTCATGAAGAAATTCGGGTGGAAGATAGGCGACAAGCTGCCTCTCCATTCGACCATCTGGACCCAGAAGGCGGACGGCTCGCTGAATTGGACTTTCGACATCGCCGGCACCTTCGACGCCAAAGACCCCACGCAGGCGAACCAGCAATCCTCGAGCGTGCTGTTCCATTACGAGCTGTTCGACGAGGGGCGCAGCTTCGGCAAGGGGCAAGTCGGATGGTTCGAGGAGCGTGTCGATGACCCGGCGCAGTCGGCGGCCATTGCCGCCAAGATCGACGCCTTGTTCGCGAACTCGCCGAACGAGACGAAGACGCAGCCGGCAAAGGACTTTGCAATCGCCTTCATCAAGCAGCTGGGCGATGTGGGTTTCGTGCTGCGAGCCATTCTCGGCGCCGTGTTCTTCACCCTTTTGTTCCTGACCGGCAACACCATGATGCAATCCGTGCGCGAGCGCGTCCCCGAGCTGGCCGTCCTCAAGACGCTCGGGTTTACCGACGGCAAGGTGCTCGGCCTCGTGGTCGGCGAAGCGCTGGTGCTCTGCCTCCTGGCCGCTGTCGTCGGCCTGGCGTTGAGCTACGCGGTACTGCCCATCGTGCAAATGGGTCTTTCGGGTGTTCCCCTGACATATGGCGCCCAGCCTTTCGGCCTGGCAGTCGCCGTGCTGCTGGCGCTGGTCGTGGGCCTGCCCCCCGCGGTGCGCGCCATGCGTCTCAACGTGGTCGATGCATTGATGGACAAGCGCTGAGGGCGATCGTAGCCGAGCGCCGCGATTCGGGAGTATCGAATGTTCAAACAGTTGGTCGCCGTGAGCCTGATGAGCTTGAGCACGCTGCCGCAGCGTCTCGGCTCGTCGAGCGTGATCGTGATCGGCATCGCCGGCGTGGTGGCCGTGTTGGTGTCGGTATTGGCGATGGCCACCGGGTTTCGACACACCGTGGCCGACAGCGGCCGGCCCGACCGGGTCATCATTCTTCGCGGCGGTTCCGACGCGGAGCTCAACAGTAACTTGACTCGCGCAGACATCGACATCATCGGGAACGCCCCGGGTCTCGCCAAGGACGCCGACGGCAAGGCGCTGCTGTCCAACGAGCTGCTGACCGTCGTGAACATTCCGAAAATCGACACCGGCTCGGATTCCAACGTCACATTGCGTGGAGTCGGCCTACAGGTCCTGAAAGTGCGCCCGGAGTTGAAACTCGTCGATGGCCGCATGTTCCGTCCCGCCCTGCGGGAGTTGATCGCGGGCGAAGGCGCAGCCAAGCAGTTTCGGGGCCTCACGGTCGGAAGCGTGCTGCATTTGAGAAACGCGGATTGGACGGTCACGGGCGTATTCACCAGCAACGGCGACGTGCACGAGTCGGAGTTGCTCGCCGATGTCGATACCGTCGGTTCCTCCATCGAGCGCAATGCCAATTACAGCTCCGCAGTGGGACTCCTCACGGATGCCGGCGCCTTCGACCGCTTCAAGGATGCGCTCACCACTGATCCGCAGATCAAGGTCGACGTGGAGCGCGAGCCGGACTACTACGCGGCTCAGTCGAAGCAATTGACGCGCCTGATCAACATCGTGGGCAACACGGTAGCCATCATCATGGCCATCGGAGCCATGTTCGGGGCGCTGAACACCATGTATTCGGCGGTCGACGCCCGCGGCTTGGAGATCGCGACCTTGAGAGCCATCGGCTTCGGCGCCGCGCCCATACTTCTGTCGGTGATGATCGAAGCACTGGCTCTGTCCTTCCTGGGAGGTGTGCTGGGAGGCGCCCTCGCCTGGCTTTTCTTCAATGGACACACCGTATCGACGCTCGGCGGCGCCTTTGCCCAGGTGGTCTTCAAGCTCACCGTCACGCGCACGCTGCTGATCGAAGGCGTCGTATGGGCATGCACCATCGGTGTACTCGGCGGATTGTTCCCCGCAGTCCGCGCCGCACGCCTGCCTGTGGCGGAGGCGCTGCGCGCGGCCTGACGGGAGACTCGCCCACCCCGGCCGCGCCGCCCTTCCCCTACCCGCCCCGCTCCGCCACCCCCGCGAAGGGCCCCCCAATCGGCATTGAAACGGCGACGCGCGACCCAATCATCCGCCTACGGGACGCTGTTGTTTGTTTCTGCAGGGTTTTTCACCGCCGGTGCGGCGCCAGACGCCGAACCGGCCGCTATCAGCGACCGGTTCGGCAAGATGGTAAAATGGCGGCAGGTTTCATCGTCGAGGTTCCCAACGAGGTCTTAGTCCATGGCTAATTTCCCGAGCAACAACGCCGCGTTCCCCGGATCGCGGATAGACAGCCGCAGCGTGTTCATCACGCGCACGTACACCCACGTGGTGGGCGGCATTTTGGCTTTCATTCTGATCGAGATGGGCCTGTTCGAGTCCGGCCTCGCGATGAACATCGCGCGATACATGCTCGGGCTGCCCTGGCTGCTCATACTCGGCGCCTTCATGCTCATCGGGTGGCTCGCGACCCGCACGGCACAGACCAGCACTTCCCTCGGCATGCAGTACTTCGCGTATGCCATGTACGTCTTGGTGGAAGCGCTGATTTTCGTCCCGCTGCTCTACATCGCAGAAGCCAAAGCGCCCGGCACCATCGACAGTGCCACATTGATCACCGCGCTCGGTGCCGGCGGACTGATGGTCGTCGCACATCGCACGCGCAAGGACTTCTCGTTCCTGCGGGCGATCCTCATGTGGGGCGGCATTCTTGCGCTCATCGCGATGGTCGGCGGCCTCGTGTTCGGCTTCCAGCTCGGCACTTGGTTCTCAGTGCTGATGATCGGATTCGCGGGCGCGGCCGTGCTCTACGACACCTCGAACATCATCCATATCTATCCGGAAGACCGGTACGTGGCGGCCGCGATGCAGCTTTTCGCATCGATCGCGCTGATGTTCTGGTACGTGTTGCGCATGCTGATGGGGAACCGCAACTAGTCTTCGCTTGGGCGGTACAAGGTGGCGCGCTCTCTAGTTGTCGCTACCGAGCACCATCGCCCCGCTCATATACGGGCCGAGCGCCGACGGCACGGTCACGCTTCCATCCGCCTGCTGGCAGTTCTCGAGTATCGCGACCAGGGTGCGGCCGACGGCGACGCCGGAGCCATTGAGCGTGTGCACCGGCTCGGGCTTCCCGCTGGCGGGATTTCTCCAGCGCGCTTGCAGCCGGCGCGCCTGATAAGACTCGAAGTTGCTGCAAGATGAGATTTCCCGGTAACGCTTCTGGGAGGGCAGCCACACTTCGAGATCGTAGGTCTTGGCACTTCCAAATCCGACGTCTCCCGCACAGAGCGCCACGACGCGATAGGGCAATTCCAGCGCCTTGAGCACCGCCTCGGCGTGCCCGGTGAGGGCTTCGAGGGCGGCATAGGAGTCCTCCGGCCGCACGATCTGGACCATCTCCACCTTCTCGAACTGATGCTGGCGGATCATGCCCCGGGTATCCTTGCCGGCGGCCCCCGCCTCCGATCGGAAACACGGCGTGTGCGCGACGTATTTCAGCGGCAGCGCCGCCGCCTCCACGATCTGATCGCGAACCAGATTGGTGACGGGCACTTCGGCGGTCGGGATCAAGAAGTATCCCGGATCACCTTGGACCGCGAACAGATCCTGCTCGAACTTCGGCAGCTGCCCTGTCCCGACGAGCGCCGCGGCATGCACGAGATACGGCACATACGCCTCCCGATAGCCGTGTTCGCGTACGTGCAGATCCAGCATGAATTGAATGAGCGCCCGATGCAGCCTGGCAAGATCGCCGGTCATCACCACGAATCTCGCGCCGGACATCCGGCCGGCAGCTTCGAAGTCCATCCCCAGGCGGGCGCCAACGGCGACGTGATCCTTGGGCTCGAACGCGAATTCTCGGGGCGTGCCCCAGCGTCGAACCTCGACGTTCGCGTTCTCATCGCGCCCGTCGGGGACGCTCGAATGCAAAATGTTGGGCAGCCCCAGTTGCACTTCGGTCAGTTCGGACTGGATGCGCGTGAGGTCCGCCTCCAAACCCGTCAGTTGGGAGGACAGCGACTCGCCAAGTGCCAGCAACGATGCCGCATCGCGGCCCTGCGCCTTGGCCTGGCCCGTCGCCTTGGCATTCGCGTTCCGCTCCGCACGCACGCGGTCCGCCTCGATCTGCGCCGCCTTGCGCCGCTCCTCGAGGCCTGCGATCTTGTCCACGTCGAGGACGAATCCTCGGCGCGCCAACTCCACGGCAACCTTCGGCAAATCGCTGCGCAGCAGCTTCGGATCCAGCACTAGATTTTCCTCGAGCTTAAGCGGGGGCCTAGGCCCCACCCCGTTGTCAGGCCGTCATTGTAAGCGAACCGGTTGCCGGCTACGCCCGATCCTTCGCCCGCCGCGCTGCCAGCGCCTCGCCTATCTTGATCTCGAGCCCCCGCGGCGCCGGTATGTAGTAGCGCCGCTCTGGCATGCCATCCGGGAAATAGCGCTCGCCCGCGGCGTAGGCGTCGGGCTCGTCGTGCGCGTATCGATAACCTTTGCCGTAGCCGATTTCCTTCATCAGCCGCGTGGGGGCATTGCGCAGATGAAGCGGAACCTCCAGCGAGCCCAAGCTCGCGGCATCGACTTTCGCAGCGTTGAACGCGGCGTAGACCGCATTGCTCTTCGCAGCACCGGCCAGGAAGAGGATGGGCTGCGCAATGGCGAGTTCCCCCTCGGGACTGCCCAAGCGTTCGTAGACCGCGCACGCCTCCAACGTCAGCGTGAGCGCGCGGGGATCCGCGTTGCCGATATCCTCGCTCGCCATGCGCACGGCGCGCCGGGCGATGTACAAAGGATCACACCCACCCTCCAGCATGCGGCAAAACCAGTAGAGCGAGGCATCGGGATCGCTGCCGCGCACCGATTTGTGCAGGGCGGAAATCTGGTCGTAGAAATTTTCTCCGCCCTTGTCGAAGCGCACGTAGGTGCTGCCGATCACGGCGCGCATCGTATCGGTGTCCAGCCGGCGCAGCGCGCCCACCGGCGCAGGTGCCGCGAGATCGGCCGCGGTTTCCAGAAGATTCAACATCCGACGCGCATCGCCATCGGCCGCCGCGAGCAACAACTCCCGAGCCCCCGCATCGAGCTCGAGGCTCAGTCGTCCCAGACCGCGCTCGGGATCGGTCAGGGCTCTGTCGAGGAGCTTGCCCAGATCGTCCGTCGTGAGCGACTTGAGCACGTACACCCGCGCCCGCGAGAGGAGCGCATTGTTGACCTCGAACGACGGATTCTCGGTCGTCGCTCCGACGAAAATCAGCGTGCCGTCCTCGACATAGGGCAGAAAGGTATCCTGTTGCGACTTGTTGAAGCGATGCACTTCATCGAGGAATAGTACGGTGTCGCGCGTACCGCGCAAACTCTTCGCATGCTCCACGATGGCGCGGATGTCCTTGATGCCCGCGAGCACCGCCGAGAGCGACATGAACTCCGCGTTCGCGCCCTTGGCCACCAGCCGCGCGAGCGTCGTCTTGCCGGTACCCGGCGGTCCCCAGAGGATCATCGAGTGGGGTCGCCCGCTTTCCAGTGCGCGCCTGAGCGGCGCGCCCGGCCCCAGCAGGTGCGATTGCCCTACATACTCGTCCAGGGTCTGCGGCCGCAGCCGGTCGGCCAGCGGCCTATAGGTGCCGTCGCCTATCGTGGTCACCTTAAGGTCACTTGGCGTTGCGTCCGATCACATCCACGCCGGGCGGCGGCGTAAACGCAAAGAGATCCGGAGCAAACTTGGGATTCTTGGAGGGGTTGGTAAATGTCAGCTGAGTGATCTGATCGAGCTTGTCCGCCAGGAACATCGAGGCCAGCTCGCCATTCTTGTCGAAGCCGATGCGCACCAATTGGAAATCGGTGTTCGGGTGCTTGGGAATGAGCTGGAACCATCGCAGCCCGCCATCGTCCGGGAGCTGCTTGATGTCGAACGCCGTGCTCACCGAGCCTGAGCCCGACAAGAGCATCGCGGGCGTACTCGACAACGTGCCGTCCATGTCGCGCACGTTGGCCTGCGCGAGATCCTTGTCGTAGAACCAGATCTGCTTACCGTCCGCCAGGATGAGCTGTTCCGAAGGCTCGGAGTAGTCCCAACGAAATTTCCCCGGACGCTCGAGATAGAACTTGCCGGCAGCGCTGCGTAGCTCCTTTCCCTGACCGTCGGTGATGGTCTGCTTGAAATCCGCGGACCAGCTGGACAGGCCCGCGAGGTAATGATCGACCTCCGTCGCAGGCGATGCCATGCCGGGAGCCGCGCGAAGCACGAGGAGGAAGATGAACGCAAACAGGACCAAGCGAAGATTCTGCACTGGAGTTATTCCTCGGGGGGTGGAGCGCCGAAAATCTCGCGGGCGCCGTTCGGCTGCAAGGGGCCCACCAGGCCGGCGGCCTCCATCGCCTCGACCAGCCGCGCGGCGCGGTTGTAGCCGATCTTGAGGCGGCGCTGCACGCCGGAAATGGAGGCCTTGCGCGTCTCGGTCACGACGCGCACGGCCTCATCGTAGAGCGGATCCGCCTCGGCATCGACCACCCCACCCTCGCCCTCCTCGTCGTCGGACGGGAACCCGGGAATGGCGTTGCGCGGACCGTCGAGAATCTCGTCGATATAGGTGGGAGCGGAGGCGGTCTTGAGTCCGGCAACCACCCGATGGACCTCCTGATCGGAGACGAACGCGCCATGGACGCGCGTCGGGATCGAGGTGCCCGGCGGCAAATACAGCATGTCCCCGTGCCCCAGCAGCGATTCGGCGCCCATCTGGTCGAGGATGGTGCGCGAGTCCACCTTGGCCGACACCTGGAACGCGATGCGGGTCGGGATATTCGCCTTGATGAGGCCGGTGATCACATCCACCGAAGGGCGCTGCGTCGCCAGGATCAAGTGGATTCCCGAGGCGCGCGCCTTTTGGGCGAGGCGCGCAATCAGCTCCTCGACCTTCTTGCCGACGATCATCATGAGGTCGGCGAGCTCGTCGATGATCACCACGATGAACGGCAGGCTGGTGAGATCTTCCACATCCTCGGCGACCACCCCCGGGACGCCCTGGGCGATCTTTTGCAGGCGAACCGGGTCCTTGATCGGCTTGCCGGCTTCCTCCGCCTCCCTGACCTTGCGGTTGAAGCCGCCGATGTTGCGTACGCCGAGCATCGCCATGAGTTGATAGCGCCGCTCCATCTCGGCAACGCACCAGCGCAGGGCGTTCGCCGCCTGCTTCATGTCCGTGACCACGGGCGAGAGCAGATGCGGGATCCCCTCGTACACCGAAAGCTCCAGCATCTTCGGATCGATCATGATCATCCGCACGTGCTCGGGCGTCGCCTTGTACACGAGACTGAGCACCATGGCGTTGATGCCCACGGACTTTCCGGAACCGGTAGTGCCGGCGATCAGAAGGTGCGGCATGCGGGCGAGATCGGCGACCACCGGGACGCCGCCGATGTCCTTGCCGAGCGCGAGAGCGAGCGGCGAGCTCACTTCGTCATAGGGCTTGGACTTGATGATCTCGCCCAAGGTGACGATTTCGCGCTTCTCGTTGGGAATCTCCAGGCCCACCACGGATTTCCCCGGGATGATCTCGACCACGCGCACACTCACCGCCGACAGCGCGCGCGCCAGATCCTTCGACAGACCGGTGATCTGGCTCACCTTGACGCCGGGCGCGGGCCGCAGCTCGAAGCGCGTGATGACCGGGCCCGGCTGGACGGCCACCACTTCGGCCTCGACGCCGAAATCGCGGAGCTTGAGCTCCACCAGGCGCGACATGGCCTCCAACGCCTCGTCGGAATAGGACTGCTCGCGCACAGGGGCCTCATCGAGCAGCGACAGCGCCGGCAGCTCGCTCGACTTCGGCGCATCGAACAACGGCACCTGCCGCTCCCGCTCGACGCGTTCGCTTTTCTCGGGAACGGGAGCCGGGGCCTCGATGCGAGGCGGCGGACGGCTCGCGACTTTCTTCTGCTCCTCGCGCACGACCTCTTGGCGCGCCTGCTTGCGCTGCTGGCCGGAGGCAAGCTCGCGCTTCTGTTCAATTCGCGAGCGCGCCCAGTCGATCCCTTCGAGCACCCAGGCGCCGAGCTTGTCCATGACATCGAACCACGAGACGCTCAGAAATAACGCCACGCCCGAAAACCACAAGCCGAGAAGCAGCAACGTTGCGCCCAGGAAACTTAAGCCCCGGGCACTGTCGTTGCCGACAAGCACGCCGAGCACGCCGCCCGCGGTGTTGGGAAGCGACCGGCCGTCCCAGTGCAGGGTCGCGAGGCCGCAGCTCGTGAGGAGCGTCAAAATGAATCCCGCGGTGCGCAGCAACGTGTTGACTCTCGAGCGCGCATCGGGCAACGATTGGTTCTTGTGCACGAGCCACCCCGCATAACCGAGCATGATCGGGAAGAGATAGGCGGGCCTGCCGAAGAGAAAGAAGAAGAACCCCGCGAGCCATGCACCGATGGGCCCGATCCAGTTGCCGACCGGGCCGGTCTCGCCGGTATTGAAGAAGCTTGGGTCCGTCCCGTGATACGTGATGAAGGACAGCAGCAGCATCAAGGCGAGCGCACACAGTGTGACCAGCGTACCCTCGCGCAGCGACCGGGCCACGGCCGCCGACAGCTTGACGCCGGATTTGGGTTTTTTCAAAGCGGCTGCTTCACTCAAATCTAGATCCTTGCTGATCTTTAGCGTTTAACCAGTTGAATAATATGCCAAAGCATATGTCATATCACGGCGATAGTAGCGTAGCCGGGCGGCGGTTACCAACCTTCCGCCGCGGCAAGCATCCCGGCGAGCGGTGCGAAGTGAGCGCAGCTCGTTGGAACTGGCTGGCGCGGGCGGATTTACTTACCATGAGCCGGCGCGATAGAGAGGCAGATCATACATGAGCGATGTCAGGCACAGTCGTCTAATCATCCTGGGGTCGGGTCCCGCGGGATATTCTGCCGCAGTTTACGCGGCGCGGGCCAATCGCGCCCCTCTCCTGATCACCGGTCTGGAACAGGGAGGCAAGCTCATGACGACGACGGATGTGGATAATTGGCCGGGCGATGTCGAGCATCTGCAAGGGCCTCAGCTGATGGAGCGGATGCGCAGGCATGCGGATCGGTTCAAGACCGACATCGTCCTCGATCACATCAATCGCGTGGAGCTGGGCCAGCGGCCGTTCCGGCTGCACGGGGACAATGGCGTATACACCTGTGAAGCGTTGATCATTGCGACCGGCGCATCGGCCAAGTACCTCGGTCTGCCGTCCGAGGAAACGTTCCGCGGCAAGGGCGTCTCCGCGTGCGCCACCTGCGATGGTTTTTTCTATAGAGGCAAGAAAGTCGCCGTGGTCGGCGGGGGCAATACGGCCGTGGAAGAGGCGCTCTACCTGTCCAACATCGCCTCGCACGTCACGCTGGTGCATCGACGCGACAAGCTTCGGGCCGAGAAGATATTGCAGGACCGGCTCTTCGCGCTGGAGGCCGCCGGCAAGGTGGCCGTCGTGTGGAACCACACGATCGAGGAGATCGTGGGCGATGGGACGGGCGTCACCGGGGCAAGGCTTCGCGGCTTGCACGGGCAGAGCCCGCGTCTCATCGCGGTGGACGGCGTATTCATCGCGGTGGGGCATCAGCCGAACACGCAGCTGTTCGAGGGGCAGCTCGACATGCGCGGCGGGTACATCTTGGTCAGGGGCGGGAGCGAGGGCGACGCGACCTCGACGAGCGTGTCGGGTGTGTTCGCGGCGGGCGATGTCGCCGACCACGTTTACCGCCAAGCGGTGACATCGGCGGGCACGGGGTGCATGTCGGCGCTCGATGCCGACAAATACCTGGAGCGCATCGAGGCCGGACAGCACGCCAAACTACGCACCGCGCACGCTTGATCAACTCGCGCGCGCGATTCCTCGGGAGCATCGCGGACGTAGGTGCGGCCGAGTGGAACGCCCTGGCCGGTACGGCGCAGCCGTTTCTGCGCCATGAGTTCCTGCTATCGCTCGAGGAGTCGGGCTGTACCACGCCGCGGACCGGTTGGGCACCCCGGCATGCGGTCGTCGGAGACGCACAGGGGCGCCTGTTGGGCGCTCTCCCCCTCTTCGTCAAGACCCATTCCCGCGGGGAGTTCGTGTTCGACTTCGCCTGGGCCAACGCCTACGCCCAGTACGGGCTCAAGTACTACCCCAAACTGCTGTCGGCCGTGCCGTTCACTCCCGTGACCGGCCCGAGGCTTCTGGTGGATCCCACCATCGACGACAAGTCCATGAGCGAGGCGCTGACCCGGGCGGCCATCGACTACGCCCGCTCGGAAAGGCTCTCGTCGTGGCATGTGCTGTTCCCCTCGAGCGGGAACCTTCGCGCATTGAACGGGGCGGGGCTGATCGAGCGACGCGACTGCCAGTTTCACTGGTTCAACCGCGGTTACGGCTCCTTCGATGATTTTCTGGCGACCTTCACCGCGGAAAAGCGCAAGAAAGCCAAACGTGAACGGCGCCGTGTCACGGAGGCAGGCATCGATTTCGATACCCGGCTGGGTGGCGAGATGACCGATTCGTTGTGGAAAACGGTCTACGAATTCTACGCCGACACCTTCTACCGGCACGGTCACGAGCCGTACCTCAATCTGCATTTCTTCAAACTCGTGAGCGCGCGCATGCCCGAGCGGATGATGCTGAAGATCGCGCGCCAGGGCAAAACGCCGATCGCGGTTGCGATCTTCTTCGTGGGCGAGGATGCGCTCTACGGCCGCTACTGGGGTGCCGGAGGCAATTACCACAGCCTGCATTTCGAGACCTGCTATTACCAGGGGATCGAATACTGCATCGAACATCGGCTTGGCAGCTTCGAGCCGGGTACCCAGGGCGAGCATAAGGTCCCGCGCGGCTTCGTGCCGACTCTGACCAGCTCCGCGCATTACATCACCGATGAGCGCTTTGCCGATGCCATCCGTGATTTCGCGGCCCGGGAGGCGCGCGGCGTCGACCACTACGCCTCCTCCGTGAACGAGCACGTGCCGTACCACCGGCCGGCGGATGAGGAGTTGCACCTCTGACCCGCCTCGTCTGGCTCCCACCGCACGTCGATCCGAACTGGTTTCCTCCGCTGGACCAGGCACTGCGCGAGCCATCCGGACTGCTTGCGGCGGGCGGCGATCTCAACCCTCAGCGCCTGCTCGCGGCTTACGAGCGCGGCGTGTTTCCTTGGTATTCATCGCAGCAGCCCATCCTCTGGTGGTCTCCTGACCCGCGCATGGTCTTGTTTCCAGACGAATTCAAGGTATCCAGAAGCCTCGCCAAGACCTTGCGCAACGGCCCCTACTCGACCCGGCTCGATACGGCCTTCGACAAAGTCATCCGGGCGTGCGCAGCGCCCCGCCGCTCCGGCGCGGAGACCTGGCTCAACGAGGACATGATCGCGGCCTATGAAGAGCTCCATCGGCTCGGATTCAGCCACTCCGTCGAGACCTACGTCGGCGAGCGCCTCGTCGGAGGCGTGTACGGCATCCAGCTGCAAGGCGTGTTCTTCGGCGAATCGATGTTCAGCCGGGAGCGGGACGCCTCCAAGGCAGCCATGGCCCGGCTGGTCGAGGAGTGCCCGGGACGCTCGATCAGGCTCATCGACTGTCAAGTCGCGAGTTCGCACCTGTCGAGCCTCGGGGCCCGGGAGCTTCCGCGCAACGAATTCGCTGCTTTGCTACGCATCCACGCTCGGCGAATACCGAGCGGCAGCTGGGCGGCCGGCCCGGTTTGAAATTGCATTACCAGGGTGCTTTATGCACAATGCGCCCGGCTTCGTGTACACCATAAGGGCGCATGTCAAAAGAAGAGGCAATTCAGTTCGAAGGCGAGGTCGTCGAGACCCTGCCGAACACCACATTTCGCGTCAAGCTCAAAACCGGACATGTGGTGACGGCGCACATCTCCGGCAAGATGCGCAAAAACTACATTCGGATTCTGACCGGCGATCAGGTTACGGTTGAGATGACCCCGTACGACCTGACCAAGGGCCGGATCGTCTATCGCGGCCGATAATCTCCGCTAGGTCTCCTGACTCTCGTGCGATAAAAGCGCCGGCGCATCCGCCGAGCGCGACTCGAGCTTGAGCTTCTCGCCGTCCTCGCTGACGGTCACATCCACGTGCCCGCCGTTGACCAGCTTGCCGAACAAGAGCTCTTCGGCGAGCGGGCGCTTGATGTGCTCTTGGATGAGCCGCGCCATCGGCCTCGCGCCCATCTTCGGATCGTAGCCCCGCTTGGCGATCCAGCGGCGCGCCGCCTCGTCGACCGTGATGGACACCCGCTTGTGTTCGAGCTGTGCCTCGGCCTCCACCAGCAGCTTGTCGACCACGCGCTCGATCGTATCGGAGTCGAGTGCACCGAATTGGATGACCGCGTCCAATCGGTTGCGGAACTCCGGGGAGAACAGGCGGCGAATCGCCTCCATGCCGTCCGAGGCGGTATCCGACTGGGTGAAGCCGATGCTCGGGCGGCTCATCTCGAAGGCTCCGGCGTTCGTGGTCATGACGATGATGACGTGGCGGAAGTCGGCCTTGCGGCCGTTGTTGTCCGTGAGCGTTCCGTGATCCATGACCTGAAGCAGGAGGTTGAACACGTCCGGGTGTGCTTTCTCGATTTCATCGAGCAGCAGCACGCAGTGCGGATGCTTCGTGATCGCCTCGGTGAGTAGCCCGCCCTGGTCGAATCCGACATAGCCCGGGGGAGCGCCGATGAGCCGGGAGACCGTGTGCCGCTCCATGTATTCGGACATGTCGAAGCGCACGAACTCCACGCCCATCGCGATCGCCAGCTGGCGCGTGACCTCGGTCTTGCCGACGCCGGTCGGGCCCGAGAAAAGGAACGAGCCCACGGGCTTGCGCTGATCGCCGAGACCCGACCTCGACATCTTGATCGCAGCGGACAACGCCTCGATCGCCTTGTCCTGTCCGAATATGGTCAGCTTCAAATTGCGCTCGAGATTCTTGAGCACATCGCGGTCCGAGAGCGAGACGTTCTTCGGCGGAATGCGCGCGATGCGCGCCACGACGTTTTCGATCTGGGTCACGGTCACCGAGGGCTCGCGGCTCTCCACCGGCCGCAATCGCAAATTCGCGCCGGCTTCGTCCACCACGTCGATCGCCTTGTCCGGCATGTGCCGGTCGTTGATATGGCGCGCCGCGAGCTCGGCCGCGGCCTGCAATGCCTCATCCTCGTACTTGATCCCGTGATGCTCTTCGTAGCGCGTCTTCAGCCCGCGCAGAATATCCACCGTGTCCTGGATCGACGGCTCCGTGATGTCGATCTTCTGGAAGCGCCGCGCCAGCGCATGATCCTTCTCGAAGATTCCGCGATATTCGTTGTAGGTGGTCGAGCCGATGCAGCGGAGCTCGCCGTTGGCGAGCGCCGGCTTGATCAGGTTGGAGGCGTCCATGACGCCGCCGGAAGCCGCCCCCGCGCCGATCACCGTATGAATCTCGTCGATGAAGAGAATCGCACCCGGCTGTTTCTTGACTTCCGCGAGCACGGCTTTTAACCGCTTTTCGAAGTCGCCGCGGTACTTGGTGCCGGCGACCAGCGACCCCATGTCCAAGGAGTAAATCGTGGCATCCAGCAGGACCTCCGGAACCTGGTTCTCCACGATCATGCGCGCCAACCCTTCCGCGATGGCGGTCTTGCCGACCCCGGCCTCGCCCACGTACAGGGGGTTGTTCTTGCGCCGCCGGCAGAGAATCTCGATGGTACGTTCGACCTCGAGCTTGCGCCCGATCAAAGGATCGATCTTGCCCTTGCGCGCGGACTCGTTGAGATTGGTGGCGTACTTCTCCAGAGCGCTCCCGCCGCCGTCTCCGTCCCGCTCCGCCTCGGCCGATGCGCCGCCGCCCTCTTCGCGCTCACTGCGCTCCTCTCCGCCCGCCTTCGACAGGCCGTGCGCGATGAAATTGACCACGTCCAGACGCGATACGTCCTGCATGCTCAATAGATAGGCTGCGTGCGACTGTTTCTCGCTGAAGATCGCGACCAGGACGTTGGCAACCGTGACTTCCTTCTTGCCGCTCGATTGCACGTGGAACACCGCACGCTGCAGCACGCGCTGGAACCCCAAGGTCGGCTGCACGTCGCGATCCTCGCCGGTGGGCAGGCGCGGGGTGGTCTGGTCGATGAACTGTTTGAGCTCCGTCTTGAGTTTCGTGGTATCGGCCCCGCAGGACTTCAAGATCTCACGCACCTTGGGGGTATCCACGATGGCGAGCAGGAGGTGTTCCACGGTCATGAATTCGTGGCGCGCCTCCCTGGCTCCGGCAAACGCATCGTTTAAGCAAAACTCGAGTTCTTGACTAAGCACTGGTTACGCCTCTTCTAGCGTCGCCATCAGCGGATGCTGATGTTGTCGCGCATATGCGATCACTTGAGCCACTTTGGTTTCCGCGATCTCGTAAGTAAAGACCCCGCATACCCCCTTACCCTTGGTATGCACCTCAAGCATAACCCTTGTTGCCTTGGTGCGGTCCATCCCAAAGAATCGCTGGAGGATGTCAACGACGAATTCCATAGGGGTATAGTCGTCATTGATGAGCACAACTTGATATAGGGGTGGACGCTTGAGCTTCGGCGCCGCTTCCTCGACGACCAAGCCCGTACCTTCCCGCCCACGTTCGACATCGCTCATATCTCTACGGTTTATAGGGCGCGGTTTCGCGGTTTACAAGCACTGAGAGCAAAAGTCCGGCGGCGGCGCCACTGTCGCCAATCGGTATCACTTCACTTTAACAAGGAAAAACAAATGCTTGAGCGCACTAGCAGGTAGTCCTATCATTGCCGACCTGAGGCTCCCTTGGAGCGTGCGGCAAACCTCCCGCTCGCGCCACTATCTGCAGTAACGCACACGACCTTAACTACATGCTGGATACGCGGACGAATGAATGGCTGGCCCGCTTGCAAAGCAAGGGCCCGAACGCGGTTTCGATCGCGCTCGCGGTGCTCATCGCGGTCGAGTTCGCGCGCATGGCCGTCGCGCTGGTGGGTGGGCACGTGAAGACGCCCGAACCGGTGCTCGTCGCCTCTTCGGGCACTCATCAGCGTCCGGCTGCGAACGTCCAGGCGGTGGTCTCGGCCCATCTGTTCGGCGTCGCGGTGGCGGATCCGACGACCCAAGATCCGAATAACGCGCCGCTGAGCAGCGCCAATCTGGTGCTGGCAGGCACGATTGCGACCCAGGACCCCAAGCGCGGCATCGCCATCATCAGCGACGGCGGTCCGTCGAAAGTGTATTCCATTGGAGAAAATGTGAACGGCGCCTCACTCTATTCGGTCTACCTGGACCACGTGATTCTCGATCGGGCCGGAACCTTGGAGACGCTGGTGCTGCCGCGGCTGATCGCAGGAACGCGCGCGTCACCGCGTATGTCGCGCCGGATCGGCGCCGACCCGCGTACGGTCGAGGCGGTCGACAACGTGCGGCGGATGGTGCAGCAGGACCCTGGCCTCTTGGACCAGGTGATGCGCACCGTGCCCTCGTACGACAATGCCGCCGGGAAGCTGCGCGGCTTTCGCGCCTATCCCGGCCGCAATCGCACCATTTTCAATAAACTGGGTCTGCAGCCTGGAGACTTGGTCACGGCAATCAACGGACAACCGCTCGATGATCCACAGCATAGCCAAGAGGTATTCAATACCATCCAATCGTCCAATACCGTCGCCGTCACCGTCGAACGCGGCGGCCAGAAGCAGGAGATCACCCTGAACATCGCTCAAGTCGCCGCGGACGCCACCCGCGATTTGGAAGGCGACAATCCCGCGGCGTCGCACGGCTCCCCTCCCGGAGCGCCGCCGCCCGTGAACCCGCCTCCCGGCGCATCCCCGCCGAATGCCACCGAAGTACCAAACGAATGAAGCGCTCAATGGTCGAAACGCGCTGCTGTTTCCACTGCGCATCATTCACGGGTAGCCCATGACGCATTTTCTCTCCCGCCAAGCCCCATCGTTCCGGCCGGCCCGGCCGCGCCTGGCGCTGGCCTGCGCGATGTCGATTCTGCTGGCGCCGGCGGCATGGCCCGCACCGCCCGGCACGCCGCAGATGCCGCGGGTGCAACAGCGGGAGGACGGCGCGACCATCACGCCGAACTACAAGGACGCGGACATCAATCAGATCATCCAGGCGGTCGGCGAGGTGACGGGCAAGAACTTCATCATCGACCCGCGCGTCAACGCCAAGGTGACGATGCTGTCGTCGACGCCGATGTCGCCGGAAGCCTTCTACCAGGCCTTCCTATCGGTGCTGCAGGTGTACGGCTACGCGGCGGTGCCGGCGGGAAA
>Ga0182015_10003046_pt1 | contig 19266 bp, 18 predicted proteins | sample 712P3MmetaG_FD_120478 | JGI IMG/M metagenome (GOLD analysis project Ga0182015, IMG submission 120478) | Permafrost microbial communities from Stordalen Mire, Sweden - 712P3M metaG | ecosystem: Environmental > Terrestrial > Soil > Wetlands > Permafrost | place: Sweden: Stordalen | collected...
AGATCCGAGAGCGGACCGTCATCGAAGAGCAGGTCACGCAACTCGTCGCGATCGAGCGCGATGTAGCGCATCGGCGCCGTCGCGACCGCCGTCACGAAGACCGTCTGCCCCGACAGCAGGTTCAGCTCGCCGAGGAAGCCGCCGGCGCCGTGGCGGATGATCTCCCGCCCCGCCGCGTCGAGGATCGCCGCCTCGCCCTCGAGAATCGCGATGAACGGGTAGCGCGCGTCGCCGACGCGGTAGAGGACCTCGCCGAGCGCCGCCGTGCGCTCCTCGCCGTGGGACGCGAGCATCGCCAGCTGCGACTGCGACAGGATCGCGCTGGGAGGGATCGCCATCGCCAAAGCCTACCCGGCGCCGCCTTCACCGACGAGACGCCGCGCGGGCGACCGGAGCGCAGGCGCCGCGCGAAGCGGCGGCGAGCACCCCCAGGCGGAGCCCCGGCGGGAGCCGGGCGGAGCCCCTTAGAGGAAGGAGGTGAGTGACGACGCGGCGTGGTTGGCGAAATCGAACAGCGGCTGCGGGACGATGCCGAAGAAGACCGTCGCGACCGCGAAGGCCAGCGCGACGATCGCGACCTCGAGGTGGGGGCCCTTGGCGTCGGCCTCGGGGGAGGCGCCGGCGAGGACGGGGCGGCCGTTGGCGCTCGGCACCGCGGCGACGGGGGCCTCGCGCATCCAGACCGCGGCGATCACGCGCAAGTAGTAGCCGAGCGAGATCATCGAGCCGACGACGATCACGACTGCGAGCCAGGTGTAGTTGCCGTCGACCAGAGCGCGGATCAGGTAGACCTTGCCGATGAAGCCGGCGGTCGCGGGGATGCCTGCGAGCGAGAGCATCGCGATCGTCAGCGGCCAAGCGAGCCACGGGCGCTCCGCTCCGAGGCCCGCCACCGCGTCGATATCGTCGCCGTATGCGCTCTCGCGCTCGCGGGCGATGATGACCGCGAAGGCGGCGAGGTTCATCAGCAGGTAGACGACGAGGTAGAAGATCGTCGCGGAGGCGCCGAGCTTGGTCGAGACGACGACGCCGCCGAGGATGTAGCCGGCCTGCGCGACCGAGGAGTAGGCGAGCATGCGCTTCAGCGAGGACTGTCCGAGCGCGCCGACGTTGCCGACGATGATCGTGATCGTCGCGAGCGTGGCGAGCGCCGGAGCCCAGTCCTGGTTGTCGGCGATCAGCGCGACGTCGAAGATCCGCAGCAGCACGCCGAACGCCGCGGCCTTGGTGGCGACCGCCATGAACGCCGTGATCGGCGTCGGAGCGCCCTCGTAGACGTCCGGGGTCCACTGGTGAAACGGTGCGACCGAGGCCTTGAAGCAGAGGCCGACGAGCACCAGCGCGATGCCGGTCAGCAGCAGCACGCCCGAGCTGTGACCGGCGGCGATCGAGGCGGCGATCGCCGAGAAGTCGGTCGAGCCGGTCGCGCCGTAGAGCAGCGCGAGGCCGTAGAGGAGCGTCGCCGAGCCGACCGAGCCGATGATCAGGTACTTCAGCCCCGACTCCAGCGACGACGCGCGGTGCATCTCGGTCGCGCAGAGCACGTAGAGCGGGATCGAGAGCAGCTCGATGCCGATGAACAGCGTGACCAGGTTCTGGGCCGCGACGAGGATCGCCATGCCGGCGATCGAGGCGAGCAGCAGCGCGTGAAACTCGCCGTGCGCGGATTCACGCGGGGCCTGCCCGCGCCACGAGAGGATCACCGCGGCGGCGCCCGCGGCGGCGAAGAGGATCGTCAGGGCGAGCGCGAGATCGTCGATCGACAGCGCGCCGGAGATCGCCGAGATGTGGTCGCTCCACTGCCAGACGCTGACGGCGATCGTGGCGGCGAGGGTCACGAGCGTGAGCGCCGGGACCAGCTGCTCGCGGGCCACGCGCGAGCGCAGCAGGCCGACGATCAGCACGATCAGCGAGCCGCCGAGCAGCGCTTCGAACGGCGAGATCGCGGCGTAGTCGATGTGGGGAGCGCGCGGGTGCGTGAGCGCCGCGAGCAGCACGATGGCCGGGTGGCGGCCGTGGGCGGCGGCGATCCGGGCGAGGGCGCTCATCGGTCGGCCACCGGTGTGTTCGCGGGCGCCGCCGCCGACGCGGACGCGGCGGAGATCGAGGAGGTGACGGAGTTCTGAGCGCGCGAGAGCTCGATCTGCGGATAGATCGCAAACAGCATGATCACGCCGATGAACGGCACGAGCACGAGCGCGTCACGCCAGCGCAGCTCGCTCGAGACGACCTCGGGCCCCGCGCGGTTGTGCATCGTGCGGATGAACACGCGAAGCATGTAGACGCTCGCCATCAGCACGCCTGTGAAGGCGATGATCGAGAAGACCATCTTCGTCTTGAACAGGCCGAGCAGGATCAGCACCTCGCCGATGAAGTTGCCCGAGCCGGGCATCGCGAGCGCCGCGAAGGCGACGATCAGGAAGATCGTGGCGAGCACCGGGGCGCGCATCGCGATGCCGCCCATGTCGCGGATGTCCTCCGACCCGCCGGCGCGCGCCGACAGCAGCGCCACGATGATGAACAGCGGCGCGACGACGATGCCGTGATTGACCATCTGCAGCACCGCGCCCTGCGCGCCCTGCGGCGCGAGCGCGAAGATCCCCATCGTGATGAAGCCGAGCTGCGCGACCGACGAGTAGCCGATGATCAGCCGCGCGTTGGTCTGGGTGAAGGCCATCGCCGAGCCGTAGAGGATCGACGCCAGGCCGATCAGCAGCAGCAGCGTCTGGAAGTGGACGCTGGCCTGGGGCAGGATCGGCAGCACGATCGCGAGGAAGCCGTAGGCGCCGACCTTCGAGAGCACGCCGCTGAAGACCGCGAGCACCTCGATCGGCATCTCGCGATAGCCGTCGGGCATCCAGCCATGCAGCGGGAAGGCCGGCATCTTGACCAGGAAGGCGGCGGCGAAGAGCAGGAAGATCCAGTCCTGGGTGCCGCCGGGCAGGCGCGCCGCCCGCAGCGCGCTGTAGGTGAAGTTGAGCGGCTGGCCGCTGTGCTGGGAGGCGAGCACCGCCAGCGCGACGGCGCCGGCGAGCATCAGCAGCGAGCCGACCATCGTGTAGATCACGAGCTTGGTCGTGGCGAGCACCCTCCCCGGCCCGCCCCAGATGCCGGTCAGCAGGTAGAACGGGATCAGCATCAGGTCGAAGAAGCCGATGAACAGCGCGAGGTCCTGGGCAAGGAACGCGCCGAGCACGGCCGTCTGCGCGACCCCCATGAGCAGGTAGAACATGTCGTTGCGCGGCCAATCGCGCAGGTTGGCGGCGAGCAGCGCGAGCGAGAAGACGAACGTCGTCAGCGCGACGAGGAACAGGTTCAGGCCGTCGAGGCCGAGCTTGTAGTGGATCCCGAGCGAGCGGATCCAGACCACGTCGGTAACGTGCGTGAGCGGGTCGAGATGCCCGTTCCAGCCAGCGATCAGGGCGATCACGAGGCCGAGTGACGCCAGCGAGCCGAGCAGCGCGAGCGCGCCCGGGATGCGGCGCCCACCGGCGGTCGCGCCGACCAGCGCGGCGGCCGCGGGAATCCAGATGACGAGCGAGAGCATCAGCGCATCAGCTCTGGAGCAGGAAGTAGAGGCCGACGCCGGCGATGCCCACGAGCATCAGGCCGGCATAGACGCGCAGGATGCCGCTCTGCGTGCCGCGCACGAGCGCCGATCCGGCCCGAACCAGGCCGGTGCTACCGCCGATCAGCAGGCCGTTGACGATCACCCGCTCGAAGGTGTTCTGCGCAAAGCGGCCGAACCAGGCCCCGGGGCGCACGACCAGCGCGTCGATCAGCTCATCGAAATACCACTTGTTCTCAAACAGCGTGGTCAGCGGGCGGGCGCGCGCGGCGATCGCAGGAGCCAGCGCGGGTCGCGCCACCCAGATCACGTAGGCGGTCGCGATGCTCGCCAGCGAGATCACCGCGCCGAGGATCAGGCCGAAGTAGAGCAGGCCGTTGGAGGGGTGGCTGGTGAGCGTCGAGTCGGCGAACGTCGGGGCCAGGAAGTGATCGAGCCAGGTGGTCGTCTTGGGAATCGAGACGATGCCGCCGACGATCGCCAGAAGGGCCAGCAGGCTCATCGCCGCGCGCATCGGGATCGCCCGCTCGGCGATCACGTGGTCGGGTCCGGGGAAGCCGACGTCGGTGTCCTCGACCTCGCCGTTGGCGGGGTTGGTGGGCACCGCCGGGTGGAAGAGGTGGCCGTGCTCGATGAGCTCGAGCGCCTCCGGGCAGGGCTCGCCGAGGAAGGCGCGGAAGATCATGCGGAAGGTGTAGAGGCCGGTCAGGAACGCGCCGAGGTAGCCCGCGACATACAGCGCCCAGTGCCAGCCGCCGCGTCCGGCGACGAACAGCAGGATCGAGTCCTTCGAGAAGAAGCCGCTGAACGGCGGCACGCCGGTCAGCGCGAGCCCGCCGACGATGAAGCAGAAGAAGGTGAACGGGAGTGCCCGGCGCAGGCCCGACATCGCGTTCAGCGACTGGTTGCCGCCCATCGCCGAGATCAGCGAGCCGGCCGCCATGAACAGCAGCGCCTTGAAGAAGGCGTGCGTCATCAGGTGAAAGAGCCCGGCGGTGTAGGCGCCGACCGAGACGCCCATGATCATGTAGCCGATCTGCGACATCGTCGAGTAGGCGATCACGCGCTTGAGGTCGGTCGCGGCGAGGCCGATCGTGCCGGCGATCAGCAGCGTCAGGGCGCCGACGATCGCGCCGACGTCGCCGGCCGCCGGAGCCAGCTGGAAGAGCGGGTGCATGCGGGCGATCAGGTACACGCCGGCGGTGACCATCGTCGCGGCGTGGATCAGCGCGCTGACCGGGGTCGGGCCCTCCATCGCGTCCGGGAGCCAGGTGTGCAGCGGGATCTGCGCCGACTTGGCGAACGCGCCAACCAGCAGCAGCAGGCAGCCGGCGGTCACGTCGCCGCTGCCGGAGGCGAACACATGCGGCGCGGCGCGGAAGCTCGCGACCAGGTCGAAGGTGTGGGTGTGGCGGAAGATGAAGAAGGTGCCGAGCACCAGGCCGATGTCGCCCAGCACGTTGATCACGAACGCCTTGATGCCGGCGGAGGTGGCGGTCGTGCGCCGGTACCAGAAGCTGATCAGCATGTAGGAGGCGGCGCCGACGAACGCCCAGCCGACGATCAGCAGGATGAAGTTCCCCGCCAGGACCAGCAGCAGCATCGAGAAGACGAAGAAGTTGAGGTAGGCGAAGAAACGCGAGTAGCCGCGGTCGCCCTGGAGGTAGCTGACCGAGTAGAGGTGGATCAGCGTCGAGACGCCGGCGACGACGCAGATCATCAGCACCGACAGCGGATCGACGAGGATCGTCGCGCGGGCGTCCACGCCCTGACCGATGTTGGCGATCGTCCACAGCGTCGAGGTCAGCTCGCGGTGGCCGGGCGTGTGCTGCTGGAGCTTCCACAGCGTGATCAGGGCGAAGACGAACGAGACGGCGATCGCGGCCGTCCCGACCCAGCCCGCAGCGCGACCCGGCAGGCGGTTGAACAGCGCGCCGATCACGATCATGCCCGCCAGTGGCGCCGCGAGGACGAGCCAGGCTGCGGTCGTCGCGCTCATCCCTGCAGCTCCCGCATCTCGTCGACGTCGATCGGCAGGCGGCGGCGATGCATCGCGACGATCAGGCCGAGCCCGACGGTGACCTCGCAGGCCGCGACGACCATCACGATCAGCGCGAAGACCTGTCCGTCGCCGTTGCCCCACATGCGCGAGAAGCCGATCAGCGCGAGGTTCGCGGCGTTCAGCATCAGCTCGAGGCAGAGCAGGATCACGAGCGGGTTGCGCCGCACGAGCACGCCGCCCGCGCCGATCGCGAAGATCAGCGCGCTGACCGCCAGGTACCAGCCGATGTTCATTGGTCGCCCACCTCGACACGGCCGCCGGCCTCGGCCATCGTGCCGGTCCCGAGCGGGCGCGGACGCAGCAGGTCCATCACGCTGATCGTGGGCGGGTCGCCCTCGATGCCCTCGTCGAGGCCGTGGCGGCGCCGTGCGAGCGTGACCGCGCCGACCGCCGCCACGAGCAGCAGGTAGGAGGCGATCTCGAACGGCGCCAGAAACCTCGTCAGCAGCAGCTTGCCGATCGCCTCAGGCGTGCCGAAACCCGCGACGTAGGGCGCGCCGGCGGAGTCGATCGCCTGCAGGCCGGACCCGAGCACGGCGATGAAAAGCTCGGCCACCAGCGCGATCCCGCAGGCGAACGCGGCGAGCGTCGCCGGACGGCTCGGGCTCTGGCCGACCGGGTTGGCGTCGTTGCCGACGTAGGAGACGACGAACACGTAGAGCACCATCACCGCGCCGGCGTACACGACGACCTGCGCCGCGGCGACGAACTCGGCGCGCAGCAGCAGGAACAGAGCGGCCAGCGAGATCAGGTGCCCGACCAGCGCGAGCACGCAGTAGAACGGGTTCTGGAGCACGATCACGCCGATCGCGCCGGTGATCGCGCCGATTGCGGCAATGAAGAAGATTACGGTCGACATCAGGTCAGGCCCAGCTCATTCGCCCTCGGTGCGCAGCGGCGTCGCCTCGATCGGCTCGGCCAGCAGCATCTCCTTGGTGAAGATCAGGTCGGAGCGGTTGTAGTCGGACATCTCGAAGTCGTGGCCCATCGTGATCGCATCGAACGGGCAGGCAACCTCGCAGTAGCCACAGAAGATGCAGCGGCTGATGTTGATTTCATAGACCGCGGCGTAGCGCTCCCCGGCCGAGACGCGGTGCTCGGGCGTGTTCTCCGCCGCGACCACGCGGATGCAGTCCGAGGGGCAGGCTGCGGCGCACAGCGAGCAGCCGACGCACTTCTCGAGACCCGTATCCTCGAAGCGGTGCAGCTTGTGGCGGCCGCGAAAGCGCGGGTAGACCGGCACCTTCTGCTCCGGGTACTGGATCGTGTGGACGCCCTCGACGACGCGGGCGAAGGTCGTCTTGAGGCCGCGCAGCGTCTCGCCGAAGGCGCGATAGGTGCCGCCGGCGGCGCCGGGCTCGGGCGCCCGCTGCACCGCGATCTGATCCTCGCCGGGAGACCAGCTCATTTGTGCACCGCCACGACGACGATCGCGGTCACGAGCAGGTTGGCCGTCGCGAGCGGCAGCAGGATCTTCCAGCCGAAGCTCATCAGCTGGTCGTAGCGCAGCCGCGGCAGCGTCGCGCGGATCCAGATGAAGAAGCTGATGAAGACCATCATCTTCGCGAGCACGATGAACGGATCGACCCAGGTCGGCGGGTGGATCCCGAACGGCAGCAGCCAGCCGCCGAGGAACAGCGTCACCGCGATCCCCGAGACGACCATCATGTTGAGGTACTCGGCGAACAGGAACGCGACCATGCGCGTGCCGCCGTACTCGGTGAAGTAGCCGGCGACCAGTTCCGCGTCGGCCTCGACCAGATCGAACGGCGAGCGGTTGGTCTCGGCGAAGCTCGCGATCGTGAACACGAGGAAGCCGACGAACTGGGGGATGAAGTACCACATGCCGCCCTGGGCATGGACGATCGCGGTCAGCGAGAGGCTGCCGGCGGTGATGATCACGCCGATCAGCGCGAGCCCCTGCGAGACCTCGTAGGAGATCAGCTGGGCCGCGGCGCGCATCGCGCCGAGGAACGAGTACTTCGAGCCCGAAGCCCAGCCGCCGAGCATCAGTCCGTAGAAGGCGATCGCGCCGAACGCGAACACGTAGAGCGGGCCGATCGACGGGTCGACGCCGTAGAGGCCGACGCGCGTGCCGAAGATGTTCGTGACGTCCCCGAACGGCACGAGCGCAAACGCGGCCACCGCGGTGAGGATCGAGATCACCGGTGCGGCGAGGTAGAGCGGCCCGATCGAGGTGACCGGCCGCGAGTCCTCCTTGGTCGCGAACTTGATGATCTCAGCGAGTGGCTGCAGCAGTCCGAACGGGCCGACTCGGTTGGGCCCGTAGCGGCCCTGGAAGCGGCCGAGCAGCTTGCGTTCGTAGACGATGATCAGCGGCAGGATCCCGAGTGCGACGCCGAAGATCAGCAGCGACTTGATGATCTGGATCCACCACGGCTCGTAGTAGCCGGCGAGCGCGAGCGGGGTCATGTGGGGGGAGCCTTCGCTCCGGCGGGCATCGGTTCAGGCGGGCGGGTCGTCGTGGCGAGCGCGCGCGGGCGGGTCGTGGTGGCGAGCGCACGCGGGCGGGTCGTGGTGGCGAGCGCACGCCGCCGGCTCGTCGTGGCGAGCGCGGGCGGGCGGAGGACGGTGTCGAGCGCCGGCGGGCTGCTCATGCGTAGGCCTCCTCGATGTTCTCCGCGTCGGGCTGCTCGTCGGGCGGCGGGGGCGGCGGGGGGTCGGGGATCGCGAGGATCTCGATCGTCGCGCCGGCCGCCAGGCTCTCGGCGGAGTTGGTCGCGAGTGCACGCTGCAGGAACGCGCTGCCGGGGGCCACGCCGGTGCGCACCGCGACGCGCGCGTGGATCTGCGTCCCGCTCTCGTCGCTCACGGCCATCTCGACGCCGTCGGTGAGGCCGAGCCGGCGGGCGTCGGCCGGGGAGATCTCGACGCGCTGGCGCGGGTGCAGGAAGGCGAGCGCCGGCGAGGCGGCGACCTCGGGGGCGGCCCAGATCGAGCGGTAGGAGCCGGCCGTCAGTCTGCCGCGCGGCGCCTTCTTCGCGGGCGCCCGCGCCGGCGTCCGGCTGCTCGTCGGCGGCTGTTTGCCGGACTCAGCCGGCAGGGCCTGCGCCTGCTCACGCTCCGGCCAGCGCACACCGACGCCGCCGAGCTCCTCGAGCGAAAGGCCGCTGTAGAACGGGACGGCCTCGAACAGCAGGGCGCTCGCCGCCGCGCCGCTTGCGACCTCTGTCTGCGCTCCGAGCCGGCCCGCCAGCTCGGCGAGGATCGACCACTCCGCGCGCACCTGGCCCTGCCGGGCGATCGCCGGGCGCAGCCGCTGCACGCGGCCGTCGGGGTGTGTGACGGTGCCCTCCTTCTCGGCGGCGGCCTCGGCCGGGAAGATGACCGTCGCGTGCTCGCGCATGCCGTCGCTGAGGAAGGCTGCGTGGGCGATCACGGTCGTCGCGTGCTCGAGTGCCCGCTCCCAGCCGGCGCGGTCCGGCAGGTCGCGCAGCGGGTCGACCGACAGCAGGTAGAGCGCGACCAGATCGTCGCTGAGCAGCCCCTCGGCGATCGCCGGTGTGTCGCGCCCGCCCGGCAGCGTCGGGTCGCCGAGGCCCGGCGCGGCGTTGGGTAGGACGCCCGCCTCGCGCAGGCCGCGACCGTTCGCGGCGTCGGGGATGCTGATCAGTCCGGCGCCTTCGTGGGCGCCCAGCGAGAGCGCGCCGGCGAGCTCGAGTAGCGACCGGCCGCCGCCGCCGTCAAGCAGCCGCTCGCCGTAGAGGACGACGATCTCCTCACCGGCTTCGCGCAGCATCGCGGCGAGCGCCGCGACCTCTTCGGCGCTGGTGCCGGCCGCCTGTGCGGCCTTGGTCGCACCGGCGCCGCTCTCACCGCGCAGCGCGCCCGCGAGTGCGGCCGCCAGCGCGGCGCCGGCGCCGGGTGCGAAACGCAGGCTGTGTGCGCTCGGATCGAGCGCGCTCGGGCGCGCTGTCGCGACCGCCAGCTTGAGGTTGTGGCGGCGCACGCCCTTGCGGATGCGCAGCTCGAGGATCGGCGCGTCGTCAAGGGGCTCGCAGTCGAGCACGAGCACGGCGTGGGCGAACTCGAGGTCCGCGACGGAGGCCGCCAGCGCCGGCGCGCTGAGCGCGCGCCACTCGTCAAGGCCCACGGCGCCGGTTGCCCGCGAGTCCAGATGCGGCGATCCGAGCGTGTCGCGCAGCAGGCGGCCGAGCAGCAGTCCCTCCTCGTTGGTGGCGCCGCCGCCGGCCAGTGCCGCGGCACGCGCCCCCGCCCGGCGCAGCGCCGCGCTCGCCTCGCTCAGCGCCCGCTCCCAGCTGACCTCGCGCAGCTCGCCGCCGTCGCGGATCATCGGCGCGGTGATGCGCTCGTCGGCGTGCACCGCCTGGTAGGCGAAGCGGCCCTTGTCGCACAGCCAGCCGTCGTCGACCTCGTGGTGCTGGCGCGCGAGCACGCGGAGCACCCGCTCGTCGCGGACCGTCAGCGTGACGTTGCACTGCGCCGGGCACAGCGTGCACAGCGTGCCGGCACCCTCGATCTCCCACGGGCGGGCGCGGAAGCGGTACGCGCGCGAGGTCAGCGCGCCGACCGGGCACAGCTCGATGATGTTGCCGCTGAAGGGCGCGACGTAGGGGTGCCCGTCGAAGGTGCCGACGAACGAGTGTGTGCCTCGCTCCAGCAGGATCAGCTGGTAGTCCTCGGAGATCTCCTGTGCGAAGCGCACGCAGCGGTAGCAGAGGATGCAGCGCTCGCGGTCGATGGCGATCAGTGGCGAGAGCTCGAGCGGCTTGCGGAAGTGGCGTTTGGGCTCGACGAAGCGCGAGTGGCCGCCGCCCCAGCCGAAGGTGATGTCCTGCAGCGGACACTCGCCGCCCTTGTCGCAGACCGGGCAGTCGAGCGGATGGTTGATCAGCAGGAACTCGACGACGGCCTGCTGGGCGACCCTGGCGCGCTCGGACCCGGTGTGCACGATCATGCCGTCCTTGACCGCGGTGGAGCAGGCGGTCTGCAGCTTCGGGATGCCCTCGATCTCGACCAGGCACATGCGGCAGGCGCCGACCGGCGCTCCGAGCTTGGGCTCGTAGCAGAAGACGGGGATCTCGACGTCGGCGAGCTTCGCGGCGTCGGCGAGCATCGCGTTCTCGGGCGCCTGGATCTCGCGGCCGTCGACAGAGAGCGTGATCAGCTTGATCTGCGGGCGCGGCATCAGGCGATCGCCCCCGCTGCCGCCCCGGCCAGCTGGCGCGACTGCATGTGCGCCTCGAACTCGTCGCGGAACTTCACGATCATCGAGCCGATCGGCATCGCCATCGCGTCGCCCAGAACGCACAGGCAGTTGCCGATGATGTGCTCCTGGACCGAGGACATGATGTCGAGGTCCATCGGCGTCGCCTCGCCGGCGTCGATGCGCTCGAGCATCCGCACCGTCCAGTTCGTGCCCTCGCGACAGGGCGTGCACTTGCCGCAGGACTCATGACGGTAGAACTTCGCGAGCTTGAGCGCGACGTCAAGCACCGGCGTCGCGTCGTCGACCACGATGATCGCTCCTGAGCCGAGCATCGAGCCCGCCTTGGCGAGCGAGTCGAAGTCGTAGGGGATGTCGAGGTCCTCGGCGGTCAGCACCGGCGAGCTCGAGCCGCCCGGGAACCAGAGCTTGACCTTGCGACCCTCGGGCGGCCCGCCGGCGAGGGTGAAGATGATCTCGCGCGACGGCGTCCCCAGCTCGACCTCGTAGTTGCCGGGCCGCTGCACGTGGCCCGAGACCGAGACGACCTTCGTGCCGGAGGAGCCGCTCACGCCGAGCTTGGCGTATTCGGCGCCGCCCATGCGGATGATCGCCGGCATCGTCGAGAGCGTCTCGACGTTGTTGATCAGCGTCGGGCCCTGGTAGAGGCCCTGGATCGCGGGGAACGGCGGCTTCAGGCGAGGATTGCCCCGCTTGCCCTCCAGCGAGTCGAGCAGCCCGGTCTCCTCGCCGCAGATGTAGGCGCCCGCGCCGCGGTGCAGCACCACCGCGCAGGAGAAATCGCCGCCGAGGATGTGCTCGCCGATGTAGCCCGCCGCGGCGGCCTCCGCCAGCGCCGCGTCGAGGATCCGCGCCTGCGCCTCGTACTCGCCGCGGATGTAGATAAAGGCGCGGCTCGTGCCCGCGGCATGGGCGGCGATGACGATGCCCTCGATCAGCATGTGCGGGCTTTTCGCCATCAGCTCGCGGTCCTTGAAGGTGCCGGGCTCGGACTCGTCCGCGTTGCACACGAGGTAGCGGTCCATGTCGCCCTGGGGCAGGAACGCCGCCTTGCGCCCGGCCGGGAAGCCGGCGCCGCCGCGTCCGCGCAGCCCGGAGGCGTCGAGTTCGGCCAGGACCGCCGAGGGCTCCATCGCGAGCGCCTTGCGCATCGCCTGGTAGCCGCCGCGGCGCTCATAGACCTCGAGCGTGGCGAGCCCGGGCTCGTCGATCTCGTGCAGCAGGATGGTCGTCGCGCGAGCGGGGCTCATCAGGCGTTCGCGTTGGGGTCGGCGCTGCGCAGCCGCGAGAGCGCGAGGTCGGGAATCGGCTCACGCCCGGCCTGCAGGTCATCGACCAGGCGCTGCGCGTCGGCGAGCTGGAGCGGCCCGTAATAGGACCCCTCGACGGACACCATCGGCGCGATGTCGCAGGCGCCGAGGCATTCGAAGGAGCGCAGGTTGATCTGCGGGTCATCGGCGGCGGCGTCCTCCAGTGCGGCGTAGAGCTCGTCGGCGCCGCGCAGCGAGCAGGAGATGTTCGTGCACACATAGACCGAATGGCGCCCGACCGGCGCCAGCTCAAACATGTCGTAGAAGGTCGCGACGGAGCTGAGATAGGCGGGGGTCACGCGCATCACGCAGGCGACCTGCTCGATCGCCTCCGGCGAGCACCAGCCGTGTAGGCGCTGGGCGGCGGCGAGCGCCGGCAGCGCCGCGGAGTGGCGGTCGGGGTATAGCGCCATCGCCGCCTCGATCTCGCGGCGAAGTGCGGCGGGCACCTCGACCAGCGCGGGCTCGGGAACGCCCGCCGGCTCCTTGTCGAGGTCGGCGGCCTGATCCCAGCCGGGCACGCGCGAGCCGTGCGCGTAGCGGGTGACGCGCGTCATCGATCGATCCCGCCGAGGATCGGGTCGAGCATCGCGAGCGTGGCGATCAGGTCGGCGATGTAGGCGCCACGGACCATCGGCGCGGTCGCCTGGAGATTGACGAAGCTCGGGTCGCGCATGTGCACGCGGGCGGGCTTGGAGGAACCGTCGGAGCGGATGAAGCAGCCGAGCTCGCCGCGCGGGCTCTCGATCGGGTAGTAGATCTCGCCCGGCGGCACGCGGAAGCCCTCGGTGACGAGCTTGAAATGGTGGATCAGCGCCTCCATCGAGGTCGCCAGTTCGTGGCGCGGCGGCAGCGCGATCTTGCGGTCCTCGGTGATGTAGGGCCCCTCCGGCAGGCCGTCGAGCGCCTGCTCGATGATCTTCACCGACTCGTAGATCTCCGCCAGGCGGACCGCGAAGCGGTCGTAGTTGTCGCCGACCGTCCCGACCGGGATCTTGAACTCGAAGTCCTCGTAGCTCGTGTAGGGATCGGCCTTGCGCAGGTCCCACGGGTTGCCGGCCGCGCGCAGCAGCGGCCCCGTGACGCCGAGCCCCAACAGCGTCGCCTCATCGAGCGGGCAGACGCCGCGCAGGCGCTGCAGGAGGATCTCGTTGCGGCGCAGCAGGTCGGCGTACTGGTCGGTGCGCCCCGGCATGATCGAGATGAACTCGCGCAGCTTGGCCTCGAAGCCGCGCGGGATGTCCTCGATCACGCCGCCGACCTGGAAGTAGCGGGTGTGCATCCGCTGGCCGGAGGAGAACTCGAACAGGTCGAGGATCGTCTCGCGCTCGCGGAAGCAGTACCAGAACATCGAGATCGCGCCGAGGTCCAGCGCGCTCGTGCCGAGCCAGACCAGGTGGGACATGATCCGGTTGAGCTCGAGGTGGATCACGCGCAGGTACTGCGCACGCTTGGGGACCTCGCACTCAAGGAGTGTTTCGACAGCGCCGCAGAAGGCCATCGCGTTGAAGTAGTAGGAGAGGTAGTCCATCCGCTCGATCACGGGGATCACCTTCCAGTAGGCCTTCTGCTCGGCCGTCTTCTCGATCCCCGTGTGCACGTAGCCGATGATCGGCTTGAGCTCCCGGACGATCTCCCCCTCGAGCGTCACGAGCAGCCGGAGCACCCCGTGGGTTGCGGGGTGGTGGGGCCCGATGTTCAGCGTCAGCAGCTCCGTGCTCTCGCCGCCGCGCTGCGCCGCGATCTGCTCCTCGAGCGGCGAGAGCGTGATCGACTCCTCCTGCGCGCGGTAGCCAGAGCGCGTGCTCATCGCGTCCACCCCGGGCTGGTCGCGTCGTTGTAGGTGAACAGCACCGGTTCGCCGCCGATCGGGAAGTCGCGCCGCTGCGGGTACCCCTCGTAGTCCTCGGGCATCAGGATCCGCCGGAGGTCCGGGTGCCCGTCGAAGTTGACGCCGAACATGTCGTAGACCTCGCGCTCCTGGTGGTCGGCGGTCGGCCAGTCCGCCGTGACCGACTCGACGCTCGCCTGCGCAAGGGGCACGCGCAGCTTGACCGTGAGGCGGTCCACGCGCTCCATGTCGAGCAGCTCGTAGTGCACGCCGAGCCGCGGCTCCTCCGGGTAGTAGTCGACGCCATGAACGCTCATCAGCGCGCGGTAACCGTGCTCGTCGCGCAGGCTCGAGAGGACGCCGCGAACGACCCCTGGCGCGATCTCGACGGTTCCGCGGCCGCGAAAGAAGGTCGTCTGGAGAACTGCGCCGGGGATCGCTGAGGAGAGCTGGCCCGCGATCAGCTCGAGCCCGACCTGATCAGGCACCGGTCGGCTCCGCGCCGGAGAGGACCTCCTCGGTCCCCTCTGCGTCGTAGCGCTCGCGCCAACCCATGTCGGGGTCCTCCTGGATCATCTTGCGCAGCTTGAGGATGCCGTGCATCAGCGCCTCGGGACGCGGCGGGCAGCCCGGGACGTGAACGTCGATCGGCATGAACTTGTCCGCCGGCACGATCGCGTAGTTGTTGAAGACGCCCATCGAGGAGGAGCAGGCGCCCATCGCGATCGCCCACTTGGGCTCGAGCATCTGGTCGTAGATGCGTCGCACGACGGGCGCCATCTTGATCGAGACGCGCCCGGAGAGGATCAGCAGGTCGGCCTGGCGCGGGGAGGCGCGGAAGGCCTCGAAACCGAACCGCGCGATGTCGACGCGGGCCGCGACGACCGACATCATCTCGATCGCGCAGCAGGCCAGCCCGAAGGTGGCCGGGAAGATCGCGTTTGAGCGGCCCCAGGCGACAGCGCGGTCGAGCGTGGTCAGCAGCAGCGACTGCTCGACGTGGCGCTCCAGCTCGAGCCCCTCGAGGTCGCCGCGCAGCATGTCGCGCGCCAGGAGCCCACGGGCGCGAAAGCTGCCCGGCTCGATCGGCTCGCGCGTCAGCGCCATTCGAGCGCTCCGCGTCGCCAGACGTAGCCGAAGGCGATGGTCAGCAGTAGAACGAACGTGATCAGCTCACCGAGCGCGAAGGTGCCGTAGGCGCGCAGCTCGGCGGCGATCGGGTAGAGAAAGATCGTCTCGATGTCGAACAGGATGAACAGCATCGCGATCAGGTAGAAGCTGATCCCGAAGCGGAAGCCCTGCTTGATCTCCGACGGCAGCCCGCATTCGTAGGGCTGCGTCTTGGACGGGATCCGCCGGCGCGGCCCGAACACGGAGTTCAGCAGGGCGAATGTCGTGCCTACGATGGCCCCGAGCGCAAGGAAAACGATCGCGGGCAGGTAGGTTCTGATCACAGCGCGCTGTTATATCACTACCCCCGATGTTTGTGACGGAGTGTTACTTAGTGGCAAAACGCTCGATATCAAGGCGCGGCGGGGGTCGGTGAGCGCTCGCGATCTCGCGATCTGGGGCGCTTTCGTTGTTGCGGGCGCAAACGGCCTCGTCGGCCTCTTCGGCGCGGCGCGCTGGTACAGCTTCACGCCGAGCCGCAAGTTCTGGCTCGGCGTGCGGATCGGTCAGGGGCTCGCGCTCGCCTACGCCCTGATCGTCGCCGGCATCGTGCTCGACAACGACCATCCGGCCAGCAGCCTGTACTACCTCTACGCCCTGCTGCCGATCGCGATCGGCTTCGTCGCCGAGCAGCTGCGCCTGGTCGCGGCCGACCAGGTGCTCTCCTCGCGCGACCTCGACGACGCACAGCAGGTCGCGACACTGCCCCCCGGCGACCAGCAGGCGATCGTCACTGCGATCCTGCGCCGCGAGATGGGCGTCATGGCGCTGGCCGCGCTGGTGGTCTGCATCCTCGCGCTGCGCGCCGCCGGCACCTATTGAGAGTGCATGCGTGAGCGCCGGGCGGACCGGCGCTCACTGTTGAGGAGATAAAACCCGGCGTCGGCATCGGTTGCCGCCGTAAGGATCGATCGCGAGGAAACAGGGCGACCGTCTTGCGCCGACGCCGGGATGCTCTCTTTCGACGCGGCCCCGACCGAGTCCTGCAGCGGCGAGTGCGATCGTCTCCGGCGTTCGCGCTGCGCTCCCCATATGATCTGCGCCCGCATGGCTTCACGTGCTCAGATCGCAAGGACCGTCGCGGCCGGCGCCGCCGCGGCGCTCGCCATCAGCGCCTGCAGCTCGCAGGGCATCCAGATTGCAAAGGACAGCCCCTATCGGACCGGCGCCGAGCTGTTCGCCACGCACTGCTCCGGCTGCCACACGCTGTCGCTGGTCGGCGCCGACGGATCGGCGACCTCCGTTCAGGGCCGTCTGCGCACCAACGGGCCGAACTTCAATTACCGCAAGGAGGGCTACGCCTGCGTGCTCTACGCGATCGAGAACGGTGGCTTCTCGGGCCAGATCATGCCCCAGAACATCGTCGTCGGACCCGACGCGGTGGCGGTCGCGCACTTCCTTGCCCGTTACGCCGGCCTGCAGGCGCCGCATACGCCGACGATCGGGCCCAGCAACTCCTGTTCGGGCTAGTGGGCCTTCTCGGAACGTTCCACCGGTTACGGCGGCGTCTGGACGCCGCCTGGCCGCGTCCTCAGTCGCGGCAATGGCCCCGCCATTGCTCGCTCCCTGCGTCCTCGCCAGTCGACCCCAGCCACTCGCCGCTTCCCGGTCACCGTTCCGAGACGACCCACTAGTGGGCCGTCCAGGCCCACCACGCGTGGCCCGCCGCGCCCGAGCACGTTAGGAACCCGCGGTTCTCGACCTCAGGCTGATCCGCGAGGACACCGACGGCGTCCGCGCCGCCCTCGCGCGCCGCGGTGAGGGCGTCGCCGCGGGTCTCGACGCGGTGCTCGAGCTCGACGCGCTCCGCCGCACCCTGCTGCCCGAGCTGGAAACGCTGCGCGCCGCGCGCAACCTTGCCTCCGACGAGATCGCCGCCGCCAAACGAGAGGGCGCGGACACGGCCGGCGCGATCGCGCGGATGCGCGAGGCCGGCGAGCGCGAGAAGCAGCTGCAGGCGCAACTGAGCGACACCGACGCCCGGCTGCACGCCGCGATGATCGTGCTGCCGAACCTGCCGGCGACGGACGCCGCCGATGAGGACACGGTGCTGCGCTGCGTCGGCGAGCCTCGCCCCGGCCCCGCCGCCGACCACCTCGAGCTCGCCGGCCCGCTGATCGACATGGAGGCGGGCGCGCGCCTTTCCGGGTCGCGCTTCGCCTACCTCAAGGGCGACCTGGTGATGCTCGAGCTGGCCCTCGTGCGCTGGGCGCTCGAACGGCTGCGCGCCGAGGGCTTCGAGCCGGTGATCCCGCCGGTGCTGGTGCGCGAGCAGGCGCTCTACGGCACGGGCATGCTGCCCGACACCGAGCAGCAGATCTACAGCCTGCCGGCGGACGAGCTGTTTCTGGTCGGCACCTCGGAGGTGGCGCTGGCCTCGCTCCACGCCGGCGAGATCCTCGACGCCGCGACGCTGCCGCTGCGCTACGCCGGCTTCTCCTCGTGCTTCCGCCGCGAGGCCGGCGCGGCCGGCAAGGACACCCGCGGCATCTTCCGCGTGCACCAGTTCGACAAGGTCGAGATGTTCGTCTTCACGACCGCCGAGCAGGCGGCGGCCGAGCACGAGCGGATCCTCGCGATCGAGGAGTCGCTGCTGCGCGAGCTGGAGATCCCCTACCGCGTCGTCAACATCGCCGTCGCCGAGCTCGGCGCCTCGGCGGCGAAGAAGTACGACTGCGAGGCCTGGCTGCCGGGGCAGGAGCGCTACCGCGAGCTGACCTCCGCCTCCAACACGACCGACTTCCAGGCGCGTCGCCTGGAGATCCGCGTGCGCGGCGCAGCCGGGCGCCCGCTCACCGCCGCCACGCTCAATGGCACCGCGGTCGCCGTCGGGCGCACGATCATCGCGCTGCTCGAGAACCACCAGCGCGAGGACCGCTCCGTCGTGCTGCCGTCCTGCCTGGTGGCCTTCGGCGCCCCGCCCGTGATCGCTGCCGCGACCTAGTTCTATGAGGCGCGCCTTCCGGCGCGCCCGGGCCGAGCGCCGGCAGCGCCCCGCACCAGGCCCACTAGCCAGCGGCCGGCGCCGGAAGCTCGACCACGAACACGGCCCCTCCGCCGGGAGCGTTGTGCGCGCTCACCGTCCCGTCATGGGCCTCCACGATCGCCGCGACGATCGCAAGCCCGAGCCCGGCGCCCGCCTTGCCGCGCTCGCGGCCGGTCTCCGAGCGCCAGAAGCGCCCGAACACGTTCTCCTGTTCGCCCTCCGGCAGGCCGGGGCCATGGTCACGCACCTCGATCGTCACGATGGCGTCGCCACCCGACACGCGGAGCTCGATCGGCGAGCCGGCGGGGGTGTGCGTGAGCGCGTTGCGCATCAGGTTCGCGAGCACCTGGCGAAGCTGCGAGGGGTCGCCGTCGACGACGTGTCCGCCGCTGATGGTCACGCTCACCTCGCGGTCGCGCGCGGCCGCCCGGGCGTCGTCGGCGGCGTCGCGCGCCAGCGGCTCGAGGTCGAGACGCTCGCGGCGGCTGCGCGGCATCTCGTCCAGGCGCGCGAGCGCGAGCAGGTCCTCGACAAGGATTCCCATGCGTGTCGCCTCCTCCTCGATCCGCGCCATCGCCTTCTCGGTGTCCTCGGTGCGCGCGGTCGCGCCCATCCGGAACAGTTCGGCGTAGCCGCGAATCGAGGTCAGCGGCGTGCGCAGCTCGTGTGAGGCGTCGGAGAGGAAGCGCCGCAGGCGATCCTCGCTGGCCCGGCGCTCACCGAACGCCTGCTCGATCTGGCCGAGCATCGCGTTCAGCGCGATGCCGAGCCGGCCGACCTCCGTGCGCGGGTTGGTTGGGCTTACCCGCCGCGATAGATCCCCAGCGGCGATCGCCCCGGCGGTGTCGCCCATCCGGTCCAGCGGCCGCAGCCCGATGCGGATCAGGAGCCAGGCGAGGGCCGCAAGCGCGAGCAGCACGGCGACGATCACGATCAGCTCGACGTTGCGCAGGCGGGTGAGGGCCTGGCTGAGGTCGTTGAGCGGGATCGCGATGGTCATCGTGCCCGACCCGGTGTCGCTGCGCTTGCGCAGCACGCGATACTGAAGTCCCGAGCCTCCGGCGGAGTCGACGGTGATCAGCTGCGGGTGGCGAGCGTTGGTGGTCAGCGGTATCTGCGCGGGAAGCTTC
>Ga0182015_10003047_pt1 | contig 19265 bp, 13 predicted proteins | sample 712P3MmetaG_FD_120478 | JGI IMG/M metagenome (GOLD analysis project Ga0182015, IMG submission 120478) | Permafrost microbial communities from Stordalen Mire, Sweden - 712P3M metaG | ecosystem: Environmental > Terrestrial > Soil > Wetlands > Permafrost | place: Sweden: Stordalen | collected...
CTACTATCGATTCTGGCACGAGAGCAATCCGTTGCGCGGCAGCCTGGACTACACGCGCGCTAGCGTCGGCGAGATCAATCGGGATTGGGATTTGCTGCAACGCGTCCAAAGGCAGAATGCGTTCCTGAGCGGCCTGTCGCCCGCGAGTCATCTTGAGGCCAACGTGCGGGCGGCTCTGCTACAAGCGGGCAATGAGGTGATCGAGCGCTATCGCAATAATTCGGATCCGCGCATTCAGGATTTCGATTGGCCGAAGGCCGAGGTGTGCTTCGCACATTTGATCGAGATGGACCGCAACGATCGAGCGGCACAAGGGAAGCTGGCGATATGTCATGGTTACGAGAATCTGGAGCACGCCGACCACCAAGCGCAGACCGACTTCGAAGCTGCCGTGTCGCTCTTGCCGAGTTCGCCCGATCCGCACTTGGGGCTCGCGCGCATCTATGTTTATTCACTGAAGAATATCGGCAAGGCGATGGCGGAGTTGCACGAAGCGCAGCGTTTGGGATTTGAGGCGGGCCCGCGCGAGGCGGAGGAAGAAGCCGATGGCTACCGCTTCCGCGCGACCGTGGAGTTGGACCAGGCGCGGCGTTTTGATCCAAAGAACAGCGCGGCTGAAAAGCGCTATTTGCGATTGGCCGAGCGGGATTTCGATCGGGCGCGCCAGCTTTATGAGCCGATCGAAGGATTCTCCAACGTCAGTCTGGCGCTGCGACAGGTGGACGATGATGATCGCGCGCGCCAAGGGCTGGCCGATGAACTCAACAAGAAGGCAAAGCCGAAATCCAAATCAACCCAGCGGCCGCGGCGGGCGGGGCGGACCGGGCGGCCGGGGCGCACTGGCGGGAGGACCGCGCATTGGCAGTAACCAAAAGCTGGGAAGCGAAAGTTCTGGCTACCAGAACTGGCGCGATGGCCTCCGGAAGGGTAGGTTGGCGCGAGTTCGCTTGGTTGGCAGGTGTGTCGGTGATCGTCGGCGTGGGATTGCTGCTCGTGTACTCTGTGAAAACGCGGGAATTTCCGGGGCTTTCAGGTGCGTTGGCGCGCGGCGAATTGCTGGATTTGAATCAGGTGAGCAAGCCGGAGCAACTGCTTCCGTTCTTGCAAGTGTTCCCGGATGATGGTCAGCGTCAGATGGTCGCCGGCAAGATGTTCGAGTATCTTGAAACCCGGCATGCTAATGGGGGAGCTCTGCCGAATGTTGGGGCTTTAGCGAGGCTACGCTCGGCGCCGCACGTGCCTTTGTTGCCGTTCGCGAAGTTGAAACCCGCGTTCGTAGTTCGCACGCCGGTGGAATTTCAACAGCAGTTCCTGATCTGGATCGCGGTCTATCTGGCCGCGTTCCACGTAGTGTTTCTTATCTGGCGTTGGAGCGCGTTTCGAGGAGACTTCGCTCTACTGCCGGCGATCCATCTCATCACTGGCTTAGGGCTGGTTCTGGCGGTGAGCTTGCGCGATCCATTGCGCGATACGCTCGAGTTCAGCAGATTCGCGTGGGGCGTTGCATTGGGGTGCGCGGTGTTGTTATTGCCGCTGCTGCGCATTTTGAACTACCAGCGCTTTAGGAACTGGTGCTACACGCCGCTGTTTGGGGCGCTCGCATTATTTGTGTTGTTACTGCGACTCGGCTCGGGGCCCGGCGGGAACGACGCGAAGGTGAATCTCGGGCCGTTCCAACCGGTGGAAGTGATCAAAATCCTGCTGGTGTTTTTCCTGGCTGGCTACTTCGCCAGGAATTGGGAGCGTTTAAGGGACCTGCGCGAGAAGCGCCTGGTTCCGCGCTCACTGCGATGGATCGGGCTGCCACGCCTCTCGCATGTGCTGCCAGTGATGGTCGCGGTGGCGCTGGCGCTGGCGTTTTTCTTTTTGCTGAAGGATCTGGGGCCGGCGCTGGTCACTGGATTTCTGTTTCTCGCGATGTTCTGGATCGCGCGCGGACGCGCAGGGATGGCGGTGTTAGGCATTGTGTTGCTGGTGGGCGGCGTGGCCGTTGGGTACCACTTGGGCAAGCCGGCGACGGTGGTGGATCGCATCAACATGTGGCTGTCGCCTTGGGACAACGATGTACACGGCGGGAATCAACTGGCGCATTCGCTTTGGGCGTTTTCGACCGGCGGCGCGTTTGGCTCCGGGCCTGGATACGGCGATCCGGCGATGATTCCGGCGGGTCACACCGATCTTGTATTACCAGCGATTGGCGAAGAGTGGGGATTTTGCGGCGTGGCGGCCGTGCTCCTGTTGCTCGGATTTCTGGTGTGGCGAGGCGTGCGGATCGGGCTGCGCGCGCCGAATGAGTACGGAATGTTTTTGGCGTTGGGCCTATCGGTGCTGATCGCTTTTGAGATGCTGCTGATTTCCGGCGGCGTGCTGGGCGCGATTCCGTTGTCGGGCGTGGTGTCGCCGTTCTTGAGTTATGGCAACACGGCCATGCTCGCGAATTTTCTGATTTTCGGGATTCTGGCGGCGATCTCGAATCACGGTCGTGAAAGCGTGGTGGTGGCCGAGCCGTTCCGGCGGCCCGTTCGCCGGCTCGAATATGCGCTGGGGGCCGCGGCCGCAACGCTGGTTGGGTTCGCGGCTTATTATCAAGTGGCGCGGGATCAGGATTTCCTGGCGCGCGAGACGAAGGTCTTTGAAGACGATGGCGTGAAGCGGCCGCAGCGTAATCCCCGGCTCAATTCGCTGGCGCACGAGATCCGGCGCGGGGACATTTTCGACCGCAACGGTGTACTGCTGGCGACCAGCGACTGGAGTGAGCTGGAGAAAAGGCGCGATCAATACTCGAAGCTCGGAGTTTCAATCGAGACATGCTGTTCGCGGCTCGACAACCGGCATTACGCATTCGGCTCACTGACGGCACACATCCTCGGTGATTTGCGTAGCGGCGAGAATTTCCACGCGACCAATGCGTCGCTGATCGAGCACGATTCCAATGTCAAGCTGCAAGGCTTCACCGATTATCGCGAACTGGCGCCGCTGATACGCTATCGGCATCACCCGGGAAATTCGGAGATCGCGAGACTGATGGCGCGGGATCGCAATGTGACGTCGTCGATCGATATTCGCCTGCAAATGCGCGCGGCGAAGGCTCTGGAAGATCGGTTGGCCAAGGCGAAGAAGGACAGCGGCGCGGTGGTGGTAATGGATCCGCAGAGCGGGGATGTGTTGGCGTTGGTGAGTGAGCCGTCGCCAGATTCGTTTGATCGCGCGCGCTACGGGCAGTATCCGCCGGGCTCGACGTTCAAGTTGGTAACCGCGATGGCTGCGCTGAGGCTGGATCCGGCGCTCGAGAATCAAAGCTTCAGTTGCCGGCGGCTGCCGGACGGGCGCGTGGGCGCGATCATTCCTGGATGGCGCAAACCGATTCGCGACGACGTGGGCGATTCCGCGCATGGAACACTCACGATGCATCAGGCCATCGCGGTTTCGTGCAACGCCTATTTCGCACAGCTCGGCGTGTTTTCGGTGGGCGCGCAACAATTGAGCGATACGGCGAAGTTGCTGGATATCCCGGCCGGCAGCGTTCCCGATCTTCAGGCTGCGATGCCGTTTGCATCGTATGGCCAAGGCCCGGTGCTGGTGACGCCGTTCAAAATGGCGCGCGTGGCGGCAACGATCGCAAATAATGGTGCGATGCCGGAGGGCCGCTGGGTAATCGATTCGAGCAACGAGCGAAGGCAAACGCCCAAGCAGATTCTGGCGCCGTCGCTGGCGGAGTTTCTCGGGAGCGCGATGCGATCGGTTGTTGTGGAAGGAACGGGGCGGCGCGCGATGAAGGGCGAGGCAGTGAGCGTGGCAGGGAAGACGGGGACGGCGCAGCTCGATGAAGGCATGCCGCACTCGTGGTTTGCGGGATTCGCTCCATATGAGGGCGATCGTACGAAGAGCATCGCGTTTGCGGTGGTCGTTGAACACGGCGGTTACGGTGGGACGACCGCGGCGCCGATCGCGCGCGAGATCGTGGACGCTGCTCAAGAGCTGGGCTTGGTGGGTGACGGCAAATGAGGATCTCGGAGCTGATCGAACGCCTCGGACGGACGGTGTTTGAAACGCCGTTTGGCGCCACCGCGCAGGTGATCGGCGAGTCGCCCGAAGTGGCCGAGATTCGCATCGCGGTGCTGGACGAAGTGAAGAAGAAGATCCAGCGCGCGGGCGGCCAGGCGCTTTTTCCGTACAATGTGGTGCGGGTTGTGATTCGCGCGGCTGGGGACGAAGCGGCAGTCTTCGAGCTTGATTTCTTCCGCCAGTTCTTCGATGAAGAGGTGCGCAAGGGTCTGGCGAAGGAGGCCTGCCGGTTTCCGGGAGACTTGCGCGTCGAGATTCGAACGGCGGACGGCGCCATGGATGGCGACGGCTGGCTACGCGTCGAAACCGTGGCGGAAGAGCCTGCGCCGCTGCCGGAGGAAAGTCCACGCGCGCGGCGCTCGGCTCGGCTTATCGTAGCCGCGGGAAGCGCCAATAAGTCCGAGATTCCGCTTCAAAAACTCCGCACCAACATTGGACGGCTGATCGAGGTCTACAAGGCCGAGGGTCTTTCACGCCGCAACGATCTGGCGTTCGCCGAAGACAATCCCATCAACCGCACGGTTTCGCGCGAGCACGCCCACATCCTGCACGACAAAAAGACCGGCGAATACCGTTTGTTCAACGATCGCTGGTATCAGCGGGGCGACAAGGGCGAGAACAACTGCGGGCTGTGGATTATTCGCGACGGGATGGGGCAGGAGGTGCATCGCGATGCGCGCGGCACGCGGCTGCTGCCGGGGGACGAGATCCATTTGGGGAAGGCAGTGCTCAAGTTTCAGGTCAAGTAAGCGCTACTAGATCAGATCGAGGGCCTGCTCGAAATCGGCCATCAAATCGCGCCAGTCCTCGATGCCGATAGAGATGCGAACCAAGCCGTCGGTGACACCAGCGGCGGCGAACTCCTCTTCAGTGAAGCCGGAGTGCGTGGTGGTTTTGGGATGGCACACCAGAGTCTCCACGCCGCCGAGCGATACGGCGTTGCGCGCGATGCGCAGGCTGCGGAGAAACTCGAACGCGGCTTTCTTGCCGCCGCGCAGATCGATGGACAACATGCCGCCAGGGAAGTCGCACTGATTGCGGGCGATCTGGAGCTGCTCCGGATCGGTGAATAGAGTCGGATACAAAACCCGCGAGATTTTCGGGTGATTGGCAAGCCGCACGGCGATGCGCTCGGCGTTTTTGCTGGAGCGGTTCATGCGCAGCGTCACGGTGGGCAAGCGTCCTTCCAGCATCCAGCATTCGTCAGGTTGCAGAATGTTGCCGAACAGATTACGCTTCGAGCGCATCTGGCGAATCAACTTCGGATCGCTGGCAATAGCGGCACCGGCAATGAAATCGCTCAGACCGGAGAGGTATTTGGTAGCCGAATAGAGACTCAGATCGGCGCCGAGCTGGAGCGGATGCTGGAAGGTGGGCCCGAGCAGCGTGTTGTCCACCATGACCAGAGGCTTCGGTTTTAGATGCGCGACCGCATCCGTAGCGTGCCGGATGTCGGTCATGACAATGGTGGGATTGGCCGGTGTCTCGATGAGGACGATGGCGAGGTCCTTAGCCGAACGAATGGCGGAGTCCATCTCACCGGTGCGCCCAGCTTCCACGGGAATGCCGCCGATGCCGAGGGTGCTGAGGAAATCCTCGATCAAGTGCTGGGTGCCACCGTAGATCGGGACAGTGTAGAGGATGCTCTGGCCGGGACGCGCGAAGGTGAACAGCGCGGTCATGATGGCGGCCATGCCGGAGTTGAAAACGAGCGCCGCGTGCGCGCCGGTTTCCAAGGGAACCAAACGCTCCTCGAGAATTTCGGCGTTGGGGTGATTGAAGCGCGAATAGATCAGGTCGGGCTGCTCGCCCGAATCGGGTTGGGCGCGCCCGGCCACCAAATCGAAAGCGCGTTCGGCGGCCTCGGGGCTCGGGAAAACGTAGGTCGAGCTGCGAAACACAGCGGGACGCGCCGATCCGACCGAAAGGCTGGGATCGAAGCCGCGTGTGAGAACTTGAGTAGGCGGGCGGAGGTCCTGCCGGTCAGCCATGAAGTGCCTCCAATTTCAGTGTAGCCGCGTTTTAAGACATTCGGGAAAACAGCGACAGCAGTCCCGATAGAGAGCTGCTCTTTTTGCCGAGGGGCTCCGAGCTGCCGGCCAGGCGATCCACCAGCCCAATCATACTCTTGCCGAAGCTGGTGTTGGGCGCCAGCGGCTTGCCTTCCATGAGCGATTTCTGGATGGCCTCGTAATCGGCCGGCAGGATGTGAAAGATTTCGGTGTGGAGGGCGGTGCCGATTACATCCTTGCTCAGGCCGGTGTGGCGATCGTAGCGGTTCACGATCAACCGCAGCTTATAGCGAGGGATGTTGTTGGCGTCCAGATAACCAAGCACGCGTTGCACGGCTTGCAGCGACGTAAGCTCGTTGGTGGTAACGAGCAGAATCTCGTCGGCCAGCCGCGCTTGGCTCAGGTTCCAGTCGCCATACACTCCGCCCGTATCGAGCACCACCAAATCATAGGTGTGGCGGGCGTATTCGATGATGCTACTGGCGTCCTTGAGGTCGCTCATGCCTTCCGTCATCACTTCGGGCGAAAGCAGCACGTCCATGCCTGGCCGGGTGATGATAACGGCTTTCCACAGATCCGCGTCGATATCTTGCGAGCGCGCCAGCACATCCATGAAGCTGTAGCTGGATTTGATTTTTAGCAGAAAGGAAAGCGTACCGGCCAGAGGATCAAGATCGGCCAGCAGAATCCGCCTCCCGCCGCGCTTCATTTGGAACGCCAGGTTGCTGGCGATGGTACTAGCGCCGCAGCCGCCCTTGGCCGGCACAATGCAGTAGACTCTTCCGGGAGTCTTCAAGCGGGTGGGGTGCTGGCGGGCGATCTTCTGAAACGCCGCCTCCACCTGTTCGGAAGTGAAGGGCTGGATTAGAAAGTCGCTGGCGCCCTGCCGGAGGCAGCGCAGCACCAATTCCGGATCGTTGGCCGAAAGCACGGCGACGATGGGCAACTTGGCATCGATTCGCAACAACTCGGGAATGACGGCCAGACCGGCTTCATAGGGTTCCGAGATTTCGATCAGGCACAAGTTGGGAAGTTGCGAGGCCAACAAGTCCGCCAACTGGTGGCGCGGCGGGTAGATTTTCAGATCGTGGCCCGAAAAGGTCGGCAAAAGCTTTCTTAAAATAGGAGCTAACTCTCTGACAATCTTGGGGTTGGGGCAAATGAACAGAGCTTTCCATGCTCCACTCAGTTTGGGGGTCTCAGGCTGCGGCATCGGCGCGCTACGAGCATCTCCCGCGTGTGGGAGTCCTACTCAATCAAAATCGGCTAAGGGTGATGATACCATGAGAGCCTTTCTCTTCCTGATCAACTAAACATTCGAACGCACTCACCGATAAGGCTTAGTTTGGTTCTGAATCAAACTGAGGACCTCATGAGAAGAGCGTACCGTCTGGTAAGAAAATCAAAATGAGCGAAGATCACTCGAAGAAATCCGTGGTCGTGTGCGACACCCAACCGATCACGGCCGAAGGGCTGAGAAGCCTGCTAGCCTCGGCCGGAGACCTGGAGTTCCTGGCGTCGCTGAATAGCCTGGAAGCGGCAACGCAGATGGTGGCCATCAGGGCGCCCGACATCGTGATCGTGGACAAGGGGTTCGGCATGCGAGCCGTGCTCGATTGGATCCACGATTTGAAGTTGACGGACGCCACGCCCGCCATCACCGTATGGGGCGTTTCCATGACGGAGGCCGAGGCGCTACGGCTGCTGCAGGCAGGCGCGCGGGGTATTGTTCGCAAAACAGCGGCTCTGGAGCCCATTCTGAGCTGCCTCCGCACGGTGGCGTCCGGGCGGAGCTGGATGGAAGATTGCGTGTTCCGCGATTCGATCCGGCAGGAGCGCTATCCCCGGTCGGAGCTGACGCCGCGCGAGCAACAGGTGCTCGAAATGGTGGAGCAGGGCTTCAAGAACAAAGAGATTGGGCTCGAATTGGGGATCCGGCCCGGTACCGTCAAGATCCACCTGAAGCATATCTTCGAAAAGACCGGCGTACGCGGGCGCTACGGCTTAGCCATCAGCGGGCTGAAGGAGCGCGGCCTGGTCTCGATGGTCAGTTAAGAGCTGGGGTCAGCGGCCGGAGCCTTCGGTCCAGCCGTCGCCGAGGCCGTAAGGGACGGTCACGAACGGCATCGCTTCCACCTCGTGAATCTTACCGCCGCGGATACCGAAGGACTCCACGATCATCGCGTTCATCAGCATTCCCGGCGGCGCATCGGGAGCAGCACCCCGGCGCGTTCCATCGTGGACAAAGAGGCAGAATATGGTGGCTACTCCTTTTTGCTGGTCGATAATGAGCGCGTGCCGTGGCCGGATGTGCTTCATATAAGAGAAAAGCTTCTTGTCGATTTGCTGGGCGCAGGTAAGCATGCTGGTCTTGAGCTGCTCTTGGCCCTGCGGCGTCTTCGAATCAGGCAAAAAAGGCGCGGGCATCATGCGGCCACCGGGCGGCGGATTGTTGACGGTTTGGTAGCCGTTCTCGTGGCGCACGCAATCGTCGGCGAACGCCGCGATCTCGCCGTCGTCGCCTTCCAGCGCATCGAAGTAGGAGTTGGCGGCGTAGGCGAGGACTTCGCGAGAGGTGCGCTCGGCAGTGGGAATATCAGTGACCAGACCGGGGCGCGGCGTGGTCAGCAGCGGAATCGCCGCATCGTTGATAGCGCGGTCGTAGAGCTGCTCAATTTCGGAAATGTGCCCGCGATCCACCTTGAGGCGCACGGCCACTAATGCGCTGCGCCCCCCAATCAGAAGACGCGCCTGCAATGCCACTTGGCCCGTTACCGGGTCGGCGACGTAAATCCTGAAAGGCGTCGGTTCCACTTTGTTGCGCCAGAGCATGCCCTCGCCGACATCCATGCGGCCGGTGTTCTCGGTCATGCGGAGGTCGATCGAAAGCGGCGGCGCGGCTTTGGGGTCGTGCTTGTAGATGGCATTCATGTAGCCGTCCATGATGCCGACCAGGCACTCTCGATTGCAATCCTTCACACCACTCTGGCTCAGCCGCCGACATTTGAAACGCCGCGATAACCACGGCGCATGCGCCCAGCAACTTGAGTTTCATCGAAAAATCTCCTAATGCGACAGTCATTATATTTCAAGTTGAGCGGGGCCGGCTTCCGGCTACAATGGGCTTCATGAAAGCACGGGTATACGTCTCGATGAAGCCGACGGTTCTGGATCCGCAGGGCCAGACCATACGGTCGGCGCTGGCAGGTTTGGGCCACACTTCGATTGCGGCGGTGCGGCAGGGCAAGTATTTCGAGATCACGCTGGAGCCGGGGACGGATCGCGGCAAGGCGGGAGCGGAGATCGATCAGATCGCGCGCGACGTGTTAGCGAATCCGGTGATTGAAGAGTATCGGGTGGAGTTCGTGGAGTAGAGAATTGGCCACAGATAAACACGGATCAGTGTTGATCTGCGTTCATCTGTGGCTTGATCGTTCTTACGCGAGTGAAACCTTCCTTCTTCGACGGAGGGACCAGGCGGCGCGCCATTTTACGAATGGCCGGCTCCGGAACGACGCGATCGCGGGTTTGATTGCGGGCGATGCAAGTCTCGACCGGAACGTCGAAGAAGAGGGCTTCGAGCGTGCAGCCGTGGTGCTGGGCGAGTTGCAGGTAGGGTTTTCGCTCCCAAGGCGTCAGATGAGTGGCGTCGATATAGGTGACCGGACGGCCGGCGGCGACGCGCTGCCGAACGAGATAGCGAACGGTGGCGAAGATGCGGGCGTTCATGGTTTGATCGTGCGGGTCGTCGGCGATGAGGCGGCGGATTTCGTCCGACGAGATCGCATTTACGCCGAGCCGCGCTAGATAAGTTGACTTGCCGGAGCCGGGAAGGCCGACGGTGATAATCAGCTTCACTAAACCAGGTAGCGCCCGGAAGTAAGAAGCCGCTCGGCGATCCGGCGGCGTGCTGCGATGGCGTTCACCGGCTCGAACTTGGTGAAGCGCTTGAGGACCGCGAGATTTGTCCGCAAGGTGTCGCCTTCCGAGCAGGCCGCGAGAACGTTACGGGCCGCGCTTTCGACAATCTCCATGGCTTCACGGAGGAAGACAGCAGAGATATCCGCCGCGATCTCGTCCCTGTGGAGTTGCGCAAGCTTCCGGGCGCGCAGCTCAACAGACTCCATCACGAAGGCGTTCATCGCGATGTCCGTAATCGAGGCCAGCACTTCCTGCTGGTCGTCGAGTGCCGCTGCATACTTCTGGTACGCAACGCCTAGCGCGAAGAGCGCCGTCTTCTTCGCGTTGTCGACCAGGCCCGTCGACACCGGGCCGGACAGAATCTCGGCTTGCAGCTTCTTCACGGCCTCCACCAGCGGCAGTTGGCCGCGCTGGGCGCGTTTCAGCAATATTCCGGTGGCGAGCAGCCGGTTGATTTCGTTGGTGCCCTCGAAGATGCGATTGATGCGCGAATCGCGGTAGGCGCGCTCGACCACGTAGTCCTGATGATATCCGTAGCCGCCGTGAATCTGGACGCCCTCATCTGTGACATAATCCAACATCTCTGACGCGTAGATCTTGATGTAGGAACACTCGGCCGCGAACTCTTCGACGGCCTTCAGCTGGGTTTGCGCGGCATCGGGCTGATCCCAGGAGAAGCCTTCGAGCTGACTTTCGATGAGGCCCACCACGCGATAGGTTGCCGACTCAGCGGCGAAAATGCCGATCGCCATTTCGGCCAGCTTATGTTGGATGAGGCCGAACTCGGCGATGGATTTGCCGAAGGCCTTGCGCTCTTTGGCGTAGTTGATGGAGACGCGCAGCACTTCCTTCGCGCCGCCGCAAACGAAGGCGCCCAGTTTCAGCCGGCCGATATTGAGGATGTTGAAGGCGATGATGTGGCCGCGGCCGATTTCGCCGAGGACGTTCTCCACCGGGACGGGCACGTTGTCCAGATAGATGGCGGTGGTGGAGCTGCCTTTGATGCCCATCTTCTTTTCTTCGGCGCCGGACGAGACGCCGGGAAATTTGCGCTCGACCAGGAACGCGGTGAATTTCTCGCCATCGATTTTCGCGAAGATGGTGAAGAGATCAGCCGCGCCGCCGTTGGTGATCCACATCTTCTGGCCGTTGAGGATATAGTGCTTGCCGTCCGGGCTCAGATCGGCGCGCGTGCGCGCAGCCAACGCATCCGAACCCGCCTGAGGTTCGCTGAGAGCATAGGCCGCGACCAGTTCGGCGGTTGCGACCTTTGGAAGATAGCGCTGCTTCTGATCTTCGGTGCCGAATAGCAAGACGGGCAACGCGCCAATGCCGGTTTGTCCGCCGTGCCAGGCCGCATAGGAGCCGTCTTTGGCGATACCCTCGCCCACCAGCATGGCGGAGGTGAGATCCATTCCCATGCCGCCGTATTTTTCAGGAAGCAGCACGGCGGTGAGGCCGAGCTCGCCGGCTTTGCGCAGAACCGATACCGCGACGCCGGGCTCCTGATGCTGGATGGCATCCACGTTGGGCGCGATTTCCTTGGTCCAAAACTCCTCGGTGGTGCGCACAATGGCGTGATGTTCCTCGGTGAAATCTTCGGGCGAGTAGAACTGCTCGATCGTCGTGGGCTCGGTGAGGAACGAGCCGCCCTTATGCCTGGTGGGAGAGATTGTCAAGGATGCCATCGGAATTGTTCCTTTTGAGATTTTCGAAAATGCCGGCCGCGCCCTGGCCGCCGCCGACGCACATGGTGACCATCCCATAGCGCGTGTCCTTGCGATGCATTTCGCGCAGAATGGCGGCGGTTAGCTTGGCGCCCGTGCAGCCCAGCGGATGGCCGAGAGCGATCGCGCCGCCGTTGGGGTTCACGCGATCGAGATCGAGGTTCGCTTTGCGAATTACGGCCAGCGCTTGGACCGCGAAGGCTTCGTTTAGTTCAATGACGCCGATATCTTCGGTCTTCAGGCCGGCCAGCGCGAGAGCTTTCGGAATGGCGACAACCGGTCCGATTCCCATGATCTCGGGAGGCACGCCGGCCACAGCGAAGCTCACGAAGCGGGCCATCGGTTTGAGACCGAGCTCTGCAGCTTTCTTACTCGACATGACGATCGCCGCGGCCGCGCCGTCGCTGGTCTGCGAGGAATTGCCGGCGGTGACGGTGCCGTCCGATTGAAAGACAGGTTTCAGCTTCGCCAGCGCTTGGAGCGAAGTGTCGGCGCGAGGGCCTTCGTCTTTTGTGAATGTTCCTGTGTGATGCTGCGGGGCGCCGTTCGCAAGCGTAATGGATTCGATCGCGACGGGAACGATCTCATCATCGAACTTGCCTTCGGCCTGGGCGCGCAGAGCGTGTTGATGGCTGCGGAGCGCGAACTGATCGGCGTCCTCGCGCGTGATGCCGTATTTCCTTTGCACCTGTTCGGCGGTCAGGCCCATACCCATATAGATCTGCGGGAGATGATCCACCATCCACGGATTGGGCGCGAATTTATTGCCCGCCATCGGAATCATGCTGAGTGATTCGGCGCCGCCCGCAATGATGATTTGAGCGCTTCCGGAGCGGATGCGATCGGCCGCCATGGCGATGGCTTGCAGCCCAGATGAGCAGAACCGATTGATGGTGACGCCTGGAACGGAATCGGGCAGGCCCGCGCGGAGAGCCGCGATGCGCGCCATATTCATGCCGGATTCGGCCTCGGGCATGGCGCAGCCGAGGATCACGTCGTCGATCTCTTGGGGTGCGATGGCAGGATGCTTTTCGAGCAGGCGGCGAATAACGAGGGCCGCGAGATCGTCGGGGCGCGTGTTACGCAAGCTGCCCTTGGGCGCTTTGCCCACCGGCGTTCGCAGACAATCGAGTATTACTGCTTCCATAAGGGTGGCTTCAGTTTCGGAGTGGTTTGCCTGTCTTCAGCATATACTGCATCCGCTCCTGAGTTTTCGGATTGCCGCACAGGCTGAGGAAAGCTTCGCGCTCCAGATCGAGCAAATATTGTTCGGAGACGGTCTGCGCGCTGGAAAGCCTGCCGCCGCTCAAAACGTGCGCGAGCTTTTCAGCGACGATCACGTCGTAGTCGCTGATGAAGTTGGCTTGACGAGCGGACCATGCGCCGAGCTTCATCAGGGCGTAGGCGCTTTCGCCCGACACAGGGATGCCCACGGGCGCGCCGGGCGAATAGTTGGGAACCAGCGACAGGGCGAGCGCTTTGGCGTCGCCGATCAGGCGCTCGGGATTCATCGAGATGGAGTCGGAGCGATGGAGCAACCCGAGCTTGCGGGCGTCTTCGGCGCTGGTGGAAACCTTGGCATAGCCGATCAGGTCGAAGATGCGGAGAGGGTCTTTTAGCCGAGCGAGCAGCTCCTTACAGCCGCCGGCGCCGGGGATCAGGCCGACGGCCACTTCCACCTGCCCCAGGTAGGTTTCAGCCGACGCTTGAGCGCGCGTGCAATGCAGGACGAGCTCGCATCCGCCGCCGAGCGTGCGGGAAAACGGAGCGGCCACTACAGGTTTAGCCGCATACTTCAGCGCCATGTTCATTTGCTGAAACCGCTCGATGGCGAGATTCAAGTCGTCCCATTCGCCCTCTTGCGCGGCCAGCAGCACGAGCATGAGGTTGGCGCCCACGCTGAAGGTCTCTTCCTCGTTGGCGATGATCATCGCCTCGAAGTTGCGGTTGGTTTCCTCGAGCCCGGCCTGCAGCATGCCGATGTTGTCCTCGCCGAGCGCGTTCATTTTGCTATGGAACTCGACGCATAGCACGCCGTCGCCCAGGTCGATCAAAGAAGCGCCTGCGTTCTCGAACACGACGCCGTGCGTGCGCTTACGGTCGTGAAGCGTAAAGATGCCGGGACGCGGCTCGATCGGCTGATAGCCGTTGGAGCGGAAATCAAAATATTCCGTTACCGGGCGTCGTGGCTCCGGAGGCCGGTAGAGAGCGATGATGCCGCGTGCGAGTGCGTCCTTGATGTGCGCCGGCAACACACGGTGATCCATCTCCAGGCGCGAGACCACTTCCAGGAAACCGATGGCATCCCAGAGCTCAAAGGGGCCCAGCTTGTGGCCGTAGCCCCAGCGCATGGCGCGATCGATCTCGACGATGCGATCGGAGATCTCGGGGATCATCTCGGAGCAATAGAGGAAAAGGTCTCCCAGCACTTTCCAAAGAAAACGCCCGGCGCGGTCGTCGGAACGGAGCAGCGTGCGTATGCGCTCGCCGAGATCTTCGATATTGCGCGCCGCGTCGACGGAGGGAAAGCGCGGCTTCTGGAGCGGCTGGTATTGGAGCGTTTTCCAATCGAGCACCAGGATCTCACGGGCGTCGCCCTTGCCCACTTTCTTGTAGAACCCCTGGCCGGTCTTGTCGCCGAGCCATTTCTGCTCGATCATTTTCTTTTCGAACTCGAGCGGCAGGAAACGCTCGCGCCAGGGATCGTTCGGAACAAGTTCGTAAAGATTGGTTCCTACGAAGCCCCACACGTCCAACCCGACCAAGTCGAGCAGGCGGAAGCTGGCGCTCGAGGGGACGCCGATGAGCGGGCCGGTGAGCGCGTCCACTTCTTCGATGCTGAAATCGTCTTCCAGCATGGTTTTGCCGATGGTCCCGCCCATGAAACTGCCGATCCGGTTGGCGATGAAGTTGGGCGTGTCCTTGGTGCGGACGACGCCTTTGCCAAGGCGGCGATCGGCGAACTGTTCCACATCGGCGAGAATGCCGGGATCGGTTTCGGGGCCCGGGATCAGCTCCATCAAATGCAGGTAGCGCGGCGGATTGAAGAAGTGCGTGCCGAGGAAGTGGCGCCGGAAGGCGGGCGAGAAGCCTTCCGAGATGGAGGCGAGCGGGATGCCGCTGGTGTTGGTGGAGAGAATCGCATCGGGCTTGCGCGCGGTTTCTACTTTGCGCCAGAGCGCGCGCTTGGCCTCGAGATTTTCAACGATAGCTTCGATAATCCAATCGCAGCCGGCCAGCTTCGCGAGATCGTCGTCGAAGTTGCCCGGTTCGACGAGCGCGGCTTTGTCATCGGTAAAGAATCCGCCGGGACGATGCTTCAGGGCGTTCTGAATGCCTTGCAGAGCGGGCGCGTTGCGCTGGGGTTGCCCAGGAACGTCGAGAAGCAACGCCGGGATACCTGCGTTAGCGAAATGCGCCGCGATGCGCGAACCCATGGTGCCCGCGCCAAGAATGGCAACACGATGAATGATTCGCATGCGGGCGCTCTACAGATTCACCGCGCTCATGCCCTGCTCGGGATAGCGTGTCCCGGCCGTGCTGCCCTTGGGGACCAGGCGATCGATTTCCTGTAGCTCGGCCGGCGTTAGCCAGATATCGAGCGCCTTGAGATTCTCCTCCACACGCGATCGCTTCGTGGAACCGAAGATGGGAACGACGTCTTCGCCCTGCGCCATCACCCAAGCGAGCGCGACCTGCGCGGGTGTCGCTCCCTTGGCTTGTGCAAGTCTTTCAATTTGGCGAACCAGATCGAGATTCTTGTGGAAATTGTCGCCCTGGAAACGCGGCGAGAAGCGCCGATAGTCGTCCTCGGGGATATCTTCGGGGCGTTTGAATTGGCCGGTGAGGAAGCCGCGGCCGAGCGGGCTGTAGGCTACAAAGCCGATGCCCAATTCGCGAACGGTGGCCAGGATCTCGTCCTCCGGATCGCGAGTCCACAGCGAGTACTCGGTCTGCAAGGCGGAGATGGGATGCACGCGATGGGCGCGCCGAATGGTGGCGGGCCCGGCTTCGGAGAGGCCGAGATAGCGAACCTTACCTTGCTTGACGAGATCCGCCATAGCGCCGACCGTGTCCTCGATCGGCGTCTTCGAGTCCACGCGATGCTGGTAGTAGAGATCGATCACCTCGACATTCAGGCGTTGCAAGGAGGCTTCACAGCAAGCCCGAACATATTCGGGACGGCCATTCACGCCCAGGAATGTTCCCTCGGGCGACCTTTGAACGCCAAATTTGGTGGCCAGCAGCACCTCTTTGCGCCGGCCCTGAATCGCCTTGCCGACCAGCACCTCATTCTTGAGCGGGCCGTATATATCGGAGGTGTCCAGGAAACCCATCCCGCGATCGAGCGCGAGGTGAATGGTCGCGATGGACTCGGCATCGTCGGCTTTACCGTAAAACTCCGACATGCCCATGCATCCCAATCCCATGCGCGAAACCTTCAGTCCGAGCGAGCCTAAGGCCACTTGTTTCATCCTTGACGATTATATCGGATAGTCTCTCGTACACTGGGTTATTGTGCGGCGGAAATCTGGTGTGAATCAGCGCAGCTTCGTTGCGAGCCTGATCTTCACGGCGGTGCTGGTTATTGCCGGCGGCTTCCTGACCTTCGACGCCTTTCGCCCCTCGCCCTTGCAGCACGCGCTGATGAACGTGGAGGGCATCGTAGCGTTGAGCTTTTTGGCGATTCTCTACGCGCGCGGCAGGGAATCTGAACTCGAGCCACCCGGCGGGGCACGAGGCTACCTGGCGGTGGCTGCGATCGTCGTCGTCGTTTCGCTGGCTTTCGCGCCGATTCTCCGGAGTCCTTTCCTCTACGACGACTACACTCACATCACGGATGCGTCCCGATTCACGTGGCGCTCCGTCGCGCTACAGTTTGGACCGGTCGCCGGGCGCGGCCTATTCTTCCGTCCGGTCGGCTTCTTCTTTTACTGGTTGAATTATCTGTGGGCGCGAGCAGACCCAGAGTGGTGGCACGCCAGCAGCATAGCGCTGCATGCGTGTTGCAGTTGCCTGACGTACGCACTGTGTCGTGAGGTTGGCGTATCCCGGCCGGCAAGCTTGGGAGGCGCGCTCCTATTTGGACTCAGCGGCGTGTCGGCGGAAGCTGTCGCGTGGATCGACGCACGATTCGACTTGATGGCAACCGCGCTGGTGCTCGGGAGTTTGATCTTTGTTTGCCGGTATGCGGCAACGGCCCGGACTCCGTGGCTCGCGGGCGCTCTGGCGGCCGGAACCTGCGCCATGCTTTCCAAGGAATCCGGATTCTGTCTGCCATTCCTGATTGCAAGTCTGGCGCTATTCCGAGATCGAAAGGATTGGAAACGAATCGGGCGTGCCGCGAGTTTCGCGGGGGTCCTGGCAGTCGTGCTCTTTACGTATCGCTGGTGGGCGATCGGGGGAATCGGTGGATATTCGGGTGCGGCCGGAGGGCTGAATATAGTTCGCTTCAATTTTGTTCGCACAGTGGACGCGTTGTTTCTGCGGCAATGGGCTGTTCTGTTTTTTCCCTTCAACTGGTCCACGCCGATTAGTCCGATGCTCCGGGCAGCGTTGGCCGCTACTCCTTTTGTACTTGCGGTGTGCGCGTGGATGGCCCGGCCGCCACGTCGTCAATTGATCGGCTGTGTTGCGTTCATCATCGCAGCCGGATTGCCGGTGCAGCACATGCTGCTGATCAGTCCTGATTTGAGCGGCTCGCGAATCCTTTACCTGGGAAGCGTGGGATGGGCGTTGCTGTGGGCTGTCGTATTAGACAACATGGCGTTAGACACGATGGGCCGAACACGTCGCGTGGTGGCTGCGGCATGTGTGCTTTTGGCGCTGCAAGGTTGGATGTTGGAACACAATTTAGAAGCCTGGCGCGAGACGGCCGAGTTGGCCCGTTCGGTGTGCGTGGCATTCGGTCAAGTTGTTGCGGGCGCTCCCGGGCGTGTTGTCGTGCGCGGGCTGCCCGCGATGAGGAATGGAGCGGTCTTTTTGCAAAACGGATTTCCGCAGTGCGTGGAGATGAACACCGGAGTGCCCGAGGGGCGGATTCAAATGCAGGATCTGGGCGGGGAACCGGGAGTGCGAGAGTTCATATGGAGTGAAGCGCACAGCCAGATGGAAGAAGTAAGAAGGTGATCACGCTAAGTCGCAGGGATTTCCGGCTCGGGCGCGTGATGGCGGCGCAAGGGCACGTCGCGCAGGGCTACGTGAAGCAAAACGGCCAAGGACATAATGACGGCGCTCGCGAAAAAGATGTGTTGCAAGCCATGCAGCAGAGCAGTACGCACATTGGACAACAGCATCTGCAAGACCCGCAGCCCGCCTGGGGAACTACCGAACGCCGCAAGCAGCTTCGGGCGCATCTGCGCCAACAAAAGCGGATTGGAAAACAGCTTCAGCGCGGCGGGAGGCGTGTCGGCGGGGATGCCCGCCATGATGTCGCGATGATAGCCAGTGAGCAACACGCTCCCGAAGATCGCGACACCCAGGGTGCTGCCGATGGAGCGAAAGAACGCCGTGGAAGCGGTAGCCGCGCCCATGTATTTCCGCGGCGCAACGTTTTGGACGGCCACGGTGTAGACGGGCTGCAGCAGACCCATGCCAAAGCCGGCGACAATCATCGCGACGACCACGTCTATGCGCTGCGTGGCTTCGCCCATGCGCGCGAACAGGATCATGCCGATGGCCACCAGCACCGATCCCGAAACGGCCGCCAGTTTGTAGCTGCCCAATCGCATGTTCAATTGTCCGGTGAGGATGCTGCCCGCGACGGCGCCCATCATGAGCGGCGTGAGCAGATTGCCGGATTGCGTGGCCGATACGCCCAGCACGCCTTGCATGAACAACGGCAGATAGATGATGACGCCGAACATGCCCATGCCGAGCAGGAACACGGCAGCCGAACACAGGCTGATGATCGGATTGCGGAACAGCGACAGCGGTATGAGCGGCTCGATGGCTTTGGTCTCGGAGCGAAGGAATACCGCGAGCATCACCGCGGACCATGCCAGCAAAGTCTCGACGCGCACCGAGCTCCAGCCGTATTCGGTGACCCAAGTGAGCGCCAGCAGCAGTGGTACGATGCACAGGATGAGTGAGATCACTCCCGCCCAATCCAGGCGCCGCTCCACGCCCTCCGGATGTAGTTCCGGAAATTGGAAGTAGATGGCGGCGATCGCGACCAGGCCTACTGGAAGGTTTACATAGAAGACCGCGCGCCAGGAGATTTGATCGGTGAGCCAGCCTCCGAGTGTTGGACCGAAAATGGAAGCGAATCCCCAGGCGGCCGCAAAAAAGCCTTGGTACTTGCCGCGTTCGGCTGGTGAGAAAACGTCGCCGATGATGGTGAATGCCAGGCCCATCATCATGCCCGCTCCGATGCCCTGGAGCCCTCGGAACACGATCAGCTGGCTCATGCCGTCGATGGGCAGAAAGGTGAAAGTGCCGGCCGCGCCGCACAGCGCCGAGGTCAGTACGAATATCGACGTTCCTCCCAGGAAAAACCATTTCCGGCCATACATGTCGGAGAGCTTCGCGAAGATGGGAA
>Ga0182015_10003048_pt1 | contig 19263 bp, 16 predicted proteins | sample 712P3MmetaG_FD_120478 | JGI IMG/M metagenome (GOLD analysis project Ga0182015, IMG submission 120478) | Permafrost microbial communities from Stordalen Mire, Sweden - 712P3M metaG | ecosystem: Environmental > Terrestrial > Soil > Wetlands > Permafrost | place: Sweden: Stordalen | collected...
AACCTTCTCAGGATCGCGCGAATTCCACGCATCCTCCGCCAGGCGCACTTTCTGCGGCGCGGTTTCTAAGTTAAACGGCGGAAGCGGAGGACGAGGCTCGCTCATCGGGGCGTCTCCTTTGCAACACCCCCTAAGATGACCGCCACCAGGCAAACGACGCAGCAGAAATACCCAAACACATCCCCGTACCGCGTATAGAAAGTCAGGTCCGACCGATATCCGTAACGAGCCACCAGCGACGTCAGCGTATGCCGCGGAGCCGACAGCGTAACCCGTCCCATTGGATCGATCACCGTCGTCACGCCGTTATTCGTGTCCCGCAGGATCCATCGGTCGTTCTCAATCGCCCGCATCCGCGCCATGTTCAGGTGCTGCCACGGGGCGCTCGTGTCCCCATACCACCCGTCATCGGAAATATTCACCAGCACCTGCGCGCCATTCTTCGCAAACAAACGCACCTCGTCCGCGAATACGGACTCGTAGCAGATGAACACCCCAAACCTGTGTCCGCCCGACTCGAACACCTTGCGTTCGTGCCCGCGCTGCAGATCGTCCAGCTGGTGCGTCAGTTTCTTCGCAAAGAAAAACAAATCGCGATACGGAACGAACTCGCCAAACGGAACCAGGTGAATCTTGTCGTAGCGCCCCGCAATCACGCCGTCCGGATCCGTGAACACAGCCGAGTTATACGTCCCCGTCGCATCCTTCCCAAACATCCCTGCGATAAACGGAGCGTTCGCCGAAGTCGCCACTCGGCTTAACAGCGCCACCGTCCGCGGATCGTCACTCCGAAACCACGAAGCGACCTCAGGCCACAACACAATCCCAGCCGGCGCCACATTCTCCGCGCACCTCTGATCCGGAGGCGCCGCATTCGCCACAGGCATTCCGGAGAAAGCGGGCGTGCACGTTGCCTCAGCCTGCCTTACGATCCAGCCAACATCGCCATCCCACTCCGGGCCAATCCAGTTGTCATTCGCAGCGACATCAATGTTCGGCTGGACCAGCACAGCGTAGTCCGAAGTGGGCGACGTGGATGGCGGCGTCCAGAGGGAAAAAAGCAAAAGAACAACGAGAGCGACGGCGGAGGCAATCGCTTTAACCGAGGTAGCGGTCCGGCCCCTGGTAATCCAGGCCGCAAGCAGAATCGTGTTGCCGAGGATCAAAACGAACGAAATCCCATAGACTCCCGTGATCGGCGCAAGGCGGGTCAGCCACAGACTGTCCACCTGCGAATACCCCAGCTGATCCCACGGCACGCTCGTGGTCCGCGCAGCCGCCAGCTCCAGCCCGGTCCACAAAAACGGAGCCAGAACCAGCGCCGCTCTCAATCCAAATCGCCGCCGGAAAAAGGCCAGCCCCAATCCAAACAGCCCAAAGTAAAGCCCCAGCACAGCGCTGAACAACACCACAATCCCGGCCGACCCAAATGCCGGAACGTTGCCGTAGTACAGCATGGTCTGGAAGATCCAGTAGCAGTTCAGGACGTACCAGCAGACCCCGCACACATACCCAACCAATGCGCTGCGCCGCAAATAACGAGGATGCGCCGCCCCATTTTCATTAAGCAGCGCAAAGAGCAGCGGCAAAAGCGCGAACCACGCGATAACCGACCGCCATCGAGGCATCGGCCCCGCAACCGGAAAACAAAAATCCAGCAGAACGGAACTGAGCAGCGCCAGCAGGATCGACCACGGCAGCCCAAATTTCCTCGCGCGTACCATCTCGGCAACAGGACTCTTGACAGTGGCAGCCACGTCCGCAGTTCCGGGACTACTGATCTTTCCCAACCAGTTCGTTGAGGTCCTCAACGAAACTAATCAAGATCACGAGCGAAGACCCGGCGAGTCCGACAAAGAAAAGCCAGGTCAACACCATCATGATGCCGTGGGCGAAAGCAATCACAAGGGCATTCTAAATCACTCCACCAAACCGGATTACGCGAACCCAATTGAATGGACCATTCTCCCCTCGGATCCCTCTACGGCCAAGCACGACTAACCGCACAAAATCCAGGGCAAACTACTACTTAGGAGTCACAGTCCCACCCGACAGCAGCATGGTAGGATGAGGCAGCGGAAACGCCAATCAAGGCCATTTTGTGCGGACAAACAGCAATGTCCCCCTGATGGCGAGGAGTGATGCAAAGAGGCGATGAGCCAGAAAATTTCCATCGCGGTCGTGGGATCGGGATACGTCGGTCTGGTCGCAACCGCGTGTTTCGCTGAGATCGGACACCACGTCATTTGTGTCGACAACGATGAAGCCAAGCTACGCACGCTCGAAAGCGGCGGAGTTCCCATCCACGAGGACTACCTCCCCGAGCTCCTGACTCGCCATCGCGGCCAGTCCATCGAGTTCACCAGCGATCTTCGATCCGCCACCAAGGCCGCGCAGGCCATTTTCATCGCTGTAGGAACGCCGCAGAGCCGTACCGGCAGCGCAGACCTCTCCTACGTCGATGCCGTCGCCAGCGAGATTGCCCGCTCCATCGATCAATACAAAGTCATCGTCGAAAAAAGCACGGTCCCCGTTTACACCAACGAGTGGATCCGCCGCGTCGTCGAACGCAACGGCGTCCCTCGTGAACTGTTTGACGTTGCCTCCAATCCCGAGTTCCTTCGCGAAGGCACTGCCGTCGTAGACTTCCTTCACGCCGACCGCATCGTCGTCGGAGCCGACACCGATCGCGCCGGCGATCTGCTGAAGGCCATTTACGAGCCCCTCACGTCCGGCAAATACTACCAGTCGCCCAATGCTGTCCCCGGACCGCACGGCGAAAGCAACGCACCGCCCATCCTCCTCACCTCGACCAAAGCGGCAGAGATCATCAAGCACGCATCGAACGCGTTTCTCGCCACCAAGATTTCCTTCATCAACGTCGTCGCAAACATCTGCGAGGCCGTCGGTGCCGACGTTGAAGAAGTGGCCCGCGGCATGGGCATGGATAGCCGCATCGGTCCCAAGTTCCTGCGCGCCGGCGTAGGCTACGGCGGCTCCTGTTTCCCGAAAGACGTCGCCGCATTCCGCCACGTCGCCGACCAGCTCGGCGTCGACTTCGCGCTCCTCAAGGAAGTCGAGAAGATCAACGAGGAACAGAAACGCCGCTTCTTCCAGAAAGTCCGTTCCGCTCTGTGGACCTTCCGTGGCAAGAAAATCGGCGTCCTCGGATTAGCCTTCAAAGGCGGCACCGACGATATTCGCGAATCTCCGGCCCTCGACGTCGTGAAACAAATGCTGCACGAGGGCTCGATTGTTACCGCCTACGATCCTGCCGCCGCAGACCGAGCAAAGGAATTGATCCCGCCCAGCCCGCAGATGCAGTACGTCAACGACCCCTACGCCGCTGCCCAGGACGCCGACGCGCTCGTGATCCTCAACGAATGGCAGGAATTTGCGGAGCTGGATCTGAAGCGCTTGCATTACACCCTGCGCTACCCCATCGTCATCGATGGACGCAACCTCTACGACCCCGCAACCATGATCGAAAACGGTTTCACGTACCTGAGCGTTGGCCGACCCGGCTTGTCCCACACCCGCGATGCCGCCGTCGGGCCCAGATTCCACTGAGCCGCCACGTACCCCACATCCAAATGTTCCTCAGCATCTAAAATTGATTCTGAGGAACAGCCGAATCGATCGTCTACGACATGAAACCCAACGCGCACGTCTACTTATTCGTTTACAGACAGGTGCCTTCGGTCTAGCTTTCCACCCGTCTCACGGGCCGGAAACCAGGTAGTTCTCTATGGATTTCAAACAAGTCAAGAGAGTCCTGATTTACCGACTCGGAAGCCTGGGAGACACCGTCATCGCGGTGCCGGCTCTACATCTCGTCGAGCGCACATTTCCTGCTGCCCGCCGCGTGTTGCTCACGAATATGCAGGCCTACATCAACGCGCCGGCAGCCTTTGCGGTCATCGACGGTTCAGGCTTGGTCCACAGCTCGATCGATTATCCGTTGGCCACTCGCAGTCCGCGCCAGCTCGCAATTCTCTGGTGGAAGATCGCTCGCTTTCGGCCCCAGGTCGTCATCTATCTCATGCCCCGGCGGTCAGAAGGCTCCCTCGCTCGGGACCGGTGGTTCTTTCGCCTCGCTGGTGCCCGGCAAGTCATCGGCTTGCCAGTGGGCGATCTCTCCGAGTCGGCGTACGATCCTGCCACCCTACTGTGGGAGCGTGAGGCGGCGAGACTCCTGCGCTGTATCAGCAGTCTCGGTGACGGCCGCATTGACGATCCCGCCAGTTGGGATCTGCGTCTCACTCCCGCGGAAGAACAAAAAGGTCGCGACGTGCTGACCCCGCTGTCCGGGCGTCCTTTCATCGCTTGTGGTCCGGGGACGAAAATGCAGGCCAAAGACTGGGGCCAGGAGAACTGGCGTGCGTTGCTGACGAACCTCGCTGCCGAACTACCCCACCACGGTCTGGCTCTCGTCGGCGCAAAACTAGACGCGGAAGTTAGCGACTATGTGAGCTCGGAATGGCAAGGTCCCGTCGTCAATCTGTGCGGTCTGCTTTCCCCGCGGGAAACCGCCGCCGTCCTCAAACACGCGGAATTATTCCTCGGCCCCGACAGCGGGCCCATGCATCTGGCCGCAGCCTATGGCGTCCCCTGTGCCATCGCTTTCGCGTCTCTCGACCGCCCGGGACGGTGGTTTCCCACCGGCAAGCTGCACCGTCCGATTTACCACCGAGTAGACTGCCAGAACTGCCGGCTGACGGTTTGCATCGAACAAAAAAAGAAGTGCATTCTATCCATCGGCGTCGACGAGATGTTCGACGCCGCCCTGCAGCTGATCCACCAGGGAAAGAGTGTTTCTCATCCATGAAACAAATTAATGGCGCACCCCCCCGGCGACCGCATGAGAAAGTTCTGACCAGGTCGGCAATTCAGGAGCAAGTCCGCCAATGGCATGCGGACGGGCAGAAGCTCGTCTTCACAAACGGATGTTTTGACCTGCTGCATATTGGGCATGTAACCCTGCTCGACGAGGCGCGCCGCGAGGGCGATCGGCTGATCGTGGGGATCAACAGCGATGCATCGGTGAAAGAACTCAAAGGCCCCGGACGCCCGGTCGTGCCGGAGAATGCCCGAGCCCAAGTCCTCGCAGGCCTCGAAGCTGTGGACGCCGTCGTGATCTTCGACGAGCCCACACCGCTGGAACTGATGATCGCTCTTCGCCCCGACGTGATTGTTAAAGGCGGCGATTACGATGCGGATGAGATCGTGGGTGCGCCCGAGATACGTTCCTGGGGCGGCTCGGTAAAAATCGTTCCCTTCGTAGACGGATTCAGCACCACGAGTTTGCTCGCGCGAGCAGCAGTCCCCGGCGAAGAAAAGACCAGCACCTGAAAATACCCATCATCTGTCTTCCGCGCGCGTCCGCGACCGCTCTTCAAGAAAAGCTTCGATGCGATCGCAGTCGGGATCGTAAAAAACTGACCTGTCATCGATCACATAGTCGAAGCGGGGCTTTCCCATCCATAGTTCGTGGTAGCGAACGCCCCACCCTGCCAGTTGCCGCTCGGTAAACTCGCGCCCGATTCGTTCTGCTTCGATGCGATCACCCTGGGCGCGGCCCATGAACCGGCTCGTATGGAGCACGATTCGGTAGCCGCGATCGTTAAGCCGATTCAGCATCTCGATCATCGCAACGCGGGGTTGTGCGTCCTCATAATTGCCCTCAACCTGATCGCACAGCACCCCGTCGATGTCGAAGCAAATCGTCATCAGGACATCCAGCCCTGGAAATCCTTAAGGAAGCCCCGGACGGAATTATCGGTAGCCGGATGTCCGGACATCTGCTCGATGATTTTGGCCCCAGCCGTGACGATGTGCCCGCCCGCCACGTGCGCCTCGAGAATGTCGGTCTGCATGCGAATACTGCCAACGATAATCTCAGCTTTGTGCCCGGCCTGATCGAAAATGCGGCGGGTGTTCGCGATAACCCGTACCGGATCGCCGCCGATGTCTTTGAGGCGGCAATGAAATATCGATGTATAACTGGCGCCGCTGTTCGCCGCCAGCACGCACTGCTCCTCGGTAAAGATGCAGGTGCAGTTGACCTTAATACCATCTTTGGACAGCGCATAAATTGCCTTCAGCTCGTCCCAGCCGATCGGGATCTTGATGTTGAGATTCGAATAGCCGATCTTCTGCATGATGTCTTTGCCCTGCGCCACCATCTCGTCAGGCTTGGTAGCGAAGACCTCGACACTCAGCGGAAGATTGCGCCCGTCGGCCTCGATCAACTTCACGATTTTCTTGATATGTTCGTAAAAATTCGCTTTCGGCTCTTTCGCAAGCAGCGAAGGGTTAGTGGTGATGCCGGACAAAAAGCCGCGCGCCAGGCCATTCTCCACGTCCTGAAGATTGGCCGAATCCAGGAATAACTTCACGCAGGTTCCTCCTGTTTTTCTGCTGGGGAAGGTTGAGAATCGATGTCGATGTGATGGTAGGTCTGCCCATCCTCGACCAGATAGGAGTCCGAGTCTGAATCGCGGGTCGAGACTTCCAGAATCGTTGTATCTTCCAGACCTATGCGCATGTGCATCACGCCCGGCCGAACGTCGTAGCTCTGGCCCGCCACCATGACGATGCTGCGATTTTCAGCACGTCCGATGCGCAGCCCCACTTTCAGAAGGCCGGAGTGGATGTAGTAGCTCTCGCTCTTTTCGACGTGATATTCGAGGCTGCTCTGCCCTCCTTTGCGCACGAAAATGCGCTTGGCGGCAACATCGCCGCTGACGACGGTTTCGATGCGGCCCCAGTACTTCTCGCGAACATCGGTGGTTTTTTGTCCGGCATCCGGAAGTGACTCCGGATCGAGTCCCCAGGAAGCCGCGACTGCGGCTTCCTGCGTTTCCACCTGCACCGAGCGAAGGCCTTCCTGGCCTCGTGGTCCAAACAGATAAATCGTCGCGCCGCCTTGACTGCAAAATCCGTGAGCAAGGAATTCAGGAACAGGCACGACTTCGCCCGCGCGGACGACGCCAGCCGTCGCCTCGCCGGATCTATCGAGACTGCGAAAGACAACAATGCCCGATTCAACAAACGCCTGGAACACCCCGTCGGCAAACACATGGAGCGGCTGAGCTCCGCCGGGAAGAAGATCGATGCGGAACATCGAGAACTGCGGCATCTCCGTCAGCGACGTGACGCTGCCCCACGTCCTGGGAGACGGCTGCGGCCGATGGACTTGCCGGACCTGATCGATCGTTAATCCGTAAGACATGTCGCTCTTCCTTTGCCCGTTTACCTTCCGGTCACGCGAATGAGGTCCTGCTTCCGCGGCGGAATCGTCCCGTGGATCTGCACAGAGAGGCCCGCCCATGCATTTGCCAGCTCGAGCGCGGCTTCAGGATCATCGACTCCCGCCAGACAAAGCGCCGAGAGAAAACTATCCCCTGCGCCGGTTGTATCGGCCACCTGCACGGACCGTGCCGGCGCCGCGAAAACGCGCTTTCCCATCTGAAACATCGCGCCCTGTTCGCCCAGCTTCACGACGATTCGATCTGTATCGAGCTCCCGGTTGAGCACCGCGAATGCTCCCGCAACCGCAGCGGGGGAGAACCCGGGATCGATGCACCGCGCCTCCTTCAGATTCAGCACCATCACGCAACCCCCGCGATACAGCGTGTGGTTACTCGTAGTTTGCGAGACCTGGGAATCGACGTAAATCGGCTTGCCCGCGCCGCGAACCAGAGGAAGCAGGGACGCTATCAACTCGGCGGAAAGCAGCCCGTGGCGATAATCGGAAACCACCACCAAGTCGACTTCCGCAAGAGCCTCCTTCACGAGAGCAATAACCTGCGAAGCCACGGTGGAAGACACCGGCGAATCGTCCCGCTGATCGAGTTGGAAAAGCTTGTAGCCGTCAACCCAGAAGCGATGCTTCATGGTCGTCGGACGCGCTGGATCCGCCACAGCCAGCAACTTCAGCTTCGGAGCACTGAAATTCCGGACTAAAGCAGATTCGCCATCTGCACCCACCAGGGTTGCGAACTCAACCGACGCGCCCAGCTCCAGCAAATTGCGGCAAACCAAAGCGGCACCCCCCAGCGAATGCCGCTCCTCCGTACGGCGCGCAACAATGGTCGGCGTCTCCGCCGAAAGTCCCATCGCCGTGCCATAGGTGTATACGTCGAGAATTGTGTCGCCGAGAAGCAGGACGCGAGCTGCGTCGAATCCGGCCAGAATAGTCTGCAATTCAGTCAATGAATGCTTACCTGTGCGTGCCGCCTCCGGGCTGGCAACGGAATGAGGGCGAGCGAAATTTCGCCTACTGGACGCGAACCGATTCTCGCGTCGGCGCTGCTTCTGCGCCTCTGATTTTGCGAATAACATCGGTTGAGGAGTAACCCTTGACGAGTGGAAATATTTTGATCTCGATGTCGTCCGGAATCTCATCTTGCTCGCGGACTTCTTCAGCCAGCCATTCCCCGCCTTTCACCACAACCGCGGGATGAAGAGCACCGATAAGAGCTGTGGGCCTGAGCTCGTCAAAGATCAGAACCTCGTCCACAAACCGCAGGGCCTGCAGTACCGCCTTTCGGTTCTCCTGCGAGTTCACCGGCCGGCCCTCCCCTTTCAGCGCCAGTGTCGATGCGTCCGAGTTGATGCCCACCACGAGACGGTCTCCGAGATTGCGTGACCAGTTGAGAAGCTCGATATGACCCTGATGGAGAATATCGAAAACTCCATTGGTGAAAACCACCTTGCCCCGAGGATCGGGAGCGATGCGCTCGACACGCCGCACGTGACGCCGCTCCCCGAATTTTTCAGACAGCCAGAGATGGCTGATTTCAATATTCTCGTCATCCGTGCGGATCCACGCTCCAAGACAGAGGATGTTCGCATCGTTATGCTCGCGGGACTTGCCCGCGCTTTCGTAATTGTGCACGACGGCAGCCCGCACCTTGGGCAGCTTATTTGCCGCAATGCTCATGCCGATGCCCGTACCGCAAATCAGTATCCCGCGATCGCAGTCCCCATTCTGTATGATCGTCCCGACCAATTGGGCGTAGTCCACATAATCCACGGATGTCGCGGACGTGTACGGCCCCAGGTCGAGGCACCGATACCCAGCTTCAACGAGAGACGCTTTTACCCTGGCTTTCAGCTCAACCCCGTTGTGATCCGAGGCGAGGCATATGATCATCTCGTTCATATTGAATCTCTCCTGCGGCAAGTGCGCATCGGGCTGCACAAGAAGCTGCTGCCGAACCGAGGATGGAAAGAACGGAGGGTCTGCAACTGACCTCAATGTACGCGAAACCGCCGCTGGGGCGCAAGGAAACACATCTTTTCGCATCAGCCTGACGCGTCTTTGCGCTACATCCCCGCGACAAAATGTACCATCTTGGGATTCTGCCGGTTGCGCTCCAGATCGGCATCCACCATCATCGCGATCAGCTGCTCGAAGCTGACCTTCGGCTCCCATCCGAATGCCTTCCGCGCCCGAGTCGGATCTCCGCACAGGTAGTCGACCTCGGCTGGCCGGATCAGCGCGCTGTCCACACGAACAAAATCCTTGTAATCCAGATCCGCGTAGCTGAACGCGGTCTGCAGCAGATATTCGACCGAATGGCTCACCCCTGTGGCCACCACAAAATCCTCGGGCTTGTCCTGCTGCAGCATCATCCACATCGCCGTCACGTAGTCGCCGGCAAAACCCCAGTCTCGCTGCGCGTTCAGATTGCCCATCGGCAGTTCTCTTTGCAGCCCCAGCTTGATCCGCGCCACCGCATTCGTCACCTTGCGTGTGACAAATTCCAGACCTCTGCGCGGCGACTCATGATTAAACAGAATTCCCGAACACGCAAACATCCCATAGCTCTCCCGGTAATTCTGCGTCATGTAATGCCCGAAAACCTTCGCCACCGCGTACGGGCTCCGCGGGTGAAAGAGAGAGTCTTCATTCTGGGGCGGTTTCGTTGCCCCGAACATCTCGCTCGACGAGGCCTGGTAAAACCGAATCTTCGGGTTCACCGCCCGCGCGGCCTCCAATATGCGGGAAACCCCCAGCGCCGTGAATTCCCCCGTCAGATCCGCCTGCCGCCACGACGTGGCGACGAACGACTGAGCCGCCAGGTTGTAGACCTCGTCCGGCTCGCACTGCTGGATCGCCGCCACCAGCGAATTCTGGTCCAGCAAATCTCCGGAGATCAGCTCGATGCGTTCGACAATGTCCGTCAGACGGTCGAGGTTCACCGAGCTGCTGCGGCGCACCATGCCGCTCACTCGATACCCCTTTTCAAGAAGCAGTTCAGCCAGATACGAACCATCCTGGCCTGTGATTCCGGTGATCAATGCTTTACGGGCCATCTTTTCCTTTTTCCTCGAATGCGCGCCCAACACATGTCTTGTCGAGCGCCGCGCCGTTCTGTCCGTATATTTCGTCCGCCGACCAACACCGATCACGCAGGATGCAATCTGCCACATCCTCGCGTCCAATCGAAACAGTGGGCGGAGCAATGCCAGTATAAAGGCTCACCGCCGTCGATCCCGCACTTGCTCCGGGCCCGAACTTCAGCGAGCAACAGCCCCGGCCGACACGCCCTCCCGCTGCAGCATCTGGCGAATCCCACGCAGCGCCTGGCGCGTTCGCTCCTCATTTTCAATCAACGCAAACCGCACGTGCCCGTCGCCATATTCGCCGAATCCAATGCCGGGGCTCACCGCCACTTTCGCCTCGCTCAGCAGCCGGGTCGAAAACTCCAGCGATCCAAGGTGGCGCCACGGCTCCGGGATCGGCGCCCACACAAACATCGTCGCTTTCGGCGGAGCAATCTCCCAACCCGCCTTGTTCAGGCCGCTCACCAGGCAGTCGCGACGCCGCTCATAGTTGTCCCGAATTTCCGTCACGCACTCCTGCGGACCTTCCAGCGCCAGGATCGCCGCAACCTGAATCGGCGTGAACGTCCCGTAATCGAAATAGCTCTTGAGCCGAGCCAGCGCGGAGACCAGCTCCGGATTCCCTACCATGAACCCAACCCGCCATCCCGGCATGTTGTAGCTCTTCGACAAAGTGAAAAACTCGACAGCGATATCCTTCGCGCCCGGCACCTCCAGAACCGACGGCGCCCGATAGCCGTCGAAAACGATATCCGCATATGCAAGATCGTGCACCAGCCAGATCTCATGCTGCTTGCACAGCGCCACCACTCGCTCAAAAAATCGCAGGTCGACGCACTGCGTCGTCGGATTCGCCGGGAAATTCAAAATCAGCATTTTCGGCCGGGGATACATCATCGGAATCGCCTGTTCCAGCTCCGCCAAAAAAGCGTTGGCGTCGTGAATCGCCACGCTGCGGATGTTCGCTCCCGCAATCACCGGACCGTAAATGTGGATCGGATAGCTCGGATTCGGCACCATCACCACGTCGCCCTGATCCAGTGTCGCGAGGCACAGGTGCGCGATCCCTTCCTTCGATCCAATCGTGACGATGGCCTCGGTGTCCGGATTGAGTTCGATGCCGTAGCGCGTGGCGTACCACTTCGTGATCGCTCGCCGCAGCCGCGGAATACCCTTCGAAAGCGAGTAACGGTGCGTTTCCGGCCGCCGCGCCGCTTCGATCATCTTTTCCACGATGTGCTGTGGCGTGGCCCCGTCGGGATTCCCCATGCCGAAGTCGATAATGTCTTCTCCGCGTCGCCGCGCAGCCGCCTTCAGTTCACCGGTGATGTTAAAGACATACGCGGGCAATCGGCGAATACGTGGGAATTCGTGCATGGAAACCTCGTTGCTGCCCCTGGCAGCGCGATCAAGAGAAGAACTGCACCCGGCTCCTCGAATCAGTCCACCGAGCCCGAAATCTTCTCCTCATCTTAATGAAACGCCGCTTCCCGCGAGCATCTCAGAACAAATTGGTGCCACTTTCGTCATCAACCGCACGCAGAAACTCCCGCAAGAGGTCGATGCGCGGCTGAGCCAGGCGGCGCGCGCTTGTAAGCCGGATTTTCCCGGGCAGATCGTCGAGATTGCGGCGAAGGAGGGTGACAGCATCGGTGAACCGCGGAAAACGCGTATCGCGGCCGACTTTGCTTACCGCCCTCAGAATCCCCACGGCACCCAGCTGTTCCAGGATGTCGGCGTCGCGAAGGATCGTGCCTTCCATCGTTGTGGGCTCATCTTTTAGCTGGTGCTCGCGGATTGCTTGCAGCACCGCGGGTACTTTCTCTCCGGGAAATCCCGCCTCCCGCAAAATGGCAGTCCCCCGCGAGCATGCGTAGGCAACATGATCCCAGCTTGCCAGTTTTTCTGGATCTTCCGGGCGATGCCCCACAAATACGCCCAGGTCGTGCAGCCATGCAGCGGCAGTCACCACGTCCCGGTCATACTCGAGATCGGCGCCCACCGCTTCCGTCAAAGCCACCAGCCGGGGCTGGTGCCCAAATTTATCCACCGGTCGAGCCTGGTCCTCGATGTAATCAGCCAAAACCCGAACGTAATCGCTTGCCATGAAACCTTTGTAACGCGAATGTCACGCTCGACTCCAATAAAATTGCCAATGCGGGAAAGACGTAACGCATAAGGTCATGCGTTACCAAAATTGATTCGACACCGTCACTGTGACAATTCTATGATCGAGCGTGAGTAGTTAACGCGAGGCGAGTGCTACTGATCCCCGTTTCCAGTCGCAACATGACACTTTCGTGCAAACCTGCGGGGCGATGCAAATGAGGCCGACTTGATGTATCGTGCTTATATTGACAACGTTTCTCCCTTCGCAACCTGCTACAGACAGGATGGGGTTCCGCCGGACCCGAGCACGGCAAACAGGAATTGAAGTGTTGAGTTGCTGAAAGCAACAAAAATCTCAGTTTCGCATCTGAGCTTCGAGACCTTCGTATTTCTCGAGGGCGCCCTCAAGGTTGCCCGCTCTTTGTCCGAGCCACCGGAGCAAGTCTCCAGCCAGGATTTTTAGAAATATTATGGCGACGTCCGAATATCTGCGGAACGGCAAAGCAGGGGAAAGATCGCAGACTCCGGTCCTGCAACTCCCCTCTGCACCCCGCCACGCGATCGTTGGATCCGCAACCGTCGCGTCGGCCGTGATGATGGCTACCGATTTGCTGATGATCCTGATCGCTTTCGGCCTGGCGCTTGCGCTCCGCATGGTGGTAATTGCCAGGATCGCGCCACTGGCCGGCGCCGGACCCGCTTACTGGCCCGCTCTCATCGATCTGTTCTATCTCGGATGGTTTGCCCTCTCCTATATCCTGGTCGCGCGCCGCTATGGCCTCTACGTCCCGGTGCCCGCCGGCACCGGAACGCACGACCTCCGCGTTGTCATCCAAAGCTGTCTCAACGCGGGGCTCTTGCTTTGTGGCTTGCTCTATATGCTCCACGACGTTGGCATCTCCCGCATCCTCATCGCCCTGTTGGTCGGTACCGCCACCGTCACGCTCTGCATTCGCCGGGTGGTTTGGCGCTACTCGCGCTACCGCCAGTACGCCCAGGGAATCGAGCTCCGCAATGTCATGATCCTCGGCACCAACCAGCTCAGCTACGCGCTCAGCCGGCACATCCGCGATTACAGCCGTCTCGGCTACCGCTTTGTTGGCTTTGTCTCCGCCTACGGATCCCCGGTGAGCGCGGAAATTTCCCCCGATCAGATCCTCGGCGGAGTGGACAAGGTCCGCCATCTCGCCCGCCAGCACTTCGTCGACGAGCTGGTCATCGCTGAGTTCTTCCCCACCGAAAGCGTCATCCGCCTCGTCCAGGACGCCCGTGAGCTCGACCTCGATGTGCGCGCTATCTCCGGATACTATGGCGAGCTCACCACCAACGCCCCGGTGGAATACCTGGGCATCTTCCCCCTCGCTCCGGTACACCGCCGCGAACCACGCGTCATCGGCCTGTTCTGCAAGCGCATAGTAGACATGGTGCTCTCGCTCCTGGCCCTGATCCTCGCCGCGCCTCTGATGCTGGTCGTCGCCATCGCCATCAAGATCGAGAGCCAGGGCCCCATCTTCTACATCTCCGACCGCATCGGCAAACGCGGCCGCGTCTTTCCCTGCTATAAGTTCCGCACTATGGTCGACAATGCCGACAAGATGAAGAAGGACCTGACCGCCCTCAACGAACGCGACGGCGTCCTCTTCAAAGTCTCCAACGACCCCCGTATTACGCGCCTGGGCCGCATCCTCCGCAAGTACTCCCTGGACGAACTGCCTCAGTTCCTCAACGTCCTGCGCGGCGAAATGAGCATCGTCGGTCCCCGCCCGCCCATCGCCTCCGAAGTCGAAAAATACGAGCTGGAGCACTTCCGCCGCCTCGAAGTTCTTCCCGGCCTCACCGGGCTCTGGCAGGTGCAGGCGCGCCATGACCCCTCCTTCGCCAGGTACATCGCCCTCGACACCGCCTACGTCGAAAACTGGAGCTTCTGGCTCGACCTCCGCATCCTCATCCAGACCGCCGACGTAGTCGTTCGCGGCACAGGCGCCTGACGCCACCCCCGAGTTCCCGGCTCTCCCTCAGCCCGGTTGAGATCGAATCTCCAATATTCGGTTAACAATCGGAGGCGGGCAGGTTCACGCCTCGTGTCGCAGAGCCGTGACGGGATCCAGATTCCCGGCTCGCACCGCCGGCAGCCACGCGGCCAGCACAGCGACCCCGGCCAGGACGAGCACAATCGTCGCCAGCGGCATCACCCCGAACGACGTCTTCGCGAACATCTGAAACCGCACCAGGCGCTCGACCAGAAAGCTGCCAGCGAGTCCGATCGCAAGTCCCAGCGCCGCAAGCCTGCCGACCATCAGCAGGATCAGCTTTAATATGTCCGCGCGCCTGGCGCCCAGGGCCATCCGCACCCCGATCTCCTGCACCCGCTGCGTCACGTTATACGAAATCACGCTGTAGATGCCGATCGCCGCCAGTGCCAGCCCCAGCGCCGCGAAGCTGCTGAATAACGCCATGTTGAAACGCGGCTGCTGCGTCTCTTCGCCCATCACCTCATCGAGGGTGTTCGGCTTTCCGACCGCCAGGTCCTTGTCCAACTCCCGCGCCTTCAGCCGTACCGCGTTCACAATCGCCAGAGGATCGCCCGCGGTCTGCACCGCCAGTTCCCGATCCGGCGGTGCGTACACGGTATACGGCAGGTAGACGGCCGGAACCGGAGCCTCCGCCAAACCGTCATTCTTTGTGTCGCCGATTACGCCCACAACGGTGACACCCGCGGCGATCCCTGGAGCTGCGAGTACAAGTGGATTTTCCATCGGTCGACCCAGATCGTCGATCTGCATCGAGCGGCCAACCGGGTCCTCACCCGCCGGCCACAGGCGCGCAGCACTCTCGTTGATCAGCGCAATCCGCATCCCGCTCTCCATTTCGGCCTCGGTAAATTCACGTCCGTGTTTCAGCGGAATCCCGAGCGTCTGCGGATAGCGGCCGCTGATCAGCGAGATCTTGATTTTGCGGTCTTCGATGCGCGGCTGCCCATCGATGGAAAACGACGAACGCCATCCGCTCCAGGGCAGCCCTCCGTTGCCAAGGCTCGCGGCCTGGACCCCGGGCAGATTCACAATGCTTTCCAGCAGATTGCGATCGAGGACGTTGCGCTGTTGCCACGTCGGGTAGCGTTTCGGCGCCAGCGTCACGTCAATGCGCATTACTTTCTCCGGTTGAAACCCCGGATCGACGCGCAGCACCTGCACAAACCCGCGCACCGCCAGACTGGCTCCGGCCAGCAGGATCACCGAGAGCGAGATCTCCGCCACCACCAGCCAGCTCCGCATGGCTCGCCCCCGCATGCTGCCCGTGGCGCCACCTCCGCCGTCTTTCAGCGTGCCCACCAGGTCGGGCCGTGACGAACGCAACGCCGGCGCCAGGCCGAACAGGATCCCGGTCAGCATCGAGACGCCCACCGAAAACAGCAGCACCCAGCCGTTGATAGTGATGCGGGCTTCGTTGGGCACATAATCGGGCGGGATCAAGACGACGATCAACCGCGTGGCCCCCACGGCGAACAACACGCCCAGGATTCCGCCCGCCACCGACAACAGCACGCTCTCCGTCAGCAGCTGTCGCACCAGCCTGCCCCGGCCGGCGCCAATCGCCAGCCGCATCGCAATTTCGCGGGCCCGCCCCGTCGTCCGCGCCAGTTGCAGATTGGCCACGTTGACGCAGGCGATCAGCAGCAGCAGTCCCACCGCCGCCAGCAGCAGATGCAGGCTGTCGGCCATCTCGCCGCTCGCCGTGGTGATGTCCATATAGTTCAGCATTACCGTGCGCAGCTGACCCTTCGGGTAGTCGTCCGGGCGTTCCGCGGCCAGCCGGATGTTCAGTTGATTCAATTGCTGCTCGGCCGCATGCTGGGTGACCCCCGGCGCCAGTCGCATGATCACCGCAATCCCGCTGGTGTCCTTGAGATCGGTGCGCAGCGGTAGCCAGAACGCCTCGTTCGTCCACCACCCAAAGCGCGGAGGCATCACGCCTACGATGGTGTGCGGTACGTCATCGAGCGTGATTGTGCGACCAATCGCGTGCGGATCCCCGCTGAAGAAGCGTTGCCAGAACCCATAACTCAGCACCACCACCGGTGCCGGCTCCCCACCTGGGCCGATATCGAAGGGCTGAAGGGTCCGCCCGATCAGAGGCTTCACTTCGAGGAAGTTGAAGGCTCCCCCCGTCAGGAACACGCCGTAAAAATTCTCTGGGTTGATGCCGCCCGTCAACAGGACCGGCCTCACACTGGTCGCCATCACATCGGCAAACGCCGGCAGCTTTTGAATCTCCTCCATCTCCCGCTGCGAATACCAGTGCCAGCCGCGAACCGCGTCACGCGGTCCCAGCACCGCTGGCGCCCAGATTTGATTCGGCCTCGCATACGGGTAGGGCGCGATCAGCACGCCGTAGACCACGCTGAACAACGCGATGCTCGCCCCAATCCCCAGCATCAGCGACAGCAGTGCCACCACGGTAAAGCCGGCATCCCTGCGGAAGCTGCGCAGCGCAAAGCGCACGTCCTGCCACAGCCGCTCCGGCCACAACCCTCCCCACTCTTCCCGTGATTGGTCGCCAGCGCTCGCAGCATTGCCGAACCTCCGCATCGCCGCTTCCCGCGCTTCCAGCGGAGACATGCCCGCCTCGATGTTCTCCTGCGTTTCAAGGTCGATGTGCGCCTGCATCTCGTCCTCTAAACGCTTCCTGCGCGTCTCCCACTGCGTCATGGCGCGATCCTTCTTTCAGGAATTTCAGAACCTACGAATTTTGGTCCGGCAGCGGAGCCAGCAGTCGCGCAATCGCGCTCGAGAAGCGCTCCCATTTCGACGTCTCCGCCGTGAGCTTCTTTCTGCCCTTCGCCGTCAGCCGGTAAAACCTGGCCTTGCGATTGTTTTCCGACACTCCGTCCTCGGCGACAATCAGGCCCCGCTTCAGCAGCCGCTGCAGCGCCGGGTAGAGCGACCCGTGTCCCACCTGCAGAACCTCGTCCGATCGCTGCTGGATGATGCGGGCAATCGCGTGTCCGTGCGCTGCCCCGAAGGCGAGCGTCTGCAGAATCAGCAGATCGAGCGTTCCCTGCAGTAATTCGAGTTGGCTGTCCAGCTCTCCAGTCGTCATTCGACCTGAACGTAATCTTTCTTCCGGTCGAATGTCAAGGGGAAGCCTGTTACCCGTTTCCTGTTTCTCTTCCTTTACAGAATTTTTAATCTGCGTGAGACTTGAACCGACACTGATTCGTCACCAGACCAGTTACCCCCAGCCGTATCCGACGACCAACAGTCACAATTTTTGGAGGTTACGTTGAGCCAGTTTCAGCGCATTTCCTGCGCCCTCGCATTAGGTGCAGTGTCCTTTTTCAGTACAGTCCAGACCCTCCACGCCCAGGAACCCCAGCGCCCGCCCCGCGCCGAAGATGCCCACCCCGACGGCAATAAGCCCGAACCCACACCCGCCATCCCACCTGAAAAATCCTCCGTCACCAAACACGATCTCAACCTCGACGGCAAAGTCCTCCACTACACCGCCACCGCCAGTTCCCTGCTCATTCGCGACGGCGAGGATGACCATCCTTACGGCGCCATCTTCTCCGTCGCCTACACACTCGACGGCGCCGACCCCAACACCCGCCCCGTCACCTTCCTCTACAACGGCGGACCCGGCTCGGCCACCATCTGGCTGCACATGGGCTCCGTCGGCCCCATGCGCGTCGTCACCGCCAGTCCCGCCGCCACCGGTCCCGCTCCTTACCAGCTCGTTCCCAACCAGTACACGCTGCTCGATAAGTCCGACCTTGTCTTCGTCGACGCGCCCCTCACCGGCTTCTCCAAAATCGTCGGCAAGGGCACCGATAAAGATTTCCGCGGCGTCGATCAGGACATCAAGGCCTTCGACAAATTCGTGCAGCGCTGGGTCACCGTCAATCAGCGCTGGAACTCGCCCAAGTATCTCTTCGGCGAATCCTACGGCACACCGCGCTCCTGCGGCCTCGCCGACGCGCTCGAGGAAGACGGCATCTCCCTCAACGGCGTCGTCCTGCTCTCCTCCATCCTCAACTACAACGTCATGGCCGCCGGCCTCGACGAGGACTTCATCGGCAACCTGCCCTCCTACGCCGCCATCGCCTGGTACCACAACAAGATTCAAAACAAGCCCAGCGACGTGAAGGCCTACCTCCAGGACGTCCGCACCTTCGCCCGTGGCGACTATGCCGAAGCCCTCCGTGAAGGCGATCAGCTTTCCCCTGAGAAGTTCGACGCCATCGCCGCCAAAGTCGCCGGCTACACCGGGCTCAGCGTCCAGTACGTCAAAGACGCGAAGCTCCGCATCAGCCCCACCCGCTTCCGCAAGGAACTCCTTCGCGACGTGGGCGACATCCTCGGCCGTTACGACGCCCGCTTCGAAGCCACCGACACCGATAACGCCGGCGAATTCCCCGGCTTCGATCCTTCCGACACCGGCATCGAAGGCGCCTACATCTCCGCCTTCCACGACTACCTCGTCCGCGAGCTCAAGTGGGAAACCACCGACACCTACCACGTCCACACCGACTCCGAAACGCCCTGGGACATGCACCACACGCCCCCCGGCGCGCGCGGCTTCGGTGGAGGAGGTGGCGGCCGCGTCTCGCTGCCCTACCTCGCCGGCGATCTCGCCGACGCCATCCGCAAGAACCCCAAACTGAAAGTCCTCTCCGCCAACGGGCTCTTCGACCTCGCCACGCCCTTCTTCGTCACCGAGTTTGACGTAGCCCACATGATGCTCACCCCGGACCTGGCGAAGAACGTCCAGTTCAGCTACTACCCCGCCGGCCACATG
>Ga0182015_10003049_pt1 | contig 19257 bp, 12 predicted proteins | sample 712P3MmetaG_FD_120478 | JGI IMG/M metagenome (GOLD analysis project Ga0182015, IMG submission 120478) | Permafrost microbial communities from Stordalen Mire, Sweden - 712P3M metaG | ecosystem: Environmental > Terrestrial > Soil > Wetlands > Permafrost | place: Sweden: Stordalen | collected...
AACTCTGCGCTGTTTGCAACCGTGACCACCGACACGAGTTGCGGCGCCGTCAACTCCATGCACGATTCGTTCACACCGCTGGGCGGCATGGTTCCGCTGATCAATCTGATGCTGGGCGAGGTGATCTTCGGCGGAGTGGGTGCGGGGATGTATGGGATGCTGGTCTTCGTCATTCTTTCCGTCTTTATTGCCGGATTGATGGTGGGGCGCACGCCGGAATATTTGGGGAAGAAGATCGAAGCCTACGACGTGAAGATGGCGATGCTGGTGATACTGATTTTTCCTCTCGCGATTCTGGTGTTCACGGCGATTTCGGTCTTGTACAGCTTCGGCACTTCTGCCATCACGAATGCGGGGCCGCACGGCTTCAGCCAGGTGCTTTATGCCTTCACCTCCTCCGTGGCTAACAACGGTTCGGGGTTTGGCGGGCTCAGCGGAAACACGCTCTGGTACAACACGTCATTGGGCATGGCCATGCTGCTGGGGCGTTTCATGATGATTCTGCCGATGTTGGCGATTGCCGGCAATCTGGCGGCGAAGAAACAGACGCCGGCAACGCTCGGCACGTTCCCGGTGACCGGACCGCTGTTTACGGTGCTGCTGATTGGCGTGGTTGTGATTGTGGGTGCGCTGACATTTTTTCCGGCGCTGAGTCTGGGACCAATTCTCGAACACCTTCTGATGATGGCGGGCAAAACCTTTTAGGCAAATATGGCAAGCAAGAAATCAAAACGCAGCTTGTGGGACATCAAGATTGTGCGCCGTGCGACATGGGATTCGCTGGTAAAACTGCATCCTGTGACCATGATGCGCAATCCGGTGATGTTCGTGGTCGAAGTGGGCAGCGTCGTCACGACCGTAATCCTGATTCTGGAGCGAATGCACGGGCAGCCCGGGTTCGGATTCAATCTGCAGATCACGCTGTGGCTGTGGTTCACGGTGTTGTTTGCGAACTTTGCCGAGGCGATGGCGGAGGGCCGCGGCAAGGCGCAGGCTGACGCGCTCAGGCGCGCGAAAGCGGAGACCATGGCAAACCGCCTGCTTCCGGACGGTAAAACGGAGACGGTTCCCGGCTCCAAATTGCGGTCAGGAGACATGGTGCTGTGCGAGGCGGGCGAGTTTGTTCCCGGCGATGGTGAGATTGTCGAAGGCGTGGCGTCGGTGGACGAGTCGGCGATTACTGGTGAGTCGGCGCCGGTGATTCGCGAAGCGGGCGGCGACCGCTCGGCCGTCACGGGAGGTACGCGCGTGCTTTCGGACTGGGTAAAGGTGAAGATCACTTCGAATCCCGGCGAAACATTTCTGGACCGCATGATCGCGCTGGTGGAAGGTGCGGAGCGGCAGAAGACTCCGAATGAGATTGCGCTGAATATCCTGCTGGCGGGGCTGACGATTGTGTTTTTGCTCGCTGTGGTCACATTGCAGCCTTTCGCGATTTATGCAGGCGCACCGCAAACCGTCTTCGTGCTGGTGTCTTTGTTGGTATGCCTGATTCCGACCACCATTGGCGGATTGCTTTCGGCGATTGGCATTGCGGGCATGGACCGGCTGGTGCAGCACAATGTACTGGCAATGTCGGGACGCGCGGTGGAGGCTGCCGGCGACGTGAATACGCTGCTCCTTGATAAGACAGGAACCATCACGCTAGGCAACCGCCAGGCTACGGAGTTCGTGACCGCGCCGGGCGTGACCGAGGCCATGCTGGCTGATTCGGCGCAGCTCTCTTCGTTGGCCGACGAAACTCCCGAGGGGCGCTCGATTGTGGTGTTGGCCAAGGAAAAGTACGGGTTGCGCGGGCGCGAAGTGGGTACACACGACGCCGAGTTTATTCCGTTCAGCGCGACCACTCGCATGTCGGGCGTGAATATGGACGGACGCGCCATCCGCAAAGGCGCGACCGATGCCGTCGCCAAATATCTGGAAGAGCGAGGCGGTGCGCTTCCCGCGGAAGTGCGTGCCGCGGTGGATGTCATTTCGCGCTCCGGAGGGACACCGCTCGTGGTGGCGGAGAATGGCCGGGCACTGGGAGTGATTCACCTGAAAGACATCGTAAAGGGCGGCATGCGGCAGCGTTTCGATCAACTGCGCGCCATGGGAATCACGACGGTGATGATTACGGGGGATAATCCGTTGACGGCGGCGGCAATTGCGAGGGAGGCCGGGGTGGACGACTTCCTGGCGCAGGCTACGCCGAAGGACAAGCTGGACTTGATCCGCCGCGAACAGGGCCAGGGCAAACTCGTTGCCATGACGGGGGACGGCACCAACGATGCGCCGGCGCTGGCGCAGGCCGATGTAGGCGTGGCCATGAATACGGGCACGCAGGCGGCAAAAGAGGCGGGCAACATGGTGGACCTCGATTCGAATCCGACCAAGCTGATTGAGATCGTCGAAATCGGCAAGCAGTTGCTGATGACGCGAGGCGCGTTGACCACGTTTTCGATCGCGAATGACGTGGCCAAATATTTTGCCATCATCCCTGCCATGTTTGCCGGGACGTTCCCGGTTCTGCAAGCACTCAACGTGATGCGGCTGGCGACGCCTCAGTCGGCGATTCTGTCGGCGGTTATCTTTAATGCGCTGATCATCGTGGCACTGATTCCGCTGGCGCTGCGCGGGGTGAAATATGTTCCGCAGGGAGCGGCCGTGTTGCTCCGCCGAAATCTGCTGGTATACGGAGTGGGCGGAGTGATCGTGCCCTTCATTGGAATCAAGCTGATTGATTTGCTCATTGTGCGGGCGGGGTTGGCGTAGAGGCAATTATGAAAAAAAACTTGATCAGTGCGGTGCTGATGACCTTGGTCACGACCGTGTTATTTGGTCTGCTGTTTCCGCTGCTGGTGACGGGACTGGCGCAGGTTTTGTTTCCGAAGCAGGCCAATGGAGAGCTGGTGACGCGAAATGGCACAATCGTGGGATCGCGCTTGATCGGCCAGTCGTTTTCCTCTCCCGGCTATTTCCACTCACGTCCCTCGAACGCAGGAACAGGATATGATGCGGCCAACTCCAGCGGATCGAATCTTGGGCCAACCAATCAGACTCTCATCGCGCGGATCCAGGGAGATGCCGACCGCCTGCAGGCGGAGAATCCCGGTGTCCCAATCCCGGTGGATTTGCTGACTTCCTCGGGTTCGGGGCTTGATCCCCATATCTCGCCCGCGGCGGCGGAATTTCAGGTGCCCCGCATTGCGAAAGAGCGCAGGCTGAGCGAAGATGTGGTTCGCGAAGCGGTTCGCCAGCATACCGAGTCGCGGCAGTTCGGATTTCTGGGTGAGCCGCGAGTCAACGTCCTGGAATTGAATCTGGCTTTGGATGAGATCTCGCCGAAGCCAAGCACCCGCTGATCTGTCCACAAAACCACTTTGTGCTCTCCCATAAGCACTGCTCGTACGTACGGAGGTGCCTCTCCGGCGCCACAACGGCAACAGAATTCTCTTGCGCCTGCGACGCGGCAGGACGGTGCGCCTGAGAAGCGACATTGACGCGAACCGCTTGCGTGCGGTCTGATAGGTTCGCATGCGATGCGACTTGCAAGCGGGCCCACGCGAGACTACGACTACAGAGATGACGATCGCGCCGGGAAGGCGGGAAACCAGCCCGCTCCCGGCGCTTTGGTCTGCAGCGTGGCTGCCATGAGCGAACCGAAGCGTCCAACCATCCCCTGGATGGATGTGCTCTGGCTGCTGTTTCTGGCCATACTGGCGCTGTTGCCGCCGAGGGCGGAGATCCACAAGCAACTCACGCTGTTGGCCATTGGAGTGGTGCAGTTCAGCGAGGGCTGGCTTCTGGCGCGCGTTCCGCGAGGCGGCGCGGCCTATATCGTTTTGCTCAAGATCGCACTGGCGACTCTGCTCATCGACCACACGGGCGAAGTCGGAATTAACAGCAGCTACTACCCGATCTTCTATGTTCCGATCGTCACGGCGGCAGAATATTTCAGTCCGTTAGGGACGCTGCTGTGGACGGCGCTGGCCTCGGCCGCCTACTGCTCGTATCTTTATCCCGCGCTGCAGGAATATGAAATCACTGCGGAGAACTACGGCCTGCTGGCCATCCGCATTGTGTTTTTCTTTCTCGCGGCGATGGTGGTGAACCGCTTTGTGGTCGAGAACCGTCGCCAGATCAAACTCCATCAGGAGCTGGCGGAGACGCTGGCTGAAACCAACCGCAGGTTGGAGCAGGCGCAGGAGGAAGCGCGGCGTTCGGAGCGGCTGGCCGCCCTGGGGCAGATGTCCGCCGGTCTGGCCCATGAGATTCGCAATCCTCTGGGGGTGATCAAGGGTTCGGCGGAGATGCTTCACCAGAAGCTGGGGGAATCGAATCCGCTGGCCAGCGAATTGGCGGGTTACATTTCGAGTGAGACCAACCGTTTGAGCGCCCTGGTCACCCGCTTTCTCGATTTTGCCCGGCCGCTGCACGCTGAGTTGGCCCCGGCTGAAATTACCGCGGTGCTCGATCGCGCCCTGCGCTCGGTAGCGCTAACGCAGAAAGACGAGTTGGTCCGCGTCGAACGGCAATACGAAGCGGACCTGCCGCTGGTTCCGTTGGATGAGAGTCTTTGCGAGCAGGCGTTCGTGAATCTGATTCAGAACGCTTATGATGCCATGGGCACGAGCGGCGGAACCGTGCGGGTGACGGCGGCCACGGCAAACAACGCGGGCCGGGAGGGAGTGGAAGTGCGAATCGAAGACACGGGGCCCGGGGTTCCGGCGGAACTGCGCGAGCAAATCTTCAATCCCTTTGTGACCACCAAGAAAACGGGCGTGGGGCTGGGACTGTCGATTGTCTCCAGGATCGTTGACGGCCATCATGGAACCATTCGCGTTGAAGCTGGCGGGAACGATCAGCAGGGGGCGTGCTTTGTGGTCTTTCTTCCGGCGAGCGACGAGGCTGCTGCCCAGGCATCTTAAGTGAGTAGAAGTTTAGACTGTGCTGCGGTTGAAGAAGCGGCCGACAACTATCCACCACTATGCCAACAATTTTGATTGTCGAAGACGAAGCGAAGATGCGCCGCCTGCTCGAATTGAATCTCGGGGAGGACGGGTTCAGCACGCTGTCCGCAGGTGACGCAGAGGCTGGGCTGAAACTTCTGCGCGAGAACACGGTTGATCTTGTGGTCACGGATCTCAAACTGCCGGGGATGAACGGCCTCGAGTTTCTCCAGGCGATCAAGCGGCAAAACGCTGCACTGCCAGTGGTGGTGATGACGGCGTTCGGGACTGTAGAAACGGCGGTGGAAGCCATGAAGGCCGGGGCCAGCGACTACGTTTTGAAACCGTTCTCGCTGGGCGAGATGCGCATGGTGATTCGCAAGGAACTGGATGTCCACAACTTGCGCGAGGAAAATCGGTCGTTGCGCGAGGCGCTGGGCAAACGGTATGCCCATCCGAATGTGGTGGCGCGCAGCGTGAAGATGCAGGAGGTGCTGGCCACGGTGGAAGGTGTAGCGCCCACGAATTCGACGGTGCTGCTGGGCGGTGAAAGTGGCGTGGGCAAGGACTTGATTGCGCGTGCGATTCACGAGAAGTCGCGGCGCGCTTCGGGACCTTTCATCAAGATCAATAGCACGGCGATTCCGGAGAATCTTCTGGAGAGCGAACTATTCGGTTATGAGAAAGGCGCCTTCACAGGTGCGACCGGAAGCAAGCCGGGGAAGTTCGAACTGGCCGACAAGGGAACGCTGTTCCTCGATGAGATCGGCGACGTGCCGCCGTCGACGCAGGTGAAGCTGCTGCGCGTGCTACAGGAGCGCGAGTTTGAGCGGCTGGGCGGCACGCGCACGGTGAAAGTGGACGTGCGGCTGATCGCAGCCACCAACCGCGACCTGCGCGAGGCGCTGGAGCAGGGAACGTTTCGCGAGGATCTTTACTATCGTTTGAATGTTGTCCCCATCGATATTGCGCCGCTACGCCAGCGCAAGGAAGATATCCCGGATCTGGTGAATCTTTTTATTTCGCGCTTCGCGGCAGATTCCGGCAAGCCGGTGAAGAGCATTACGCCCGAGGCGATACAGATTCTTGTGAACTACCACTGGCCGGGGAATGTGCGCGAATTGCAGAACATCATCGAGCGGGCATGCGCCCTGGCGAAGGGCACGGTGCTTGAGGCGGCGGACATCCATCTGGATTTGCGTCCGGCCAAGGCAGCCAACGGAGCCGGTGGATTTCTTCCCGAGGGTATGACGCTGGAGCACTGGGAGGATGAAATGATTCGCGAGGCGCTGCGGCGGGCGAACGGAAATAAGAGTCGGGCGGCGCGGTTGCTGGGACTGTCGCGGAATGCGCTGCGGTACCGGCTGTCGAAGATTGGGATTTCGGATGAGGGGGGGAAGGAAGCATGAGCGATGGGGACATGCAAGGAAATGTACGAGCAGAGGGTCTTTAATTCGGACTGGGAATAAAGGGAGTTGCGTCGCGAGTTGTCTGAGGCAATTTCAAGAGGCTATATCGATGTCGAGCAGGTTCCCGTAATTAAGAAGCCCAACCGATTTTTGCTGAAGCGGGAGTGTCAAGTTTTATTGATCAAAGCCCCACTGACGATCGGGGCTTTCATGTTTTTCGCACCTTCCTGATTCGTAACGTCGCGAGACGCTCTTACGACTGGTTGAAAACCACCACTTTGGCTCTGCGCGGCCACCGGCTCTCGATGCGGTCCTCCATTTTGATCGATCACCATCGCCTTTCTGTCTGAAAACAAACAAGTTACCAGAGCGAACCTCGGCGGACCTTTTGGCATGGCAGTTGCTTTGTACCGTAGCAACATCAATCCCCGAAATTCGGGTTTCATAGGATGCAAAACCGTTTGTGGTCCGGTTTGAGATGAGGTGGATCGTGAGAGAGAAATTCATAGCAGGTTTCGCGGTCTTAACTCTGGCGCTGGCGGTCGCGGTGTCCGTCAACCTACAGGCCCAAACTACGCAGGAAGGCACAGGGCCGTCCGAGCAGCCCAGCGCGCCGATGGAAATAGGACAGGATAAGCCCGCCCAACCGGCGCAGGCCGACCAACCGGCTCAACCAGCCCCAGCGCCGCAGGCCGCCGAAGCGCCGAAACTTACGGAGGAAGCTAAGCCCGGTGGACCGTCGGGCGAAGCCCCGGCAAAGACCGACAAGGGCGTGGGCCGCGTCAGCATGATTCACGGCGATGTGTCGACGCAGCGCGGGGATTCGGGCACTTGGTCCGCCGCTGTGTTGAATCAGCCCGTGGTGAACGGCGACAAGGTTTCAACCGGAGCTGGCGGGCGAGCCGAGGTACAACTCGACTTCGCTAACATTCTCCGCCTGGGATCGAACGCGCAGGCCAATATCGCGAGGTTTACGGACAAGTACATCCAAATCCAAGTGGGGCAGGGCTTGGCCAATTACTCCGTGTTTGACGAGAGTGAGGCTGAACCGGAGATCGATACGCCGAACGTCGCAGTCCATCCCGCACATAAAGATGGCGTGTTCCGTATTGAAGTGCGGCCCGATGGAGACTCGATCATCATCGTGCGCAAGGGTGAGGCCGAGATTTCAACGCCCCAGGGCATTGGCGAGGTGAAGCAGGGCGAGATGGCAACCGTACGCGGTTCCGGCGCCGATGCGAAGTACAAGATCGCCCCCGCTCCCGAACGGGACGATTGGGACCGTTGGAACAGCGACCGCGACCGCATGATCCGCAGCGCGGATGCGTGGCGTCACACCAACAAGTATTACGTTGGCGCAGAAGATCTGGATGCCAACGGAACCTGGAAAGACGCACCGGACTACGGTCAGGTCTGGGTGCCGAATGAACCGGATGGCTGGGCTCCATACCGCGATGGCGACTGGGTGTGGGAGCCTTACTACGGTTGGACTTGGGTTGGCTTTGAGCCTTGGGGATGGGCGCCGTATCACTATGGGCGCTGGATGTGGTACGGCGGCGCGTGGGCGTGGTGGCCGGGACCGGTGTGGGGCGGCGGATTCTATCGTCCGTTCTGGTCGCCGGCGTATGTTTCGTTCTTCGGATTTGGAGGTGGTTGGGGATTGGGTTTTGGCTTTGGATGGGGCGGATGGGGCGGCTTCGGATGGTTGCCAATCGGGCCCGGTGACCGCTTCTTCCCGTGGTGGGGCGGATATGGCGGCCGGTTCGGCGTGGTGGGCTTTAATCGATTTGGCACTCTCAACCGCTACGGTGGGATCGCGCCTCTGCATGCGGGCGCCGGATTTTCGAACCTGGCACACATCAACGACGCGCACATCGGAAGCGCGCTCTCGACGGTAGCTGCGGCTAAGTTTGGAGCGGGTCGAACCACGGCGGTGGCAGCTACTCACGCGCAGTTAGGTGGCGCTCACATGATGACCGGTAACATGCCCGTGGTTCCCACGCGCGCCAGTTTATCGGCCAGCGGACGGGCTGCGGCGCCTTCCACGATTCACAATAGCGGGTCGCAGCATTTCTTCGGCACGCAAAGCACGTCGCATCCGGAATCGTTCCAGCAGCAGACGGCGCATCTGCAGCAGTCCATGCGGCAGAGCCACTTCTCGCCGGTGGCGGCTGGTGCACGTGCGACCGGTCCGGGTTCTACGGGATCACGGAGCACGGCGGCTGCGGAAGCAGGAAAGAGCACGGCTACAACTGCATTGAGCAGGGAGACGACTAGTCCTGCGACGAGGAGTTCGGGGAATCAGGCCACCGCGAATGAGAATGGAAATCGTGGCGGCTCGACCGGTCCGGCGTCTTCCGCGAACCGTGCGGAGTCAACGTCGGCCAGTAGCAGCGAGTGGAAGACGTTTACGCCAACCTCGCGCAGCACCGAGTCTGCGGATCGCACCGCCGGCAGCACGGAATCTGCCAGCCGGGGCGAGAGCGGGAGCTACTGGAATCGCACGGCATCGAGTTCCAGCGAGTCGCGCGGATCCGGCTCGACCGGTTACGGGCGCAGCGGCTATTCACGCCCGCAGCTCAACATGAGGCAGCCCATCGCCCAGCCACGGTCTTCTGGCGGTTACGGTGGCTCCCACGGCGGCTATAGCGGTGGTTCGCATAGTGCGCCGAGCGGTGGCGGGGGTCATTCCTCTGGCGGAGGCGGCGGACATTCAGGTGGAGGCGGCGGCCACCACTAAGATCGCAGGATGTTGATGTTGATTGTCAGGTGAAGGTCAGAGGCGAGAAGGGCGTGCTACAGGGCACGCCCTTCTTAATTTCAAGACAGGCCATAACTTTCTTTGAAAGGCCACGACCCGGCAACGACCTAGCAGCTAGGGTCGCGCATAGGCGGGGTTGTCGGGATCCGGGCGGTCATAATCGCGGCCGTACTTGTTCTTGTGGGCGAGATCGATGTCGGATTCGGCCAGGGTGAAGGTTCCGAGGAAGGTATCGCTGGGAGTTACCGTGATTTCCCGTTCCGCGGCGTGCAGCGCATCCGGCGAAACCGACGGATGGAAGACGTGCATCTGGTAGCGGCCGGGGACCACGTCGCCGACGCTGATCTCGCCGTGCCCGTTAGAGATCGCATAGTACGGGGTATTCAGCGCGATCACCACGGCGCTCATCTGGGCGTGAATGTTGCAGAAGATGAAAGAAATGCCGGGCTTGTCGAACCTCACAAATTGAGTGGTGCCGCTCTCATAGAGCCCAAGATCGAAGCGTTTCCCATCGAACAACGAAAAGACATTGTGAAAAAAAGGATCCCGGTTGGGAAACTCGACCTGCCCGCCCGCCGGGATCACCAGCAGTGAAGGCTGGAAACTTTTGTCCTTCTGCACCAGTTGCGGGATCGGCGGCGTCTGTTGGGGCGGCGCCGGCGCGGGGGTAGCTCCAAGAGGAGTGAGCCAGATCACAACTTTCGAAGCGTCACTCAGGTGGCGCCCGTTTCTTGTGAGTTGCACCTTACCCCTCAGTTCCACGCCCTTGGGCTCCACATCTTGCGCCGCGGCCAGGACGAAGACACACGGCAGCAACAGCACGCACCAGACGGTTCGGCAATGGGCGAAGCGAAGCTTGTTCAGAACAGTACTCCCATGGCAAGATTCACCTGATTGGTGACGCTGGCACTGTCATAGATCGGAAAGGTGTGCAGGCGTCTGAATTCAGCGGAAAGCAGCAAGTCGGACCGCGGGCGGTAGACCAGATTGCCGAGGGCTCCTCGATTGCGCCCTAGGATGGGCCCGAAGTTATTGGCGTCCGTGGCAAAGCCCCGGATGTCGCCGGCCAGCGCGTCGTCTTCGGCATAAACGCCGTTCAACTCCAGCTTGGGCGTGAGTTGGAACTTCAGTTGGCTCCATCCTCCGGCGGAATCAAGTCCGCGAATGCTCGTTGTTGAATAGGACGGGTCGCCGCCAAACACAATGGTTTGGCCGATGGCGCCTCCCAAACCTCCCACGGCGCGGCCCCGATAGAATTCGCCGGAAAGAATCAAGCGGCGAAGAATCGGAATCTGCCAATCCGTCATACCGGCCCAAGCGTCGACGTAGCGGCCCCACGACCAGTTCTGGCGCCCGTAATAACCAGCCGCGGCAAAGCTTAATAGATGGCCAAACGCCGGCCGGGACCACGCGGTGCGCATTGCGTAAGCCGGCTGACCGGAGAGTTCGCCCGCCTGCGCTGAACGAGAGAACGAGTTGTAGGGAAGTTCCCAATCAAGGTTGTCTAGAATCCCAGCCTGTAACGTCAGCGTCTGTTGGTCGGCAAGATCGAAGCGATGCTCGATGCGAGCTTGCGGCGTCCATCCCCAAAGATTTCCCGCGTTCGCGAAGGCCGGAATCGCGAGTGATGCAAATGACGTGGGAGAAAGCGGCGAGATGAACAGGGAATCCTGCCCAGCGATCACTGAGGTATGTTCCCAGTCGAGCCGAAGGCTGGCGGTCTGCAGGCGCACAATGCCGAAGTTGACGCCGTTGTTGGTGGCGGGAAATCCGCCGGCAAAATCGAACTGTACATTGGCTGAACTCTTCGCTCCGGCCAGGGTTGGCCCGAAAATCTCCAAGCCAATCTCGCTTTGCCGCAAGGTAGCCCCAAAGCTTGTCTGAGCGGCACCCGGCGTGGCAGGCGGTTGCGCGTAGTCGGGTAAGTCCAGGTTGTCGGAGGCCCCGACATTGCGGAAGGCATTCATCAGCACAATTCCGGAGAGCCGAACCCGATATTTGGCGGCACTTTCCACCTTGGTCTGGTACTGTTCGTCAATCTTCGATCCCAGCAACTGAGTGGATTCTTCGAGCCTCTGAACCCGGCTTCCCAGCTCCGCAGATGACGCTTGAGCGGGGGCGGTGGATGAATTCGCGCCGGAGGGCATGGATTCGGCGGTAGGCGGCGAAGACGGGCTCGCATTTGTCGCCACCGCAAGCGGGACCAGAAGCTTGCGCGTCTCCTCCAATTCCTGACGGAGTTCATGCATTTCGGCGCGCGACTGCACATTCTCGGCTCGCATTTGCTCGATCGCCGCGTGCAGTTCGCGCACTTGCGAAACCAGGTCGTGCAGCACGGCGTCCCCAGGCTGAGATGCCGTGGCGGGTGTGCTCTCCTGCGCCAGGCAGCACATGCTCAAAATGAAGAAAGCGGCTGCCGGCATGGCGATGCTACGAAGGTCAGGGTTCTTCACACATCCTCCTGCGCGACATGCGGATCGTCGTGAAATCAAGAAAATGGGAACGGGAACTACTTATCCGAATGTCGAATTGAGTTTTCAGTCGCTCGATCGTTGTCTAAAGGTAAAAAAGTACGGCCGGTCAGCTCGTCCTCGCCTGCCTCCAGGCCTTGTGGGGCGCGTCCGGGAAGTGTGATCCGAAAAACGGTCCGAGCGTCGGCACTGCGTTCCAGCAGAACCTGGCCGCCGTGATCCTGCACAATCTTCTGTACCACTGTAAGTCCAAGCCCGGTACCGTTCTCTTTGCCGAAGCTCACGAAGGGATGAAACAACTTGTCACGAATCGGCTCGGCAATGCCGGGCCCGTTGTCCGAAACGGCGATCGTCATGGAGGGACCGATCCGGTCGACTGTGACCTCCACTCGGCCCGTGCTGCTCGGAGCTGCCTCACAAGCATTCAGCAGGAGATTGTAGAGGGCGCGCTCCAGCTTGCGGGGATCGAACCAAGCCAGACTCTGGCCATTGCAATGCACCTCGATCAGAGTGCCCTGATGGCGCGGATGTAGGCGTACCGCCTGCATGGCGCGCTGCACCGTTTCGACGACGCTGGCATAGGTTGGGTTCAGGGACTCTCTGGTCCGGGCGAACTCGAGAAGCGAGTCGATCAGGTCCGTCATCTGGTTCACGCCGCTCCGAACCTCCTGATACAGCTCTTCGCGCTGCGCCGAAGTCAGGCGGCCGTCACAAAGAAACTCGGAATTAGCCACCACGGCGGCCAGCGCGTGGCGAAGATCATGGGAAATCGAACTGGCCATGCGTCCGATCGTGGCCAACTGCTCCGACTCCAGCAGCGCCTGCTGGGTCTTGAGCAGACTTGCCCGCATTCGGTCGAAGGCTGAGGTTAGTTCCGCGACTTCGTCGCTGCCCCGAGGATCGAGAGGATGATAAAAGTCTCCGTGCTCCAAAGCGCGCACGCCTTCCACCAAACTAGCCAGCGGACGAGTGAAGGTGTGGGAAATCAGGAACACCAGCCCACTGCCTACCAGGACAGCCGTGAGACCCAGCAGCAACAACAGGCGGTTCAGGTTATCGAGAAACTTGGCAGCCTGGTCGTAGGATCCCAGCACGGTCAAGCGCACGGGCGTTTCCTGCTGGCCTGACAGGTCGAGCGAAGCAGCCAGAAAATTCTCATGGCCAACTTGAACGTCCAGAGGTCCGCCTTGCGAGGATCCCGCGGCCAACGCGCGCACACCCGCACTCTGGGCTTGAGCGGGGGTCAAGGTGGTGGCAACAATTTCATCGCCGAAGGAGAAAGCGACCTGGCTGGCCGAGACCTTGCTAAACACGCGGGCCAGGCGGTCATCAAGTTCATAGCCGATGACCAGAAAACCGAGCAACGGACCTTCCGTCTTGGAACCAAAGTAAACCGGCTGCACAAAAGTCTGGTAGAGATGGTGTGCGCCAAACCACCAGTGGCTCGAGTCCTCTTCGTTCAGGGACCGCTCGAAGTACTTCTGTGCCGCTTCGCGGGTTAATCCTTCCGATTTTGTATGCAGAGCTACCACTTTGCCATTGCGGTTGACCAGCACCAGAAGATCGCTGCCGGTTAATGGCCATATATCTTTAGAAGCGTCCTGGATCGTAGCCGGGTCGTGCGCCGTCATGATGGCTCGCGTGATGGGCAAGTAGGCCACTAATTCCGCGGAGTGGGTCAACATGATTTCCCGGTCGTGCTGAAAATTCTGGAATGTCGTGACGGAGTTCCGCAGGTTCTGCGCGATGTCTTCCTGCACGTGGCTTTGCACGCTGTGCCGCACCACCAGAAGGCTCAGCGCCGTGAGGCCAGCGGTGATCAACACCATCGAGAGCAGAAAGCGCGTGCGCAGTCGCGTTCGGGGCACGAGGGGTCCTCCGGACTGGGCTGGCAAAGTGGGCGAGACGGGTTCTGATGAAGGGGCCAAGGGATCTCAGCGAACGAACTTGTAACCCATTCCGTGTACCGTGCGGAAGTGTACCGGACTGCTTGGCTCGCGCTCCAATTTCTGGCGAAGCTTCAGGATATGGTTGTCCACGGTGCGGGTCGAGGGATAATTCTGGTATCCCCAAACTTCGTTCAGCAATTCGTCCCGGCCAATCACCCGGTCGGGATTTTGCACTAGAAATTGCAGAGTCTTGAATTCCTGCGCCGTCAAAACCACTACCTTGCCGTCACGCAGCACTTCCATTTTCTTGAAGTCAATCGAGATACCGTCGAAACTTACCACTTTGACACTCGCCGTCCTCGAGGTATGGCGCAGAGCCGCGCGCACGCGAGCCAGTAGTTCCCTGGGGCTGAAGGGCTTGGTTACATAGTCGTCGGCGCCCAGCTCGAGCAACAGGACCTTGTCAGAGACGTCACTGGTTGCGCTGAGAACCACGATGGGCAAGGTTGGCGCCAGCGCTTTGATCTCTTTGCACACATCGCCGCCGGAAAGCTTGGGCAAGCGCAGGTCGAGAATGATGACCGCCGGCGATGCCGCGTGGAAGCTCTCCATCGCCGATATCCCGTCGGCTTGCACCTCAACCGTGTAGCCCTCGGACTCGAACAGCCGTCGCAGCGCCTTCTGGACGGCGGGATCGTCCTCGACGACAAGAATTCTTCCCGTCGGCCGCGTGGAGTTCATCGCATCTGCCGATCTTCCCGTGCTCATTGGTGTGGCGATTTGACTCATAAAGCCATCCTAACTCGATTCGGGCCTGTCTTCTGGAGCTTGGGGCGATCTTGCTCGATTCCCCCACCCTGACCCACAACGTATTGAAGCTTACAATGTTTCTGCCCATTTTCTGCGTAGTAGTAGAGGTTTTGACAAATCTTTTACATTCGCACCCCGGGGTGAAAGGGCTTTGCGGCAAAAGGCTTGCTGTGAATTCGGTCTGCCGTAGAATACGAACAGCTTGCCGCTTGCTGCTGAATTCGATGCTTTGCGCGTTATCCTGGTGGACGCGCGCAATCCCCTCAACATCGGCGCGGCCGCTCGGGCGATGAGCAATTTTGGATTTCACCACCTGCGCGTAGTGAATCCCTACGAGGTGGCCTTTCAAGGCGCCCGTTCCGCCGTAGGTGCAGCGGCGGTGCTGGCCAGCGCCGAAAAGTACCAAACCGTAGCCGAAGCAGTTGCCGACTGCTCGCTCGTGGTGGGAACCACCGCAGTCGGCCATCGCGACCTGCAGCATCCTCTCCAGCGCTTGGAGGCGGGTGCATCCGTCATTCGTACCCACCTTGCATCGGGTGCTTGCGCTCTGCTATTCGGATCGGAAAAATTTGGGCTCTCCAACCAAGACATGAGCCACTGTCACTGGCTGATGCACATCGCAACGCGCGAGGAACACTTCTCGATGAATTTGGGGCAGGCGGTGGCGGTGTGTTTATACGAATTGATGCGCGATCCTGACGCCAGGCCAGAGCCGGAGAAGGGAAGTCCGGCCTCGTCCGCCGAAGTGGAGCGAATTACCGAGACCTTGCTCACCGCGCTCCGCGCCAGCGGTTATCCTAAGCTGAACGCCTCGGATTCTTTTGAGGGCGCCGTCCGCCGATTAGTGCGGCGGCTCCGCTTGCAAACGGGCGACGCGGAATTCCTGCTGGGCATGTTGCGGCAGATGGTTTGGAAGATGAAGAATAAACAATAGCGGCGAAGGCCGGCTGAGCCCGACGGTTCAAGGTTTGGTTTCAGACGGAAACATCTGGGTGTCTGTGCGTCCAAACTGAAAGCGCAGAACCCACACACTGGCGACAGCTTGTCCGTCCACCTGGGGCGGAGCGAATTTCCAGCGGCGTGCCGCGGCCAGCGCCCGATCCGCAAAGTACCGGCTCGGTCCGGAAGAGAGGAGTTTTGCCTGCGAGACGTTTCCGGAGGCATCCACGGAAACCTCGACGCTGACTCGCACATGGCCCGCGATCGTGTTTGTCGCGCTCCGCGACACATCGGGCGAAACTTGCTCCAGCACACTGCCCTGGGTAACTCCTTGTGGTGCGGGCTTCGTGTTCTCTGGAAGCGGCGCGCGCGATTGCGGCGTGGGAGTCTCAACAGGTGGACTGGCCGGGCGCGTCTCCGCAGCCGGAGTCGCCGGCGGATGGACCAGAAACTTGCTGCCCGCCCAGGCTATCAGGAACAGGCCTATGGCGACGATGGGTATGGCCATCCACCGCTTCATACGCAATTGCGGACCACGCGCCTCGCCAACCTTCGCACCCACAGGAACCTTGGTCGGGAAAGCATGTGGTTGCATCTGGCCGAGGATATTGGCCGCCGTGCAGCGCTCCTTCGGATCGACCTGCAGGCATTGCCGGGCAATTTCCCGGAAGGGTTGCGGCATTGTCTCGGCTACGGCAACCCGTCCTCGATCGCCGTTCTTCAAATGGTTCCGCGTCAGAACGGCAACCAGCGTGATCCCGAGCGACCAAATATCGGCTGCCGGGGAGAGCCCGCTGCTGGGTAGCTCAGGTGCGTCGTAGGCGCTGAACGCTCGCCCGTGGCCACGCTCCCCGGTTTTGCCCAGTCCGTCAGCGGTAATTTTCAACTTGTTGTTGACCGCCATGATATTCGAGGGTTTAATGTGGCCGTGTGCAAACCCAGACTGGTGCAGGTAAGCCAGGGCTTCAGCCATGGGTTCGAGCATCTGGGAAGCCTCCGCCGCAGACAGCGGCCGCAGCGCAAGAATCTCCCCCAAATTCTCTTCGGCGTATTCCATGACGACATAGCGCAGCCGCGTGCCGTCGATCTGGCAGCGTCCGTCTTCAAACAGCCGGATCAGATTGGGATGAGAAAGCTTCGCTGCGCCGGCTGCGGGAGAAAGTTGAGCATCTTCGTCGGTGCGAATGAGCTTGATGATGGCCGTCTGCGGTCCCGTCCCGATCCGCTCCGTGAAAAATACGGCGCTGTGATCCGAGGCTCCCAGCCATTGCCGCAGCCGGAACCTTCCGTCAACCACTCGGCCTTCCCAGTTTTTCCAAAGTTCGGTCACAGTGCTCATAGGCCAATCACTTGGCAGCTTATTCTATTCCAGCCTCGGGCTTTGGTGCTCTGTGAAATTGCGCAAAATGCACTCGTGGCAAAGGCCTAGAGCTCCCAGAGGTGGTGTGGCGAAGACCATGGCCGCCAGGCTGGCCGAGCTGCCCGCGGAAAGGGAAGAAACCCGGGCACCACGCGGGCGCCAAGTGCGAACAGGGTTATGATAGGATGCCGGGCGGCGCGAGTTCTCAATGATAGAGTTGACGAACGTTTCCAAGAGCTACGGGACGGGATCCGCCGTATCGGCTTTGAGCAACGTCAGCTTGCAGATTGGACCGGCGGAACGCGTGGCGGTCACGGGACCTTCGGGCTCCGGAAAGTCCACGCTCTTGAATCTGGTTTGCGGTCTCGATGAGCCCACATCGGGTTCGGTGAAAATAGACGGTGTGGACCTTTCCGGGCTCACCGACGATCCGCGAACCCGGCTGCGGCGCGAAAAGATCGGAATGATTTTTCAGACGTTTAATCTTCTGCCTACACTCACAGCCATTGAAAATGTTGCCTTGCCGCTTCGTCTGCAGGGTCTCGCCAAGAAAGAGGCGGAACATCGCGCCGTGTCCATGCTGGGGCGGGTAGGGCTAAAAGACAGGACGAAGCACCGTCCCGATGAACTCTCCGGAGGCGAGCGCCAGCGCGTGGCCATCGCGCGCGCGATCATTTTCCGGCCGCCCCTGCTGTTGGGCGATGAACCGACTGGCAATCTCGACTCCGCAACGGGCGGGGAAATCCTCCGACTGCTTGACGAACTGCAAGAGGAATACAAGAGCACTCTCCTGATGGTCACCCATAACACACAAGCGGCGAGCTACTGCAGTCGAATTGTCACGCTGCATGACGGCCGGATCGTCCAGGATGAGCGATTCGAGCATTCCCCGGCCACCGGCAGATGATGTTTGCCGTGCTCTGCCAAATTACCTCGCGGCAGTGGCGAACCCACCGTCTTCGCGTCGTTATGACGACCCTGAGCATCGCCCTCGGCGTCGCGGTATTTTTCGCCGTCCGTACTGCCAACACCGCACTGCTCGATTCCCTCGCACTTACGGTTGAGCGCCTGGCTGGGAAGTCCACCCTCGAAGTGACTGCGGGGGAGACGGGATTCCCCGAAGAAATTCTCGAAACCGTGCGGGCAACCCCGGGAGTGGAGCTGGCCGAGCCGGTGATTGAGGTCATTGTGCACACCGGCTTCGAGGACGAGGGTAATCTGCTCATCCTGGGAGTGGACACGACCGGTGACCAGCAACTGCGCCAATACGAGTTCGACCGCTCTGGGTCAGAGATCGCCGATCCGCTCACTTACCTTGCCCAACCAAAATCGATTCTGTTGTCCCGCTCCTTTGCGGAGCGCCATGGTTTGCGAATCGGCGACCGGCTGCCAATTTTCACAGCACAGGGACGGCTGGATTTCACCGTGCAAGGGATTTTCAAGCCGATTGGCGTGGGACAGGTTTTTGGCGGCAATATCGCGGTGATGGATGTGTACTCCGCACAGGTTGTATTCAATCGTGGCCGCAATTTTGACCGCGTCGATCTCATGAATTCGCCCGATAGTTCCGTGGATGTTGTTCAACAGCGCTTGCGCGCGCGCTTACCCGCTGGCCTCGAAGCGGTTCGCCCGCAGATACGCGGTCAGGCGCTCGAAAATGCTGTGACCGCAATGCGGCTCGGCATGTTGATCACCAGCTTCATCGCTCTCCTGGTGGGCATCTACATCATCTTCAATTCGTTCACCATTGCGGTGAATCAGCGTTGGAAGGAAATCGGCATTCTGCGCGCTGTCGGTGTCGAGCGCGGAAACATCAACGGCATGTTTCTGGGCGAAGCGTTGCTCATGGGCATCATCGGCTCGACCGCGGGAATTGCCGGAGGCTTCTATCTGGCCGCCGTAGCCGATAAACTCATGGGTTCCATTGCAGCGTCCGTCTACGGTGTGATCTCCACGGCGGTGGCGCCGAAGCTCCATCCCGATCTTGTCCTCACCTCGTTTGGCCTGGGGGTCGCCGCATCCCTTGCTGGCGCATGGTTCCCAGCCCGAGCCGCCTCTTTTGTCGATCCCATCCTGGCGCTGCACAATATCGAGTCGCGCCAGCAGGAGTCGGTTCTGGGATGGGGGCGCATCACTCTGGGCTCCGCGTTGGTCCTGCTCAGCTCGCTGGGGATTCACTTTTCTCCCGCACGCGTGGGAATGACGCTTCAGTTCTCCTATGCCGCTGTCACGCTGCTGGGTTTGACCATCCTCCTGCCCATGCTGGTGCACTGGGCCGCGCGCATGATTCGTCCGGCCCTCGATTGGGCTGGCGGCTCGGAGGGAGCACTGGCGGTGGACGCGATGATCCAGTCGCCTCGGCGCAGCGCGGCCACGGTCGGCGCGCTGATGGTCGGCCTGATGTTCGTGTTCTCCACCGGCGCTTATATCCAGAGCTACAAGCACATGATCACCCGCTGGACCAATCAGATGCTGAATTCCGATCTCATCGTGTCCACCTCCGCGCTGTTGCGCTCCACGTCTTATCATTTCAGCGAAGACTTGGGGCGCCGCATTGCCGCCCTGCCGGAAGTGAAGCGTGTCGAAAACGTGCGTTTTACACTCATTCCTTTTCAGGGTGACACTGCTGCCGTGATCGCCATTGAAATGGAGGGCTTCCTGGCCCGTGCCGCCGACGCCATCCAGGG
>Ga0182015_10003050_pt1 | contig 19246 bp, 14 predicted proteins | sample 712P3MmetaG_FD_120478 | JGI IMG/M metagenome (GOLD analysis project Ga0182015, IMG submission 120478) | Permafrost microbial communities from Stordalen Mire, Sweden - 712P3M metaG | ecosystem: Environmental > Terrestrial > Soil > Wetlands > Permafrost | place: Sweden: Stordalen | collected...
GACCGGCACGAGCGGCGCCTTCGTCACCGAGGACGGTGGGCGGACCTGGTCGGCCTCTCCCATGCCTACTGCCTCGCCCTCCCAGGTGCAGTGCTTCCCCAACGCCCGGTGCATATCCACCGGCGCGGGCCCTTATCCGGGAGGCCGCCTGGGCGCCAGCTACAGCGCGGACAGTGGGCTCAACTGGGTGCCGGCCGTCGTCCCTCCGGCTCTCGGCGGGCTCGTCCACCTTTCCTGCAGTGGCTCAAAGACGTGCATGGTCGTGTCGTGGTCATACGGCGCCGCGCGCGCCTCCCTTGTCGTCTCGGGCAACGGGGGCGAGTCCTGGTCGAGGCTCCAGGCCCACGGGTTGCCGGCAGGCAAGGTGTTCACGGGCCTGGCCTGTCCGAGCGCCTCGGAGTGCTGGGTGTCGGGCAATACCCCGCTGCACCTCGCCGACGGCAAAGTGACCGTCGGCGACACCGCAGGGGCAGTCGTGCTGTCTAGCGCCAATGGCGGGCGCACCTGGCTAAGCACAGGGCTGCCGAAAGGTATCGCCGGCATCGGTCCCCTCTCGTGCCCCAACCCAAGCACATGCTTTGCGTTGGCATTCAAGACGCGCTCAACACCCTCGTCTGGGGAACCAGAGGGGCCCCTGCCGTTTGCACTGTTGATGTACACAAAGTGACACCTTAAGGGGGGCTCAACTGTGGCTTGTGCTGAGGTACCCAAAACCGCTCTGGTTGGCTTCGTCGCCGCAGGCCTCGCCCTCCTGTTCGCTGCCTGCGGGGGCTCACCGCAGGCGGGTGTGGCCAGCCTCGGCAACGCCAAGACCACGACTACGGCTCAGTCGGCCGCTGCCGGCACGGGTGGTGGTGGCGGGGGTGCTGCTAACGCAGGCAACGGCGCCCGTGGCGGCGGTGCACAGTCGGTCATGGTCATGAGCGGCGGCAACGGTGCCGCCATGGCCAAGTTCGCCCAGTGCATGCGCTCCCACGGTGTGGTCGATTTCCCCGACCCAAGCTCCAACGGCACGATCTCGATTAGCGGCACCGTCTCGCAGTCCCCGCAGTACCCGGCGGCAGACGAGACGTGCCACAAACTGCTCCCCAACGGCGGCGTGCCCACCGCCGCGCAGCAGGCACGGTCCCTAGCCCAGTTGCTCAAGGTCTCAGTGTGTATGCGCGCCCACGGCATTAGCGACTTCCCCGACCCCACTTCGAACGGGATCCAGATCCCGATAAGACCGGGCATGCCGAGCGACTTGGACCCGAACAACCCCCGGTTCCAATCCGCCGACAAGGCCTGCCAGCACCTCGGGCCGCCTGGGTAACCGCTCGGCCCTTGACCGCAGTCAGGTAACCGATGCCGAACTCGGTGCCGCAGTAGGAGGTGAACTGTGGGCAGGCGGCGCCGTCGCGCATAAGAACCCATTATGCTCGGGCCGAGAAACCTAATGCATACAAGGAGAGTCGCGCCCGATCGACGGCTACGGGTTCGCCGAGTCTCCGTCGATGGCGCGCCAGAACCTGCACGTCGCGCATCTAACCTGGCCTACCTCGAAACCGCGGTTGGCTCGGCAGGCCGAGCTCGGGCGAAACGTTACGGCGACCGCCGCGCCGGGTGTGCCTGAGGGTGCAGAGTCTCGCCGCGCCCGAGCATTTCGACGAGCCGCTCGATGCGCTGTTTGCGCGTCTCGCTGCGCTTGGCAGTCTCTATTCGGTAAAGCACGCCGTAGCGATTAGCGCGAGTGAGGTTGTCGAAGGTCTCTTGAGCAGCCGGATCGGCCGCCAAGGCCGCCGCCAAGTCGCTCGGGACCGCGATCGCGGCCTGGCCCGAGTAAGCGGAGCCCCAGCTCCCGTCCGCTTTCGCTCGCTCCACGGCGGCAAGGCCTGAGGGCCGCATGCGCTCCTGGCGGCCGAGCACCTCGACCAGTGCGACATTGCGTTTGGACCACGAGCTGCCCGGCCGCCGAGGCGTGAACCTCCGACGAAACGTCGCCTCATCGCCAGGACCGAGCTGACCGTCGACCCAGCCGAAGCACAATGCCTCCTCGAGGGCCTGGTCGTAGGTGACGCTAGTGGGCTCGGTCGTGCCCTTCTTCGCCAGCACGAGCCAGACGCCGCCCGCGCCACCATGGTGCTCGGTGAGCCAGCTATGCCACGCCCGGGCGTCCGGCACGGTCAACACCGGCGAGTCGGCTGCCACTCGCCTCAGTCTGCACCAACGGGTTGTCTACGTGCTGCAGCCTTCGCTTCGGCGGTCCAACGGCCCGGTCCGCCGCGTGGTGCTGGAGCGGTTCTTGGCCCTCTTGGCCGTGCCGGCGTGGGAGGCTGGCCCTGAGGACGTGGACGCTGTAGTCGCCCAATTGGTGGCCAACGGCTTGGCCGCCTCGACGCGGCGCGGCTATGTCCAAGTGTTCAAGGATTTCCACCGGTTCTTGGTGGCTCGAAAAGGTCCCGAGATAGACGCGACCTTCGGCGTGACCCTCGCAGACCCTGTCGACGAGTTCAACGCCTCTCGCCACGTCGGCAACGACTCCCCCTCGGCCAAGGCCCCGCCGTCGCCAGAGCGGATGGAGGAGTTCTTCGCCTTCTTGCGGGACCGGGTGGCCGCGGCCCGAAAGTTTGCGCCTTCAGGCCGGGACTACGCACTTTTCAGGACGCTTTATCACGCCGGGCTGCGAGCGGACGAGGCTGCGTCGTTGGAGCTAGCCGACCTCATTTCGGCCGTGGCCCGTTCGGCAAGATCCATGGCCGTCTCGGCAAAGGCACCCATGGCTCAGGCCCACGGCCGCGCTGGGTCCCGATGCTCGACAAGCTCGACTTGGTCCTGCAGTGGTTCGTTGACGACGTCCGCCCGAAGATGCCGAGTTCTCAGGCACTTTTCTGTGACGAGGGCGGCGGCCCGATACACCGGGGCACGGTGCGCAACCGTCTGCGTTACTTGCTCGAGCTAGAAGGCCACCCGTCGGGCGAACGGTTCAGCCCTCATGGCCTGCGCCATGCTTGCGCCACCCATAACTACGAGCGCGGCGTCGACCTCGTCGCCATCCAACAGATGCTCGGGCATTGGCACGTCGGCACGACGATGCGCTACGTGACGCCGTCTGCGACATTTATTGAGGATGCCTATCGTCGGACGATATCGGGCACCTTGGGCGAACTGGAGGCAGGACCATGAACATCAGGTGGCGACTGCGGATGGCGGCGGCACAACGCGAGGTTTGGACCGGGGTGCAGCTTCGCCGGCTCCTGGCGGAGCGGGCGGGCCTGGAGATGTCCGCCGCTTCAGTCTCCGCGTTATTGACAAAGGAGCCGGCGCAACTGAAGTTGCAGACGCTGGTGGCGCTGTGCACGGCACTCGGCTGCACACCCAATGACCTCTTGGAGGTGGACACCACGCCCATCGAGGCCCAACCGCGGCCCGTCAAGGTTCCCCAGGCACCAGCTAAGGCATCTCGTGGTCGTTCGATGCCCCCGCTGTGAGGACGGCCGACTGCGCCCGGTGCGGCGGAGGGGTAGGCCGCAAGCACGAGGCTCTTTGCCACCGGTGCCGGGAGGCGGACCGGGAAGCTCAGCGAAGGCGTAATTGCCCGTCCTGTGGTGAGTTCTTGCGTCTTGACGTGGTCACGGGTCGTTGCGTGCGGTGCTCTCGCACGTGCGTCGATTGTGGTCATGTGCTCCGGTTCAAGGCCAGTATTCGCTGCTTGGCCTGCCGGCGCCGCTTTGATGCAGCGATGGCCAAGATGCCCTGCCCCCGTTGCGGGCGGCCCGGCTATATCCAGGCAGGGACAGGTTGGTGCGGGTCGTGTTCGCGGCGGCCGGCCCCGGCGCTACAGCCTCGTCCGTGTTCTTCTTGCGGGGCCCTGGCCCGCAAGAAAGGCGAAGGCCCGTGCCAGCGTTGCTGGGCGCGCAACCCGGACCGTCCTGTCAACCAGGCGCTCCGGTTGATGGCCTCCTTTGGCGGCCCGCAATGGCTTGCCCGCTTTGCCGAGTTCGCCGCCGAGCGCCACTGCGTAGCCCGTGCCAGCGTTATGGTCAGCGCCGCTGGCCGTCTCCTGGGCGATGGCGGGCCGTCGCATCCTCAGGCCTTGTTGGAGCGCTCCCGCCGGCCGGGACGTTCCGCGGGTGCCCTGGCGCGGACCTTGGAGGAGTTTTTCCTAAGTGAACGCTTGGCTTTTGGCCTTGACCAGGAGGGCCGGCTTGCTCACGGGCGTCGGCAGCGACGTGTAGAAGCTCTTCCTGTTGGCCTCCGCCCCGCGGTCGGTGCATTTGCCGACCACCTCGTGCGGTCGCGAGAGCGAGCCCTCCGGGCGGGCACCCGAGCCCGGTCGGACAGCACGATCGAAAAGAAGTTGGCCACCTTGCGCGACCTGGGCCGTTTCCTGGCCGGAGAGCGCTCGAAGTGCGAGTGGTCCCTGGTCGACACGAGTGACATAGAAGCGTTCGTGGGGAGCGCACTGTCCGTGCGTAGGGAACGGCTCCAGGCTGCTCGGGCCTTCTTCCGCTGGGCCCGCAAGAACAAGGTCGTGCTCGTGGACCCCACCCGGGGCCTCGTCAGCAGTGCGCGGTGGGGGTTCAGCGGCCAGACGCTCAGTATTGCCGAGCAACGCCGGCTGTTCCGGCGCTGGAGCGGCCCCGACACTCATCCAAACGAAGCCGTCGTCGGGATGCTGGCGTTGTTGCACGCACTGTCCAACGTCGAGCTCCGGGGCTTGCGGGCCGACGACGTCGACGAGGCGCGTTGCACCCTACGCGTCGGCCATCGCGCGGTCCCGGTCCCGTTGGACCCCGTGAGCCTGTCGGTCGTGCGACGCTGTCTCACCCACCGTTCTGCCCTCGGCACCCACAACTCGCACCTGATAGTCACCACCCAAACCAAGACACGAGCCACACCGGCCTCGACCGCCTACCTTTGCCACGTGCTCGACCCAGCCGGCACGTCCCCGAAACGGCTCCGCTCGACGCGCACTGTTGACCCGATAACCGTCCTTGACCCCAAGGTCGTCGGCGAGGCGCTCGGGATGACACCCGAAGGTCTCGTCGGTTACCTTGCAGACCACGTTGACGCTGGACGACTTCCCAGTCCCGGATGAGCCACCTGTGCGCTTCAGGCACCACCTTGCACACGTTGGCTCGAACCTGTGCGCTTTGATCGGCTCCCGGTTGGAGGTGACCACTGTGGAGGAGGCTCGGTGGCGCTCCACTATCAGCTCGTAGATATCGGCGGTGTCGAGCGCGTCCATTGGCTGCAGGGCGAAATCGTCCAGGACCAAAAGGTCCACCCGCACGAGTTTGCGGATCTCACCGTCGTGGCTGTTGTCCAACCGTGAGGCCCGCAGTCGCTTTAGCAGCACGTCGGTGCGGCTGAACATGACGCTGTAACGCCGGCGGACGGCGGCATGGCCGAGGGCGCTGGCCATGAACGTTTTGCCGACCCCGACGGGCGTCGGTCCAACAAAGGGGCCACCGCTCGTAGCGACTAAGCACCCGGAGCCCACTAATCGAAGTTCTGGACCCTTCAGGTCATCGGTTGCCCCGGACCAGCCCAAGCCGGCGTAGCGGAGGCCGGTCGTGAGAGTCCCCATTTTGAGGGCGGTAGCAGCCTCGGGGTCGAGCAAAGCGGCCTCCAGGGTCGCTTCCAGGTCCCGGGCGACTGCGCTACTAATGCTCTCGCCGCGGTCGCGCGCCAGGTCCGCTGCGTCGTCTAGGAGGGCGGCGATGGCACGACGACGCTCCCTCTGCAGCTTTCTGATCCCCTCTTCGTTGACGGCTACGGCGAGCGCCTCCGACGGGGAGGAGCGCAGTACCTGGTATGCCAGTCCTACCGCTGGGCCGGCGTTGGCACCCGGGTCCCCAAGGGAGCACTGATGCACGCGCTGCGCCACACGATGGTCACCCGCCTCGCCGAGGACGGCGCCAATGCCAGCGAGATACAGCACATCTTGGGCCACGAGAGCCTGAACACATCCCAGGTGTACATCGACGCCACGGCGAACGAGCAGCGAGCGGCCGTCCGGGCGAACCGCACGTACGCCAGCCCATGGATGTCGTCGGCCACGAGCTGTGGCTTACGGCCAGTGCCGGGGCGACCCGCGGCCCCGTCGCTGATGGCCAAGCGGTCCTGCACGCGGCTCTCGCCGCCGCCAGCCGAGCACGGCGGCTCGGCGGGGACCAGTGCCTGGACGCCGAGCTCCCGCCGCGGGACCTCGCTAGTTCGTCGCTCGACCTGGTCGGGGCCCTGCACCGGGCCGTCGCGTCAGGGGGTATTCGCGTGCACTATCAGCCCAAGGTGAGTACCGCCACGGGCGCCATCGTGGGGTTCGAAGCCTTGGCCCGTTGGACCCGCGGGGACGGCACCGTTCTGCCCCCATCGGATTTCATCCCCCTGGCCGAAGAGATCGGGCTCATCGACGCTATCGGCGAACAGGTGCTTCACCAGGCGTGCCTTGACGCCGTCGGCTGGGCCGCCCAAGCAGGCGGAGCAGCCCCTGGGGTCGCCGTCAACGTCTCCGGCCGTCAACTCGTCAGCGGGAAACTGGCGGTCAACGTCGCCGCCGCACTGGGCGGTTCCGGTCTCCCGGCCGAGCGCCTCACCCTTGAGGTCACTGAGACGACGCTGGCCGAGGACCTAGAGTCCGCCATCAGCGCCCTCCGCGAGGTCAAGGCCCTAGGCGTCGGGGTCTCCGTCGATGACTTCGGCATCGGCTACTCGTCTCTCGGCTATCTGAGCCGCTTCCCCATCGACGAACTAAAGGTCGACAGGTCCTTTGTCCAGCGGATGGTTTCAGACCCCGCCGTCGACGCCATCGTCCGCTCCGTTATCGCTCTTAGCCACACCCTAGGCCTGCGCTGTACTACTGAAGGCGTCGAACACCAGGACCAGCTCGACCATCTTTCTGCGCTCGGGTGCGATTTCTTCCAAGGCTACCTATTCAGCCCGGCCGTGGCGAACGACCAGGTGCCTACCCTCCTGTCTGCAACTCGCCGCTTCCTATTGGCAGGAGCCGTTGATCGAGTAGTCGGTGTTCTCACTCCGAGCCCGGGCATCGCCTACCGATCGCCGCCAAGCACCATCGCTTAGTTGTGCTGGAAGGTCCCTCGCCCCAGCGACGCTCGGCTCAGCGCCTCGAATGGGACCGGCCGGGGACAGCAGATAACCGCTTACTGGTAGTCACAAGTCGCGGCGCGTCGGCCCTGCAACGTCGGTGCGCGTGGCCAACGGGCGACCATCAAGGGCCCGACGCTCGTCGTAAGGACGGTTACCATGGGTTTAGTGAGTGCGACGCCGACTCGGTCCGATGGGGAACTGACCGAGGACGAACGCGCCCGGCTGGAGAGCGCTCACCGTCGCCTGCGTGAAGCAGTAAGCGCGTACGACCAGTTCATCGGCCGCCCCCTCAAGATGGGAGAACCGCTTCGCGTCCACGACTTTGACAAGGTCGCGCTTGCCCAGGGCGAGGTCGAGGCGGCCGAGCTGGAACTATGGCAGGTGCGCGAAGAGGTCCTCCATTGGGCCCGGCCGGCCTGGGCGCCAGGGGCAACCCTTGTCGCCGACTGGTTCTCCGACGAAGACGCCGTCTACGACGAAGCTCCCGGCGCAGGTGGGCAATCGCGACTATAAGAGCGGGGCAGAGTAGTGCTCGTCCCCTTCCCGTACTCCGACCTTCGTGGTTCCAAGCGTCGTCCAGCTTGTGTCGTTTCGGTGCAGCCCTATAACGACCAGAGCCCAGACGTGGTCCTTGCCATGGTCACCAGCAGTAGCACTCGCGTCCAGCAGCCCGGGCGAGGCGATGTTGCCCTAAGGGGCTGGCGTGCCGCCGGTCTTAGGCTCCCATCAGTGCTGAGGGCTGGGCGCTTGCTCGTCTTGTAGCAACGCCTGCTAGGTCCGGTGCTCGGCGAGCTAACACCCGGCGACCTCCGCGGCGTCGATGCTTCGCTGCGCCTGGTACTAGGGCTCTAACGCCTTACTACGTCACAGTGGCGAAAGCTTCCTGTGACAGGCTGAGCTACTTACCATAATGACAGTTCTCTTTACCTGAACGAGTGAGGGGCCAGGTGGGAGGGCCTTTTTATTTCGTGGACATGTCGCCGACGACACTCACGGCCGAGTGACATTGTCTGTTCGTTCGGCGCCGAGGCGGCGGGCGAGCTGGTCGTCCAGGGCACGGTTCTCGGCTCGGAGGCGGGCGATCTCTTCTCGGTAGGCGTGGAGCTGTTGGCGGAGGGACTCGACGGTTGCCGACTGGTCCCGTGGTCGCGGCTGGGCCTTGACGGGGGCTCGGTCCTCGGTGGCGTTGCACCTCGGCGCGTAGCTCGTCTTGGCAGTAGAGCCAGGACCGGGACACCTTGGCTACCTTTGCGAGGCGGGCGAAGGTTACGGGCGTGCCGGAGGCGACCAGGGCCTGAAGAGAGTCCTTGGGCCGGCACAGAGTGGCGCTGTAACGCGCTTGGGCGGCTTGTCGGAGGGCCTCGACGCGGTCAGCCATCTTCAGCTCCCGCCTGGGGCAGGTTCTCCAAGGTGGTGATGATCTTGTCCAGGTTGGCGGCCACGCGACGGTGGTTGTCGGCCAGGCGCTGACGTCCGGCGGTGTCCGCTGCGTCGATCAGGTCGGCAGTGAGCGCTCTTGGTTGGCGGTGGACGGGCAGGAACTCGACCGTGGTCTGGAACTGGGCGCAAGTGAGACAAGCGTTGGGGTGGGGACATTCCTGTTGGGGTGGCCGGCCGCAGTAGCCGTTGGGAAGGGTGTCGGCCGCCCGGGCGAGGTTGTGCTTGACCCATTCGGCGTCAGCGGTGGCGGCGTCCGGGTCGAAGCCGATGAGCCGTCCCTCGACGTCGACCCGAGACTGGCAGTAACGCTCGAACTCTTGGCGCAAGGTGGCGTCGTGGAGCTGGGCGTACAGGCCGGTCATAAGCGGGCTGGCGTGACCGAGAAGGCGCTGGATGACGTGCTGCGGGACCCCTTGGTTGATGAGCCTGGTCCCCAGGGTGTGCCTGAGCTGGTGAGGGGTTACTCGGACCGGCGCGCCGGTGGCGTCATGGAGGTCGATGCGGGCCTGCCAGTCCTCGAACGCCCAGCGGAACACCCCGTAGCTGTAGGGCCGGCCGGGGTCTCGCCGGGACGGGAACAGCCATCGTGACCCGGACGGCCATTTCTGGTTGACGTAGCCCCGCTGGGCGCGGACAGCCTCGACGGCCCGGGCGGACAAGGGGACCAGCTGCTCGGCCCGCATCTTGGAGCAGTAGAAACGTAGGCATGGCCAGCCGGCGCTGTCGGCGACCATGCTCTCGAAGGCCAAAGCGCAGGCGTCCCCGGCGCGTAGCCCGGTCTCGGTGATGACAACGACCAGGTGACGGAAGCTCGGCGACAGCTTGGCCAGGTTGGCCTCGGATTCCAGCTGGGCCATGACCGGCTCAGCAATGAAACGCGGGCAAGAACTCGTTCCGGGCGGTGACTTCGTCGTGGTACAAGACGGCGTCGGCGTCGATGCCCTCCACCCAGCGCTGGCGCCGGTTCTCCTCGAGGAACTGGCGTAGGAACACCCTTGTATGAGATTTGGTGGACTCCGCCAGGGGGAGAGTGCGCAGCCAGGCGAGGTAGCGCTCGAGCAGGGCCCGGTCGACCTGCCAGGGGGCACTGACGGGCGGTTGGCAGCTGTCCAGGAACTCTGAGAAGCGCTTCAGGGAGAGCACCCCACCGATGACGGTGTTGAAGGCGTGGTTGAGTGCTAGGCGGTGACGCGCCCACCGTTTTGCCCCCTGGCGAAGCCACGGCTGGGATATAGGGACGAAGCTCAACGTCCAGCGGTCTCGACCAGCCCGCACGCCCAGCTCCTCAGCCGACCACCTGTCGGCAGCGTACGGCCCCTCAAGGGTGCCAACGTCGCCCGAGGGACCGTTCGGCTCCGCGCCGACCGTACGCCCGGTCACGGTGCCACCTCGGCCGGCCACGCCCCGGCGCGTTCGAGCTCGGCCCGTAGGTCGGCGGTACTGAGGTGCCCATAGGTCCCAGAAGTCGTGACCGACGAGCGGTGCGTGAGCATCTTGGCCACCACTTCCACGGCGACCCCTTGGCGCAGCAGCTCGGTCGCCAGCGAGTGGCGGAACATATGCGGGCTAAAGGCGATGCCGGTACGAGCCCGCAGTGCGGCGACGAGCCGGTAGACGGCTTGGTAGCGCATCGGCGCCCCACGGGGCTCGGCGAACAGGTTCACGAACACGTAATCGCTGTCGGTCTCGCCGTACTCGTCGAACATGTAGGCCGTATAAAGGCGCACCAGGCCGGCGGAAATGGGGATGGCTGTCACCTCGGTCGTCTTGGCCCTGGCCCCGTTGGCGTTGTCAGCGCGAGGCACGATGTGCAGCTCTCGGCGGTGGGAGACGAAGTCGGCGTGGCGCAAGCCGAGCGCTTGGCCTATACGCATCCCGGTCTCGACTAGCAACACCAGCAAGAACCTGTCCCGGAGGTGCTCGCACGCCTCGACCAGAGCCAGGATCTTTTCTTCGTCGAGGGTGCGGGGCAGGTGCCGGCCTTGGCGCAACCGCAACGGTCGGGTGGCAACTCGCCGGCCCCCGCCCACATGGTGCAAGAAGGCCTTGTAGCCGCCCCGGTTCGAGTGCCGCCAGGTCACCAACGCCTGGGCCAGGGGGACGCCGTTGCGGGCGTGGTAGTCATAAAAGGAGAACAGCGCGGCCAGGTGCCTGTTGACCGTTGCCGATGAGCGTCGGGCGGTGCCCGTCTCCAGCACCACTACGTTCGGCGCCGGCGCCCGCAACCATGCAACGAAGCGGGACACGTGCTCCGCCCGGGCGTGGTCCCAGCCGACGGCCGCCAGGGCCAGGAACTCGGACCACAACCTCAGGCTGAAGGCGTAGGCGCGGACGGTCGTAGGCGAACGGTCCAGGGCCTGGAGATGGGCCAGGAACGCCTCAACCGGCGCCACGACCTCACCGGCGTCATCGAGGACGGTCCAGGACTCCTCCCCGTCCGGCATCACCACCCGCTGGACACGCACCACGCCACCCCCAAGGAGAACCACGGCTCAGGCCAGAGGCGAACAAGTGTACGGGTCTCCTGTGACAGTTATCGCGTGCGCGGGGCGCGACGCGTCTCAAGACGGTTGCGTGCTGCCAGCATCGCTTTTTCGCCAGGTCCGGAACGAGGCTCAACTGGCCTCGCAGCGACACCCAGACCTGACTCCTTGTGGCCACCCTGAGTGAGCGCGTCGGGGTCGGGGCCGGCTCGCCAAGTCGTCGACAGCGACGCCATACCCGTCGATATGGCTCTGCTCGTTCCCCCTGCTCTGAGAAAGTGCCCAGCGCAATAACGGTTAATCTGGACGGGCCGGATCAGGAGGTTTGCTCCACACCAGGATGTAGCGTCACAGCAAGTGGCGACGGTAACGGGCACCGGGTAGGACTCGATGAACAACGCGGTGCATTCCGCGATAGGGCTCGGGAGGTGGCCACACAGTCGATGATGGTTGGACCAAAGGCCCTTGCGCGACCGGCGCCAACTGTGGGCGACGCAAAAGCCGGCTACCTACGAGATCGAAAGTCGAAGCCGTCGTACGTTCGCCCTAGCTGACCCGGGTCCAAGTTCCGGTCCAAATGAAGCCGCGTATGCTGCACGCATCCTTCCCACCGATGGGCGTTAGCGTGAGCGCCCTGCCAGTCACTGTCCACGAGTAGTTGGCACCCGGCCCGCCCCAGTAACACCACGAACCGCCAAGTTGGTCGGTGTTTACGTCGAACGGTTGGATCGACACGGCACCTTGCACATGAAAGCTAGTGGGACCCGGGGTCCAGTCCGTGAGAAGCTCGAAGCCGTCACCCGAGTTGCCCACGATGCTGCCGCTGATGGAGAACTTACCGGGGAAATGGTCCTCGATCCATTTCCTCGAGAAGGTGATCGTGTACGTCCCGTCAGGAGTGATCGTGTCGGTAGGGTTGCCGGCCGAGCCGGGTGCGGGAGCATTGGCCGTGTTGATGGTGCGCTGCCAGCTCCCCACGAGCGCCGGCGGCGGGATAGGCGCGGGAAGGACGCGGGCAACTACCGAATCGCTCCCCGTTTGTCCGTTCAGGGCAATGACGCGGACGGTGAACTTGTGGAGGCCTGGTGTCAGCCACGAGGTGACCAAGTACCCACCGGTATCGCTGTAGGTAGAATAGTAGCTAGAGGTACCCGTGTATTTAGTGGGATTACCGGTCCCAACCCAGGACAGCTTGCCGTCGATCAGGTAGTCGACTTGGTTGATCTGAGCCTCCGGGATGCTCATGAAGGCTATCCAAGGTATCCGGTGCGGGAGCACCGTCTTGCCGTCCAAGGATGAGGTGACCTTGAGCAGCGCGGGCGAGGCCGAGGCCGAGGCCGCCACGGCAGGAGCGGCTCCGAGCCCGCCCAGGCAGATAAGCGCGGTCAATGGACGAAGGGACATGATTTGCTCCAATCTGTTGGTTCGTGAGGCGGTAGCGCTCATGGTGCCGTACCGTCCGGCACCGTTGGGGGTCCCAGTGGCACCACCGAAACGCCCTCCAGGTTCGAGACGTAGCCAGTAGCGACAACGGGGTCGAGGGCCATCTGGCCCGGGTAGTTGCCCGCGGGCAACCTGGGCGGCACCAGGTCGCACCCGATGCTGACAAGGCCGTTGCAGATAGTGCCGTTGATCACCGAGACGCTGGCGTCTTCATTGTTGGTGGCGTAGACGGCGTGAGTGAATGGGTCGACGGCTACGTAGCCGACGCCGAAACTGGCGGCAACTGTGGGCGGCAATTGACCGCAGCCGGTCGTATTCGAACCATTGCAGGTGGCTCCGTTGATCACGGCTACCGTGCCGTCGAAGTCCCCGTTGGCCTTTAGCGCAACGTAGACCGTGTCGGTGGACTCGTCGACGGCCAGGCCCCAAGGGTTCAAGCCACCTAGCGCCCCCGGGTTACCGGGTGTGATCGTCGTCGGCGTCTGGTCGCAGCCGGATGTGTCGCTGGCATCGCATATGGCCCCGTTCACGACGTAGACACTGACGCCGGTCCAGTTCCCTGAGTTGTAGTCTGCGATGTTCGTGGCGTAGACGGTGTTGGTCGCACCATTGACGGCCAGGTTGACTAGGGAGTTGCCGAACGCGCCGCCTGAGTCTCCGAACGCGAGGGTCGCCGGTACCTGATCACAGCCGGTCGTGTCGTAGGCGTTGCAGGTCGCCCCGTTGAACACCGACAACAAGTTGGGCCCGCTGTCGGTAATGGTGCCGACATAGACCGTCCCGGTCGCCTCGTCGACCGCTATGGCTTCCGCGTTGCCCCCGGGGACCTGAAGCGTAGAGACGTCCGCACAACCCACCGAGTCGATACTGTTGCAGGTGGCGGCGGCGATCACCGAGACCGTGCTCGGGCCCGGAGTGGTGTTAGAGCCGAAGCTCGCGACGTACACGGTGCCCGTCAGAGGGTCGACGGCGACGGCGTCGGGGTTGGTGCCGACGGTTAGTTGAGGCGGGGTGGCGGCGCACCCGGCCGGCGCGTAGCTGTTGCAGGTCTGAGTGTTGACCATGTACACACCGTTCCCCGGCGCCGCTGCGTAGAGAGTGTTGACGGCTGCGTCGGCGACCATCCCGGCCGCCGGCACCGGCACGCTCGCCGGGACCTGGCGGCAGCCGCTGGTCACCTCTGCGTTGCATTGGGAGGCATCGATGACGGAGACGTCGTTGTCGGCCTGGTTGGCCGTGTAGAGGGTCTGGGTTTGTTCGTCGAGCGCGACAGCCTCTGGCTCCGCCCCGGTCTGCGCTATCGGCGTGCTGAGTGCGGCACAGGCAGCCAGGTCGGCCCCGTTGCACACATCGGTGTTCACTACCACCAGCGCCGCGTCGCGCTGGTAGGCAACATAAACGCTATGCAACGGGACGTCCACGGCGAGCCACAACGCCGCCTCGACGGTCGAATAGGGGAAGGGCTCAACCGTGCCCGGCGTCTGCGACGCGCACAGCGCCAGGTCGCTGGCATTGCAGTCGGCCAGGTCCCAGGCCGAGATAGTGTTGTCATAATTGGCCGTGTACAAGGTGTTATTGGCGGGGTCGATCTCGAAGCCGTTCGGCCCGCTGTACGGGTCGCCGTTGAGCGTGCCGGTGTCGCTGCACCCCGACTGCACGGTGGAGTTGCACGTGTCAGCGTCAAAGACGGTGATGGCCGCGTAAGTGGCGACGTAGACCGTGTGGGTGGCCTGGTCGACGACGATGTCAGCAGGCGGGCTCCCGACGTTGACCGTGGGCGGTTCGGTGGTCGGGCAGGTGGCAAGGTCAGAGGCGTTGCACCTGGCGCTGTTGATCATCGAGACCGTGGTGGGGCCCCCGTTCCCGTTATCGCTGTTGCCCACATAGACCGTATGGTTGGCGTCGTCGACGAAAATACCCGTCGGGTCGAGGCCGACAGGTACCGTTGCCGGTTTCTGACCGCACCCCGATGTGTCGAGGGCGTTGCAGGTAGCGCCGTTGAACACCGAGACGGTGGCGTCGGCCCAATTTTCGACGTACACGGTATCGGTGGCTTCGTCGACGGCGATGTTGCTCGGCTGGTTGCCGACCGTGATCGTCGGCCATGGCCCCGGGCAGCGCGAAACGTCCCATGCGCTGCAGTGACGCGTGTCGATGACCGACACCGTGTCCCCACCGGCAGATGGGCCGTTGTCGTTGTTACCGTTGGTGACGTAGACGGTGTCCGTGGCGGGGTTGATGGCCAGTTCGGAAGGGCCATCGCCGACCGGGGCGGAGCCCACTAGGGCGCTGCCGAGCGAGCCCAAGCCCGGGCCGCCCCGTCCAGGCGCTGGGGGCCCGGGCCGCCACGTAGGCGGCCCTGGGAAATGGCGGTACGGCCTCGCCATCGGGACCCGGAGAGGTGTGGCGCCAGCGGCGACGAACGCGGCAGGGGTGGACACGGCGAGCAGGCAGCAGATCGCGCTGAGGCCGGACAAGCGGGCGAACTTCCTGCCCGCGTAGGCGCCGGGCTGGGGTGCCACGACCTGACTTGCGCCTCTGGGGGGACGGGCTGACATCTCGTTGCCACGCGCGTCGGACATTGTCAGATCACTCTCCTTTGTTGCCGGACCGGTGATGCGGCTGCGGCATCGGTGTGTCCACGAGGTGGTCGCCGTCCAGCGGACCAGATCACGGCAAATTAAGGAGAAGCCTTCGGAACCTGGTCGCAAAATGCTCGCAGGGCAGCTGGGGACCCGTTTGGTTAGCATCGGTGCTGGCTCGTTTTCGCTCCGTTGCCCCAGGACCAGAGGAGGAACCCGTGGACCTCAGGGTGCTGGGGACAACCGAGGTGGTAGTCGACGGGGCCCCCAGGGCACTCGGCGGGCCGCGCCAAAGGGGCGTCCTCGCTGATCTCGCCCTCCACGCTGGACGTGTTGTCATGGTCAGCGAGCTCGTCGACGACCTGTGGGGGAGCTCGCCTCCAGCTTCCGCCGGCCACACGATCGAGGCGTACGTGTCCCGGCTCCGTCGGGTGCTGCAGGTCGAAGGCGGGCCTAGTGTCCTGGTTGCTAGCCGATCTGGCTACCGGCTCGACGTTGCCGCAGAACAGGTCGACGCCCTCCATTTCGACGAACTGGTCGGCCGCGGCCGTGGCGCGCTCGAGAGGGGTGACGCTCCCGGAGCAGAAGGGGCGCTCTCCGCTGCTCTCGCTCTCTGGCGCGGCGCCGCCCTGGCGGACGTGCGCGACTGCGCGTTCGCGCCTGTGGCAGCTCAACGGTTAGAGACCGACCGCCTGGGAGCCCTCGAGTCGCTGATGGACGCCCGGCTACTCCTGGGTCAGCACCGTGAAGTTGTTTCCGAGCTCAAGCGCGCCATTACCCTCGACCCCTACCGAGAGCGGTTCCACGCTCAGCTGATGGTCGCCCTGTACCGCTCAGGACGCCAGGCCGACGCGCTGGGGGCGTTCCAGAGAGCTCGGGCCCGCTTGGCCGAAGACCTCGGGCTCGAGCCCGGCCGCGAGCTGCGCGAGCTCGAACGGGCCATCCTGCTCCAGGCGCCGGAGTTGGACGCGCCGATCCTTGGAAGGCGACCGGTGCTCGTTTTGGCAGCGCCGCCGGGGAACAACGCCGTACAAGTCGAGGGACCAACCCGGCCTCCGGACACCCGGCCCCCAGCTCCGAGGCTCCCAACATTCATGAGCCGGCGCGTCCGGGCGCTGGCAATCGCCTCTGTCGTTGTCCTCGTGGCGGCCGCGGGCGTGGCCACGCTGGTCCACGGCTCCCCGCCCCTGGCCGCCGCCACCGTCGGTCTTAGCGAGCTGACGAGTAGCGGCGCAGTCACCCGCGGGATTTCTCTGCCGAGCGAGCCAGGCGGGGCGTTGGCGGCTGATGGCTCGATGTGGGTGACGAGCCCCGTTGCCCATGCTGTCTACCGGGTCGACCCCGGGAGCGGTGCGACAGGGGACACTATCGCCGTCGGGGCCGGGGCGAGCGCCGTCGCCGCGGACGGCTCGGACATCTGGGTTGCCAACACCCTGGACGGGACTCTTTCGCGCGTCAGCGCGCAAACTGACGGGGTCGTCCAAACGGTCGCAGTCGGACCTGAGCCGACCGGGCTCGCGGTGGGGGACGGCTCGGTATGGGTGGCCGATGCCTCGGCCAGCACCCTGACCGCGGTCAATGCCAGCTCGGGCGTGGTCACATCGACGGAACCGCTCGGCTCACCGCCTTTCGGAGCTGCATTTGGAGCAGGTTCGGTGTGGGTGACCAGCCCCGGCGACAACAATGTCACGCGTGTCCAGCCTGGCGGCAGTCCCCAGGTGGAGCTGTCGGTAGGTGCCGAACCGACCGCGATCACCTTCGGGCTCGGGTCGGTTTGGGTGGCCGACCAGCTCGACGGCACGGTGACCCGGATCGACCCGAAGACGGACTCAGTAGTAGCCGAGATCCCCGTTGGCAACGGGCCGAACGCGCTCGCGATCGCCGACGGCTACTTGTGGGTAGCCGACAGCGTTTCTTCGACGGTGACGAGGATCGACCCGGCCACGAACAGCGCCAGTCCAGCGGTCCCGGTCAAGGACGACCCGCTTGCCCTGGCGGCGTACAAGGACGGCCTTTGGGTGGCCACCGGCGCGCCTGCAACCGGAGTCGCGGAAGGGGGCACGCTCCACGTCGTCCAGAGCAACCCCGAGCCGTCGATCGACCCCGCGCTCACTTACCCTGAGCTGCCTTACCAGTTCTTCGAAGGGACCTACGACGGGCTGATGAACTACGACCAGGTCGGCGGGAGCGACGGCCTGCAAGTCGTCCCCAACCTCGCCCTGGCGATGCCGTCGGTCACCTCGGGCGGGACCGTCTACACCTTCGTCCTGCGACCTGGCATCCGCTACTCGGATGGGCGCCTGGTGCAGCCCGCCGACTTTCGTCGTGCCATCGAACGCACAATAGTGATGAACCCGTCGGCCGCTTTCTTCCTAGACGGGATCGTCGGAGCGAGCTCGTGCCGTACCGGCCGGCCGTGCAACCTTGACAGAGGCATCACGGTGTCCGCTAACCCCGCCACCGTCACGTTCCATCTGGTGGCGCCCGACGCGGACTTCTTGTACAAGCTCACGTTCGAGTTCACCGCCCCGGTGCCCCCGGGCACCCCGACCCACGACGTCGGCACCAGCCCCGTCCCCTCCACAGGCCCGTACATGATCGGCTACTACGTGCCTAACCGCGAGATCGAGTTCGTTCGCAACCCGTACTTCCATGTATGGTCGGCCGCAGCCGAACCAGCCGGGGTCCCGGACCGCATCATCTGGACCTACGGGGCGACGATCCCCGAGGAGGTCACCGAGGTCGAGAAAGGCCAGGCCGACTGGGAGTTCGACACCGTGCGGGACGTCGCTGGGCTTATCGCCCAGTACCCAGGCCAGGTCCATGTCAACCCTCTGCTGGCCTTCGATTACGCCGCCTTCAACGTGAGGACTCCGCCTTTCAACGACCTCCGGGTACGGCAGGCTTTCAGCCTGGCTGCCGACCGGGCCCGGCTCGTGGCCGACCTTGGTGGCCCGAACGCCGTTGTCCCGACCTGCCAGATCCTGCCGCCCGGCATGCCAGGCTACCGCCCGTACTGCCCGTTCACGGTTGACCCCAACCCCGCCGGTACATGGGTCGGGCCAAACCTCCCGCTCGCCCGGAAGCTCGTCGCCGAGTCCGGGACCAAGGGCATGCGCGTTGTCCTGTGGGGCCATGAGTGGAACGAGCCGACAGGCACGTTCATCGTATCGGTGCTCCGCGAGCTTGGCTACCGCGCCTCGATGGTCATCCGCTCCGACCAAGTACTGGGCGTGGTCCTTAACCAGTCCCGCGACAACATCCAGGTCACGGACGGCTGGTGGGGGCCTGCTGACTACCCAGAGCCGTCGGACATCCTCGACTTTCTGTTCAGGTGCTCGTCGTCCCGCCTCGACGACCCTACCGGCACACGCAACGGCGACTTCTTCTGCGACCCGGCGATAGACCGGCTGATGGACGTTGCCGATCGCGAGGATTCCTCTGACCCGGCCGCCGCTCTCCTGACCTGGGCGAAAGTCGACCGGGACGTAACGGACGCGGCCCCGTGGGTACCGCTCGCCGCCATGGACGAGGACGACTTCATGTCGGCACGCGTCTCGAACTACCAGTACAACCCTGTTTTCGGGGTCCTGCTTGATCAGCTCTCCGTTCGCCGTAGTTAGCTCGGGGTGATCCATGAGGCGATGCCCGTTCTCCGCCCGGCTCGGACCGTCTGTCCGGACCTTCTCCGGCGTCACTTCTAGTCGCTACCCACGGGTTAGAGGCTGCACCAGGTAACCGGCAGGGTCGTCCTGGCCATGACAATCCATATATGGGTTTATCGCGCCACCCGCGTCCTGTAGAGCAAGACGTTGTTCTCAACACGCCTCGGTTGCCACCCGACCGGGCAGGCCCAAGACGTTTCCTGCAACATAACGGGGCAATCTGCGCTCGATGAGGCTGATCAGCCCAGTCCGAGTCTCGAGTGCATAGTCGGCGTTCCGGGCGCCGCCACCGGCTGACCGGATCGGCTTGGAACCTCACTGAACTTGGTGCAGTGGGACCAACTCGGACTGGACCCAAGCCGGCCAGCCGTCAACGGCCCTCAGCCGAGCAGGCCGGCATCATCGAGGGCGGTGATGAGCTGCGTGGAGGCCACGGTCGTGTAGATCGAGGTGGTGCGAGGATCGGCGTGGCCCATGAGCTGGGAGATGACGTTGCCCGGGACGCCTCGGAGCGCCAGGGTGACACCGTAGTGGTGGCGGA
>Ga0182015_10003052_pt1 | contig 19239 bp, 18 predicted proteins | sample 712P3MmetaG_FD_120478 | JGI IMG/M metagenome (GOLD analysis project Ga0182015, IMG submission 120478) | Permafrost microbial communities from Stordalen Mire, Sweden - 712P3M metaG | ecosystem: Environmental > Terrestrial > Soil > Wetlands > Permafrost | place: Sweden: Stordalen | collected...
AATACGAAGTGATCGGCATTGGGCAACCGAACAACCTGCGCGGAAGGCACGCCGGCTTCAAAGGTATTTGCCAATGCCGATGCATGGGCGAGATCCGCTGCTACCATTGCGGCTTTGGCTTTAGGGTTATCCCTCAGGACTTCGTCGAAACTGTGAGGGACTGCGAAGATGGCAAGTATAGGAACAGGGATCTTTCTGTATTTCTGTTCGCCGAAGAGCATCGCCAGACTGATTGGCGGCGGCGCGGACGGGCCCGGAGGCATAGATGCCAACCGCTTCGCCTCATCGGGCAGATCCTTTTCGAACTGCGCAAGACTCAATGAGAGTCCCTGCACAAACTGGCGATCGTACATCGCGCCTGACTGCAACGCGTCCAGCCTCCTCTTGACATCGAGCATGTCGAGCCACTTGTCTCCCTGGGCTGGGTCATAGTAGGCCCAGGGGTATCCGGCATCGAGGTAAATCAGCCCGGCTACTCTCTCAGGATAGCGGCTACCGATAGAGCTCAGCTCTTCGCCTGCCATCGAGTGCCCGACCAACACAGGGCGATGGAGCTTGAGGGCGTTAATCACGACGAGCACGTCGTCGCCCAGGCGGTCCGCTGCGTAGTTAGCGGCTGTTGGTTCGGGCTTGCTCGATGCGCCGAACCCGCGCCGCGTGATGCCGTAGACATGATTGTTGGCAGTGAATTGCGGTGCGAACCGATCGAAGTCATGTGCGGTCCTTCCGCCCCCAGCAAGAAAAATCAGCGGCCGTCCCGTCCCACCCCAATCAAGCACCTCCAGCTTTACGTCCTTGTCGACGGTGACAAACAGCACGGTATGGGCGGATGCATCCGGCGTTTCCTGCCCAAGAACGGCGCCTGCCAAGAGAACGGCAAAAATGACAAACGACGGCATTTTCCACACGGAGCCTCTCCTGGACGCTACGGCAATTTTTCCATCTCAGTAGTACTAACGCCACACGTCGGGCAACGGAGCTGTCCCTTGCTTTCGTCGGTAAGCACGAATGAAATGTCCAGGATCTCGCCCTCGCCGCCTGGTCGCTTTACCTTGAAAGAAAGAGTATTGCCGTCGACGTGAGGCTGCAGGATCATGTGAACCGCATGGCCCACAATACTGCCGTCCCTAAGAGCTGTGAAGACGATCGTCCCATTCAGGTCTCCGAGGTCATCGCTCAACGTGATGGTAACTCCAGGCACACCCGCCAGTCGACCCTGCCATACTCCAACCCATCTCTCGTCTGAAGTCGTGATGCCGGTGCCCGCCTGCGCAAACGAGGAGATGGCGGCTACCGCGCCCGCCATCAGCGCGATCATGCAAAACGCAAAAATGCAAATCTTCTTCATACGAGTTCTCCCTACTCAAAGCTCGCTCTTATTGCTGCTTTGCCATCGCTGTCGTTGCCAGAGACCCGCCCAGCCCCATGGTCTCTACCGCTGAGGAGGGCACAATCACCATCGAGCCTCTCTCCTTGATCGCCTCGTACAGCATGTTCATAGCGCGCAGGTGCAGAGCCCCGGGATTCTCGTTGTAGACTCGCGAGGCCTGGGCAAACTGGTCAGAGACCTGCACCTCCGCCGCGCCAAGAATTACGCGTGCACGCCGCTCACGTTCCGCCTGCGCTTCCTGCGACATGGCGTCTTCAAGCGTCTGCGGAATTCGCACGTCGCGAATTTCGACGGACTGCACGGTGATGCCCCAGGGATTGGTCTTCTCATCCAGGATGCGCTGCAGCTCGCGCCCCATCATCTCCCGCTCGGTAATCATCTGCGCCAGTTCATGGCGGCCGATGGACTCCCGCAGCGCCGTCTGCGCGCTCAGGCTGATTGCCTCACTGAAGTTTTCCACTTCTAGAATCGACTTCTCCGCGTTCCAGACCAGCCAGAAGACGATCGCGTCTACGTTCACCGGAACCGTATCGCGCGTCAGCGTCGATTCCGCCGTTACGCTGTGGACCCGAACACGCTGGTCGATATACGCACTGACCGTCTCGAAGACCGGCACCATGTGAAACCATCCGGGCCCGCGCAATCCAACGTACTTTCCCAGACGCATCAGCGCCACCTTCTCCCATTGCTGTACAACCTTGATCGCAAACAGGAGATAGATGCCGATCACGCCGCCTGCAACCAATGGCGTCCGGTTGTGGATCGTTTCGCTGACAATGGCTCCTGCGCCGACGCAAAGCACAAACGCTGTGACCGCTACCCTGTTCATAGGAACAACCTCAACTCTCGTTCTCATCTTTCATCTCCTTCGGACTGGCTCTTGCGCCAATCCGCGCAACTCATCGATTAGATCGTCGACCGTAAACCCTGCCGCACCGGCGCGCGAAACACAATCTCCCACAATCTGTGCCAGTTGCTTTTCGCGTTCAGCATCGGCCCGTCTCATTCTCTGCGCACTGATGAACGTGCCTGTTCCCTGGTGAGTCTCCAGCAGCCCGCCCAGTTCCAGTTCGCGGTAGGCGCGAACCACCGTATTCGGATTGATCTCCAAGTCCACCGCAAGCTGACGCACCGTGGGAAGCTGATCGCCCGCCTCCAGAGCGCCCGAGGCAATCCCGCCACGCACCTGGTCGATGAGCTGCCGATATACCGGCACTCCGCTATGAAGATCCAGTTGAAGACGAAAGCCCGCTGGTGCAGTCCGCTCATTCATCGCAAAATCAGTGTACTATAAGACTAGTACATTATGTCAAGAGAAAACTGAGAAATTACGCCAACACCCTTCGGCCTGACGTCAGCCTCCATCGTGCCGGTGCTGACAATTGAATGACAATGCAAGGACAAGTGCCGATTGTTGCAGCGGATATCGTTGGCGCTGGTGGATTTAAATCTAGCTCCCTGTCGAGGCTATGACCCGCTCTTCCCCCTTGATGCGGGAGCCACTAACCTTAAGGAGAAAAGGACCTGCGCATCCGTGAATCACTCGCTCAATCTGAGACGGCTGCTCCGCCGCCTCGCCGCGGGGCTATGACCAGTGGGCTCAAAACTCCGATCGCCGCAATGCTCTGTGCCTGTGCAATCGGGACCTGCCATGCGCAGGCCCAGGACAGTGATGATGCTTTTCTGCCCAGCCCAGTGAGAACCGTTTCCACAATGCCCGCAAATGGAGATCAGAATCTATACGGCGTTGCGTTCGTTCCCAGCAATTTCCCAACCGGGTCCGGACCATTGAAACATGGGGACATCCTGATCTCGAACTTCAACAATAGTCAGAATCTGCAGGGCACGGGTACGACGATCGTTCGTGTTCCCGCCGTTGGGTCGCCGACAGTGTTCTTTCAGGGGAATGCCGGCCTGGGGCTGTCCACGGCATTGGGAACGCTACAGTATGAGTTTGTAGTGGTTGGCAACGCCCCCACAACAGACGGCACCTCAGCAACGGCCAAGCAAGGGTCGCTCCTGGTAATCAACAATCAAGGCAAGCTGGTACAGGCAATCACCGATGCAACGATTCAGTATCCGTGGGATATGGGGTTGATTGATGAAGGAAACCAGGCCATCGCGTTTGTCCCCATTGCGGTCACGGGAACTGTCAGCCGGCTGAATTTCCAGGTAAGCGCGAGCGGCCTGAAACTGCTCAACGCGACGATTATTGGCTCAGGATATGTTCACCGCGGAGATCCGGTCGCGCTCTTTGTCGCACCCACCGGCCTGGTCTATGATTTTCAACGCAATCTGCTTTATGTTGCTTCAACAGGGGACAACGCCGTCTTTGCGATTCCGGATCCGGTCGCTCGCACGTTGGATGCCGGAACGGGGTTCGTCATCTATGAGGACAACGTTCGCTTACATGGTGCGCTCGGGCTGGCCGCGGCTCCGAATGGCCATCTGCTTGTGACCAACAACGACACCGTCAATCCCGATCCAAATCAGCCCAGTGAGATCGTTGAATTTACAAAAGACGGGCGGTTTGTGAAGGAACTCTCGGTGGATCCGAGTCCAGGAGGATCGTTCGGCGCGGCGGTTAAGGTGAATGGGGACCAGGCAACCTTCGCGGCGGTGGATGACAACACAGCCTCGCTGATCATCTGGACGCTACCGGAATAACGCGAATTCCGATTGAAGTGGAGTGGGCGGCCTGATCTGCCAATGGATCGAAGCCGCCCTAACCGTTGGCAGCACGCAACTGTCATTTCGTCCCCACATCTTCAGCGAATCGCGAACCCTCGGCGTTCGCTCCAGTTGCGAATACAAAAGGGCCGTCCCCGGAGGGAAGGCCCTTCTTTGCTTGATTAATTGCCAGCTTACTGCGCCGTGTTTCGCGCCTCTGCCTTTTCGGTCAGCACCTTGTGAGCATGGTCTTCAAGGGCCTGCGCCTCGGGTAGGAAGGCGAGCGCCTTCTGAATCTCTGGATCCCAGTCAGCCCTTGTCCTCAACCCCTGCAACTGCCCGTCTTCGATGGTCAAGATCTTGTCCTTCATGCTCATCTTGAGCCAGTCCATTGACGCGGTCAGGTCCGCTTCGGTCCAGGGAATGCTTTGGCTTGTCAGGTACTGCTTGAACTCGGCAAGCACTGAGTCGTCCACCTGGAAGTTCTTGTCCACCGTGTGCTTGGACACGTAAATCGGCGCGAACTGGAAGAACACATCCCTATACAGCAGTGTGTCCTCAAAGTGACTGCTCTTCGGCGCCTCAATCTTCTCGTCCGGCGTGATGCCGCCACCGCCGTAGACCGTACGGCCGGAGTCAGTCAGCTTCACCTCGGTGTTGGTCGAGTTCGAAGGCAGCGCCCCGGCGTGATTGTAGTAATAGTCGTAGAGAGATACACCCTCATAGTTGCGCTGGATCAGCCGCCCTGAAGGTGTGTAGTAGTGATACGTGGTCAGCGCGAGGCCGGTGTTCTCGCTCAGGTTATAAACCGTCTGCACCAGGCCCTTGCCGAAGGTAGTCTCGCCGACGATCAGCGCGCGGTCATGGTCCTGCAATGCGCCGCTAACAATCTCTGCCGCTGAAGCAGTGTTGCGATTCACCAGCACCACGATTGGGAACGTACGCCCATCATTGCCCCGCGTGGCTAGGTAGTTCACATCGGGATAGGCGCGTCCCCGTTGCGACACGATGTTCTGTCCCTTGGCCAGCAGGTGGTCGCACACATCCACGGCCTGGCTCAGCAGCCCTCCGGGGTTGCTGCGCAGATCCAGAACCAACCCCTTCAGGTCAGTAAAGCCGTCAACGGCATCGTTGACTTCTTGCGCTGTTGTTTCCTGGAACTGCTTCAAATGGATGTAGCCAACTCCGGGCCGAATCTCATATTTCAGATCGACTGAAGGGTTGGGAATCTCGTCACGAACCAGGTCAAAGACAAGCGGCTTGGGCTCGCCCACCCGATTCATGGTCACTTGCACGTTTGTGCCCTTGGGGCCCTTGAGTGCCTTGGCCACCATGTCGGAGCTCATGCCGTCAGTGCTCTTTCCATCTACCGCGGCGATCACGTCGCCGGGATGAATGCCCTTCTTGAATGCCGGCGCGCCTTCCATGGGGAACACAACATAAACCTTGCCGCCGGAGATCGGCTGCTGGATTGTCATGCCCACGCCGTAGTAGCGGCCATGCTGCTCCTCACGCATCCGGGCGTAAGCCTTCGGATCGTAGAAGTTTGAGTGCGGATCGAGCACCCGCAACATGCCAGGGATCGCCCCGTCGTAGATAGCCACGTTTGCCTTGTCGCCTTCGAGAGGCTCGGCGTAGTTCTGCTCCACCACCGCATACACGTTGGTGAACGACTTCAGGCTGTCACGGAGTTGGCTTTCGTCTGTCGAAGACTGGGCGCCGACCTTGCGCTGCAGGAAGGTGCCCGCAACAGCGCAGACGGCGAAAAAGAGAACCACGGCGAAAAGTGCGCGACGGGCGCGGGGAGTCATAGGCGAAAAAACCTCCGGACGGTAATTGCGGCAAACACCTGTCTTCGGCTTTCCCAACGTGCAAATCCCCATCCACGACAGTTGGCTGGACGGTTCCTCGATAAAAATTAACCTTGCCTGAAATCGGCAAGGCTAAATGGATTGGGAAGCCGCCTTGAAGGTCCTGGCAGAGCCGTCTTGGCAAGAAGTATACCACTGGCTTGTTTGACTCTGGCATGCCCCATTCGGGTAGCTCCCGCCGCGGATCCTGGCCGATGGACCCCCCTTGGCCCGACGGAGCCTGCGCCGCCGATTGTGGGGCCTGGGAGGCAATGCGAACCAATTCCCAGTTCTCCCCCTGGTTTTGGCTGGGATTCGATCAAGGAATCGCGCTTCTGCTCTCCCGCCATTTACAATGGCGTCTATACCCCAGGGATTGATAGTTTGACCCCTGCCGTGTTCAACCCTATGACTCAGAGACTTTTTCGCAATTTTGCGGCTTCCGTGTTCGGCACGCTGCTGCTCGCAGGTTCCACTCTGGCGCAAACGCATCCCGCCGTGCCCGAGAGTCCATATGGCGGCAACACGGTCGAGGACATCGTCGCCCGCGTCAACGACCAGATCATCACGCGTTCAGACTATGACCGAGCAATGAAGGAACTCGACGCAGAGGCGCGCCAGCATGGCGCCACGATGCAGGATATCTCCGAAGCCCACAAGGATCTGCTCCGCAACCTCATCGACCAGCAGCTTTTGCTCTCAAAGGGCAAAGAACTCGGCATCAATGGCGAAACTGAGTTGATCAACAAGCTCAACGAGATCCGCAAGCAAAACAACCTTGAAACCATTGAAGACCTGGAAAAGGCCGCCAAGGATCAGGGCGTCTCGTTTGAAGACTTCAAGGCCAATATCCGCAATGGCATCATCACTCAAGAGGTGTTGCGCGACCAGGTGGGCCGGAAGGTTCAGTTCACGCCCGGTGAAGTACAGCGCTACTATGAAGCCCATAAACAGGAATATGCCCGGCCTGAAAGCGTCAATCTGAGCGAAATCCTGGTTGCCGTCGCTCCGGCGCCTCTTGCTCCTGCATTGCCCGGCGCGGCGCCAGCTGACGACCCGGCTGCCCTGGCAGCTGCAATGGCCAAGGCCGACGACATTGAGGCCAAGCTCCATGCGGGCGGTGACTTTTCCCAGTTGGCCCGTAGCTTCAGCGACGGGACTACCGCCACGGAAGGTGGCGAGCTGGGCCAGTTCCAACGAGGCAAAATGGCGAAGGTCCTCGAAGATGCGACATTCTCCCTGAATACTGGCCAGATCACGGAGCCCATTCGTACACGCCAGGGATATGTCATCTTCAAGGTCGTGCAGCACACGCCTGGTGGCGTTCCGCCGTTCAAAGACGTCGAGACACAGGTTGAAGATGCCTTCTACTCCAGCCGCATGGAACCAGCCATGCGTGAATTCCAGACCACGATGCGTGAGCAGGCCTTCATCGACATCAAGCCGGGCTATACAGACACAGGCGCAAGCCCGAAAGAGACCAAGCCGATCTACAGCGCCTACACGCCCCCTCTCCCCAAGAAGAAGAAGAAGGTTGAGCGCACCCGCTTCCGCGAGTCGACGCGCACCTTCCGGCAGAAATCGGGACAGGCAGCTGCCCCTGCGCAAGAAGCAGCTGTGCCGGCCAAGGCAACCAAGCAGGATGCCAGCCTGAAATCTCAAAAGGCCGGAAAAAAGGAGAAGATCCGCTTCGGCCGGGCCCCCACCAAGACCCTGCCCAATGCGGCCGGGCCGGCTAATACCGAGGATGCCGGCGCAGTGGAACAGGCGGCGGCAGACGTACCCGCGAATCCGCTTGAAACAAAAGTCAAGCCGACTGAGAAGACCCGCTTCAGCGCTCGTGCCAGCCTGCCTAAACAGCAAAAGACCAAGGGACCCCAGCTGGACAAGCTGGCTCCTGCCCCTCCCGATGCTGCTGAAGTTGCTGACCGGCAAACCCAGGCCGCTCCGCTTGGTCTGGCCGGCGATACGTCTCCAAACAAGAAGAAAAAGAAGACCACAGAGAGCGAAAAGACCCGCCTTGCAAACAAGAGCAAGGCAGCCGCTGCGGCCGCCAAGCCGCCAGCCCCGGAGATGACGCCCGCGCCTCAAGTACAGGGCGCACCTGGCGCAACAGTTCCACCGCCCGCTCCGGCCCCTGCACCACAGCAATAGCGAGGGTTCAAACCAACACGCCGGGCCTGGGACCTCAATCCCAGGCCGGTCTGGTTTTGGGCATCATCAGGCTGATGCGTTAATCTTCTGGGCAGAATGAAAGACATCTACATTGCCGATCTGGCCAACTTTGACGAGGGCAAGCTCTTCGACGGCTACTTCCTTGTCCTGGCAAAACAGCAGCGCACTACCAAGACCAATAAGCCTTATCTCAACGTCATCCTCGGCGACAAAACCGGCCAGCTTGAAGGCCGCGTTTGGGTGCCCGAGGACCCACGCATTGCCAGGGACTTTGAGCAGGGTGACATTGTGAAGGCCCGCGGCAGCGCCTCCCGTTTCGACGACCGCCTGCAGATGAAGATTGACCAGCTCCGCCTGGCCCAGGCCTCCGAGGTCGATAAATCTGACCTGCTGCCCTCTACATCCTATGATGTTGCAGCGCTGTGGACTCAGCTCATCGGTTTTGTCGACAGCCTTGCCAACCCTGACCTGAAGCTGCTGCTGTTAACCGTCGTCGCCGACCCGCTCATCGCGCAGGCCTACCGTGAAGCCCCCGCCGCCAAGCAGCTCCATCACGCATGGCTCGGTGGCTTGCTTGAGCATGTAGTCAGTCTCTGCACACTGGCCGACCGGGTCGCCCCGCATTATCCGCTCCTCGACCGAGACCTGCTGCTCACCGGCGTGATCCTCCACGACATTGGCAAGATCCGCGAGCTTTCATGGGAGAGCGGCTTTGAATACACGGTCGAAGGAAGTTTGCTCGGCCATATCCAGATTGGCGCAGCTCTTGCCGAGCGCACCGTCGACAGCCTGCCCGGCTTTCCGCCGAAGCTCAAGACACTGGTGCTGCACATGATCCTCAGTCATCATGGCAAGCTCGAGTTCGGCTCACCCAAGCTGCCCATGATCCCTGAAGCCCTTGTCCTGAACTTCCTCGACGACCTGGACGCCAAAATGCAAGCCGTTACCGGGGAATTCGAAAAATGCATTCGCGAAGGCAAAGGCCCCGAAGAGTTGACAGGAAAAGTGTGGGCACTCGACAACCGCCAAATGCTGAACACCAAGCGGTGGCTTGGAGAACACAAGGATTAGGGCCCGGGTTCCTCAACCCAGAAACCAATCCCACTGTTCCTTGGTCAGCGGCACCACTGAGAGCCGCCCAATGATGAGGAGCGGCGACTTAACAAACATCGCCGTTGCCTTGATCGCAGCCAGCGTCTTTGGCTTCTTCAGCCGCTTGCCCACCTTGACCTTGACGACAGGCACTTTCGGATCGGAAGGGTCCACGCTGATCACGGTCCCGGTGCCGACAGCGGTGCGCTCATCGCCGGTGTGGTAGAAGATCCACTTCGTGCCCGCTTTCATCTCACGCAGGTACTTGACTGCGGCCGGGGCTGTCACGCCGTCCCAGATCGTCTCCCCGGCGGCGAGAAAATCATCAAAGGAATAGACATGTGGCTCGGTCTTGAAGAGGAAATAGTTCATGCGCTCCATCGTAAGGCAGAGAACACCAATCAGGGAACAGCGTTTCAGCGAGTAAGCCAGGCAGCAGGTCGGCGGGGAAGTGTATTAGCTGAGACTGGCCTGGTTTGTAACCTTGCCGACGCCCAAGACCCGGAATGTCTTGCCAACTCGCTGTCTTGCTGGCTCGCTGACCTGCTGACTTGCTTCTCCGCTACAATCAATAGAATATGATCCGTTTCTCAACCGCCGGGGAGTCCCACGGGGAAGCCCTCATTGCACTTGTCTCCGGACTCCCGGCTGGCGTGCCCGTCGATTTGGACTTCGTCAATCGCGATTTGTGGCGTCGCCAACAGGGCTATGGCCGCGGCGGCCGCATGAAGATTGAGACTGACAAGGTTCATGTCCTCTCCGGCGTGCGCCACGGCAAAACCATCGGCTCACCCATTTCGATTGAGATCGTGAACCGCGACTGGAAGAATTGGGAAGAGAAGCTTCCCGTTGAAGCCGGTGACCCCGCCAAGCACCAGGCCGTGGCCTCGCCCCGTCCCGGCCACGCCGACCTGGCTGGCGCCCTCAAGTACAACTTCCCAGACGCACGCTACGTGCTGGAGCGCGCTTCTGCCCGCGAGTCTACCGGGCGCGTCGCCGCTGGCGCATTCGCGAAGTTATTTCTCCGCACCCTGGGCATCGAGGTCGCGAGTCATGTCATTCGAGTAGGCCGCGTCGAGCTTAACCGCTCGGCCACTTGGGAGGAGATCACCACCGTCGTGGCCAAGGATGGAGTGATGCTCAGTTGCGTCGATCCTGCCACGGAAGCACGCATGAAAGAAGAAGTCGAAGAGGTCTCCCGCACGGGTGACACTGTTGGTGGCGTGTTTGAAGTGGTGGTTCACGGCGTTCCCGCTGGCCTGGGAACCTACGCCAACTGGGACGAGCGCCTCGACGGCCTTCTCGCCTGGTCCGTCATGAGCCTGCAGGCCGTGAAAGCCGTCGAAATCGGCCGCGGGGTCACTGCCGCCGAAACATTTGGCTCCAAGGTCCACGATCCCATCCAATACACCGCGGAACCCACTGACCGGCCCACTCGCTTCACTCGCCCGCAGAACAATGCCGGGGGCATCGAGGGCGGTGTGTCAAACGGTGAGGACATCGTGGTACGCGGCTATTTGAAACCCATCTCCACCCTCCGTCGTCCCCTTGAATCGGTGCGCTTTGACACGCGCGAGGCCACCAGCGCCAGCTACGAACGTTCAGACATTTGCGTCGTTCCGGCCGCTGGCGTTGCTGCCGAAGCCATGGTCGCGCTGACGGTCGCCGGTCTTGCTCAGCAAAAATTCGGCGGCGACTCGGTGCTGGAAATGAAACGAAATTTTGATGGATACATCGAACAGATACGGAGATTTTGACCTAAAGAAATGATTCTCAAGATCCTCAAATATCCCGAGCCGGTGCTCTCGCAACCCGGCGAACCGATTACAGAATTCAACGCGGAACTGCGTAAGCTGGTCGCCGACATGTTTGAGACCACCTACGCCTCACAGGGCATCGGCCTGGCGGCGCCGCAGGTGGGCGTCTCCAAGCGCCTGACCGTCATCGACCTGAGCATGGGCAAGAACCCCAAAGATAAGCTGGTGCTCATCAATCCTGAGATCATCTTCCACGAGGGCAGGCTCTACGAGGAAGAGGGCTGCCTCAGCTTCCCTGATATTCGCGAGAAGGTCGTGCGCTTTGCAGAGGTCCGTATTCGCGCCCAGGATGAGCACTGCAAGTGGTTCGAGATGGACGGCGCCGACCTGCTGGCGCGCGCCATGCAGCACGAGATCGACCATCTCGACGGCATGCTGTTTATCTTCAGGATGAGCGCCCTCAAGCGTGACCTTAATCTGCGCAAGATCCGTAAAATGCAGCGCGCGGGCGAATGGTAAACCCCATGGCCGCGTCCTTGAAGCTCGCCTTCTGCGGCACACCCAGCTTCGCCGTTCCCACTCTTGAAGCCCTGCTCGCGGCGGGGCATGAAATCGCGCTCGTTGTCTCGCAGCCTGACCGCCCTGTTGGCCGCGCCCAGCAACTCACCGCGCCGGCAGTCAAGCAATCTGCGCTCGCCGTCGGTCTGCCTGTCACGCAGCCTGAAAAGATTCGCAGCAACGCCGAATTCCGCGCTCAGCTTGAGGCCATTGCCCCCGACGCCATCGTCGTTGTCGCCTATGGCCGCATCATTCCCCCATGGATGCTTGCCCTCCCTCGCCTGGGCTGCATCAACCTGCATGGTTCTCTTCTCCCCAAGTATCGGGGTGCCGCGCCCATCCAGTGGGCGGTAGCCATGGGCGATGCTTTCACGGGCAACACCACCATGTTGCTTGAAGAAGGTCTCGACACCGGCCCCATTCTCCTGCAGCAGACCGTCGAAATCGCCCGCAATCAAACCGCCGTGGATCTCTTCGATCTGCTTGCGCATGCAGGCGCTCCGTTGGTTGTGGATACCCTCACTGGCCTCGCCGATGGAACGCTTCACCACCAGCCGCAGAACCACTCTTTTGCCACCTTCGCTCCGCTGCTCGACCGCGAAGACGGCCGCATGGACTTTGCCGCGCGCGCTGCCATCGAGCTCAAGAATCGTTGGCGAGGCTTTCAACCATGGCCCGGAGCCTTCACAACCCTCGACGGCAAGAAGCTCATCGTTCACCGCATGGAACTGGCCAACTCGCCGCATCTTGCCGAAGCGCCTTCCGTGGGGCCTGGCCAGCTCCACATCGAGAATCAGCGCATGCTCGTAGCCTGCGCTGAAGACACCTGGCTCGACCTGCTCGAACTGCAACTGGAAGGCAAGAAGCGAAACACCGCCGCCGAATTCCTCCGCGGAACTCCACTGGCCTCAGGCGCACGACTGGGTGCTCCGACGCCATGACTGCGGCCACGCAACCTGGAACAAAAAAGACCGCGCCCAAGAATCGTCCCGCGGCGATTTCTCTGGCACGTAAGGCAGCATTCAACATTCTCCTTGGGGTTGAACGCGGCCAATCCCACTCTGACGATCTGCTCCGCGGCAAAACAGTGAATGCGCTTTCCGCTCCTGACCGCAACCTGGCTACGGCGCTTGTCCTCGGCGTACTCCGCTGGCAGATTCAGCTCGACCACCTGCTCCTGCCTCTCCTCAAACACCCCAATGCCCGGCTTGACCCTGAAGTCCTGATCGCTTTGCGCCTCGGAGCTTTCCAGCTCCTTCATCTGAATCGCATCCCTGCCCGCGCCGCGATTGACGAAAGTGTAGAGCTGGCCAAGCAAGCCGGCCATCGCTTTGCTTCAGGAATGGTCAACGCCGTTCTTCGCAAACTGGCTTCCGCTCCGCGCTCGGATCTTCCGGAACTATCCGCCGCGCAGATTGCGCTTGCCCAGGCGCATCCCACATGGATGGTCGAACGCTGGGCAGGCTTCTACGGCATCGACGCCGCTCGTGAACTCTGCCATCACGGCCAGCTTCAACCCATCCTCACCGTCCGCATCCACGATCCGGCCGTTGTGCAGGAACTCACCGCGGTGAGCATTCAGCTGCAGCCCGGCAACTTGCTCGCCTCCGCATTCAACGTTGGCTCCGGAGAGGTCAGCGAAAGCGCAGCGTTGAATGAGGGGCGCTTGCGCATTCAGGATGAAGGCTCGCAGTTGATCGCCGAGCTCGCCAGCGCAAGCAGCAACCGCCCGGTCAAATCAATCCTGGATAGTTGCGCCGCGCCCGGCAACAAGACGCTCATTCTCGCCCAACGCAATCCCAAAGCCCGCATCCTCGTCTGCGAGTCCAGTGCCCAGCGCTTTGAGCCATTGCGCCAGCGACTCGCTCCGCTTGGCGAGAGAATTGAATGCCGCCTCACCGACGCCGGCACGATCCGTGAAGACTCTGCCTTCGACCTCGCACTCGCCGATGTCCCGTGCAGCGGCACCGGCACTCTGGGGCGCAATCCAGAAATCCGCCACCGCCTTCACCTCCAAGACCTCGCGCGCCAGGCCGAACGCCAGCGCTCCATTCTTGAGGCCGCCCTGCGCGCCGTCCGTCCCGGTGGCCGCGTCGTCTACTCCACCTGCGCCATGGAGCCCGAAGAGAACGAGCAGGTCGTCTCCGCGGTCCTTGCAGACACTTCGAACGTCCGCCAGATTTCGCTCGAATCCAGCATCGATTCCCTGGCCGCCGAAAACATCCTGATCCCTTCCGCAGCAGACCGGCTCAAAGCCTCACTCACGCCCGAAGGCGCGCTCCGCCTGCTTCCCGGCGCATTCCACACCGACGGCTTCTTCATCGCTTTGATTGAAAGAACTGCCTGAACGGCAGCGCTCGTTGAGCCGTGAGCCCGCTGACTCGCCGACCTGCTAGGTCGCTACTCCGCGCCGAGCTTCAGTTCCCCGTAATCCCGCCCCACCAAGCCGCAGAGCGCCTCCACCACCAACTCGTGATCGTCCCGCTGTGCCAGTCCCGAGATGGTCGCACTGCCAACCACGCCTGTTCCCGCCACAGCCAGCGGAAACGATCCTCCATCCGCGGCATAATCGGCAACTGCCAGGCCATAGCGTTCAAGCAGCGTGTAACTCTTCGCCCGCAGGTTCATTCCCACGGCATAGGAGCTGCGATGGAATCGCGCTACCACGTTGCTCTTGCGCCGCACCCACTCGGCATTGTCCGGCGTCGTTCCATCGAGCGCTGCATAGAACAACGGCTGTCCAAACCGCCGCACATCGATTACAACAACATGCCCGCGTTCCACAGCCAGCGCCCTCAAGCGGCTTCCCAGTTCCCACACCAGCCGCATGTCCACCGCAGGCAGCCGCAACTCCTGTTCCTGCAGCGCGATCCGCTCCAGATCTTCCTTCACTCCCATGTCGCCCTCAAACTTCGTCAAACCCGCTAGCGCCGCGAGCCCCGCTGTCTCACTTCGCCACCGTCAGCTTCACCTGCGTATCCTGATCCACGCGTGACCCCGCCACCGGAGTCTGTGCCAGCACCGCACCCGGCTTGACTGGCAGAATGGGCGGCGCTTCTCCATTGCCCACCGGCGTCACCGGCACATCCACAAAATTCGTCGTTGATTTGATGCCCACCTTTGTCAACTGCGCCTGCACGCTCACCACCGCTGATCCAACCAGGTCGGGCATGACGTAGCCATCGGGCGCATTGTCGTCTGGCGCGGCCACCAACAGGTTGACGCTGGGTCGCTCAATGCCCTGTGCATGAGCCGGCGGATCCTGCGCGAGCACCGTGCCTTCCGTTGCTTTGCCATAAGGCAGATACCCGGTCATTCCCAGTTCGAGTCCTGAGCGCCGCAGAGTCAGTGCCGCTACACGCTCCTCTTTGCCCACCATGCCCGGCACATCCACCTTTTGTGGCCCCAGACTCTCCGCCACGCGCACTCGCCACTCCCGCCGCACCACCGTGCCCGGCGCCGGGGACTGCGACAGAATATGTCCCGCTGCCACATCTCCCGAGTAGTAGCGGTTGTCCACTTCCAAGCTCAGCCCCAGCCCGGCAGTCTCACTCCGTGCATCGGCCACAGTCATCCCATTCAGCGCGGGTACCTGCACCTCCGCGCCGTGAATGGCAAAGTGCATCGTCGTAATCGCTGCAAGCAGCGCCACTGCCACCAGCACCATCAGCAGCGAGGCTACCTGGAAGAAATTTACAAACGGACGGCTCTTCATGGTTCGGGCTCTCCGCTTTCAAACACAATCTGGTATTCGATCGCCGCAGCCTTCTCCAGCATCTTTGACACCGAGCAGTACTTGTCTTTCGACAGTGCGACCGCGTCTTCCATAGCCTTGCGGCTCAAATGTCCGCTCACCGCATAGGTGAGCTTAATCTTGGTAAACACCTTCGGCGCCGTCTCCGCCTGCTCGGCGGTCGCCGTCACCTTCAACCCCTCAACGCTCTGCCGTTTCTTCTCGAGAATCGAAACCACGTCCACGCTCGTGCATCCGCAAAGCGCCATCAACACTGCTTCCATCGGGCTGGGGCCTTGCGTGTGCTTTGGGTCAGCATCAAAGATGATTGAGTTGCCGTTCTCCGCAATTCCCTCAAAAACCTTGCCGCCCTTCCATTCACTGTGCGCTTTCATTCTCTTCTCCCGCTTCCTTCTTGCTTTACCGCAGGTTGTCGGTCACCGGCTCGGGATGGATCGTCACCCGGTACACCTCGGGGCATTCAAGTTTGAACCTGTCTTCAAGCTCTGTAATCGCCAGATGCACCCGCTGCATCGGCAAATCATCCGGCAGAGTGCAATGGCAAGACACTGAGATGTGTTCACCGGCGCGACCCACCATAATCTCATGCACATCCCTGATCTCCGCGAACTGGCTGGCCGTCGTCCTAAGCGCCAACTCGATCTTGCGATCCTCTTCCACCATCTCTTCTGGTTGTTCAATCGTGGCTGGCTCGCTTTCAATGTGCGTCAGCACGCCATCGATCTCCGGACACTCGCGGAGAATCTCCGACTCAAGTGCGGTCACAAACTCATGCGCGGCCTTGAGCGGCATGTCTTCGTCCAGTTCAACATGCTGTTCCACGCGCAGCCGTCCATGGTGTGACTGAATGCTCAGCTCATGCACGCTCACGTTGTTACGCGCAGCCACTGCCCGCACACGGTCGAAGACACTCTCCGTCCGATCCTCGCGCGGCACCGTGTGGATCACCACATCTGCCTCAGGCAGTGCACGGTGCGCCGCCTCGGTGGCCTCTCGCACCAGCTCTCCGGTGTGCTCAAAGGTAAAGCGTCGCGGCAACGCCAAAGTCAGGTCGGCGAAATAGCTTGACCCGGCTCGGCGCACTCTCGCCTGCTCCACCTGCAACACGCCCTCTACCTTCTCAACTTCATGCACAAGCCTCTGCCGCGTCTCCGCCGGAACCTCATCCATCAGCACGGCTACCGTCTCGCGCCCCAGGTGCAGCGTCATGCGCAGAATCATCAGCGAAACGATCACCGCCGCAAATGGATCCGCATATCTCAGCCAGGCGATTCCGAACAGCGTTCCAGCCCAGCTCGCGCCCAGCCCGCAGAGCACTGCAACGGTGGACCAGATGTCTGAGGCAAAATGAAACGCATCGGTTGCCAATGCCGGCGAGCCCGTCCGCTCAGCCACCGCGCTCAGCCGTCGCGAACGCCAGTAGTCCACACCAATCGAAGCCACCAGCACCAGCACCGGCCAAATCGAGTGGCGCAGCTCCAACGTGTGGTTGAGAACGCGCTGCATCGCCTCCCAGATAATCCACGCACAGGAGAAGGCCATGAGCCCTGTTTCGCCGAATGCCGAAAGGTTCTCAATCTTGCCATGGCCATACGTGTGATCTTCGTCGGCAGGCTTATCGCTCATTTGGACTGAAAAGTACGTCAGCGTCACGGCCACTAGGTCCAGCCCCGAGTGGGCAGCGTCTGACAGCACTCCAAGCGAGCCGGAGAACAGCCCAGCTGCAACCTTCAGCACCGTCATTGCAGCTGCCGCCACCATGGAGTGCAGCGCAACACGCCGCTTCTCAGCGGAAAATCCTGACCCGTTGGGTGCTGTTGAAGTCATCGTCCTCTGGCTACCCGTGCCCTCTTTGCCGTGTACAACCCTGCAATCCCAAACGTGTAAGGCTGCCACGCACATTCCGTAAATCCGTTGTCGCTCATCAGCCTTAGCACCTCGGGAGGCGGGGGAAAATTTTCCACCGATGTTGGAAGGTAGTTGTACGGACCATCTTTTCCGCAGATGAGGCGACCAATCGCCGGCAGCACGCGCCGGAAATAAACCGCGTACGCCTTGCCCACCAACCCACCAGGCTCACTGAAGTCCAGAATTCCCAACTGCCCACCCGGCTTGAGCACCCGGTTGAACTCCTTCAGCCCGGCCTGGTAATTCGCCAGGTTCCTGAAGCCGAACGCCGTCACAATCAGGTCCAGCGACGCCGATCGCAGCGGCAAATGCAGTGCGTCGGCCTCCAGTGCAACAACTTCAGACTCGTGTTCGGTGAATTTTCTAACGGCGCGGCTCAGCATCCCGCGCGCAAAATCTGCCGCCAGAATCGGTGTTGCCCCTTTGCTCCGATGCTTCAGCAGCGCCATCGTCATGTCGCCTGTCCCACAACAAATATCCAACACCGACGCATGCGGATCGGCCAGAACCGCCTTGAATCGCCGTGCAGTCCTGCTCCACCAAAGCCGATCAACATTAGCCGAGAGCACATGATTCAGCAGGTCGTAGCGCGGCGCAATCTGATCGAACATCTGACGCACCGCCCGCGCCGCTCCCGCTTCATCCTCTGCACCCACCGGCCTGGCACCCGTCACGCTCATCGAATCCCCAAGAATTTTCTACCGCTGCTTGCTCGCCGTTTTCTCCGCAGCCCGCGCCAGCATATACCCCACCGCCGCCTCAAGCTCCGCAGCGGTCACGTCTTCTACCACCCCAGCGTCGCCAATTCCTACTGGCAGCACAAACCGCTTCACTCCGCCCACATTCTTTTTATCGGCGCCTGTTGCCTCCACCACCTTGGCAACGCGCAGCTTCAGGGGAGGCAGCGGGCCATACATGTGGATCAGACTCTCCAACCGGGCAAACTGCTGCGAGGAGATCGTACTCCTCTTCCGCCCAAGGTAAAGCGCCGCCACCATCCCCCAACCCACCGCCTCGCCATGCAGCAGAGCTCTGTAGTGTGTCGCCTGCTCAATGGCGTGACCAACCGTATGGCCCAGGTTGAGGATCATGCGCAAACCCTTCTCGCGCTCGTCTTGGTTCACCACCCCGGCCTTCATGCGGATCGACGCAGCAATCACTTTCTCAAGCGCCTTTGCATCGCGCCCCAGCACGTCGTCGACATGCTCTTCCATGAACCGGACCAGAGTCCGGTCGCGGATGATTCCCGCCTTCACGCTCTCCATCACCCCGGCGCGCAGTTCGCGGTCCGGCAGCGTCCCCAAGACTCCAATATCGGCAAAGACCGCCAGTGGATGATGAAAGCTCCCCACCAGGTTCTTCCCCTCAGGAAGGTTCACACCCGTCTTCCCGCCCACGCTGGAGTCCACTTGCGCCAGAAAGGTCGTCGGCACCTGCACATAGGGAATCCCGCGCATATAAATTGCGGCCAGAAAGCCGCCCACGTCGCCCACAATCCCGCCGCCAAAGGCGATCAGCAGACTCCCGCGATCCCCGCCCGCCTGGGCCATCTGCCGCAGCAACTTCTCCACGCTGGCCAGAGACTTATATTTCTCGCCCGGCTCCAGAAAGAGCACCACAGGAGCGTTCGAGAAGGACTGCTCCAGGCAACGCCCCCACAGTGCCCAGATCGGTGCGGAGGTCAGCACAAAAACCCGTCGCGGCAACCTGCCCGCAACTCTCTCAATCCGCGGGGCCAGAGTCTCCACCAGCCCGCTCCCCGCAATCACGTCGTACTTCGCCGAAGGTGTGTCTACTCGTATCGTTTGCACGCTGCTCTAATCCTAAAGCCTTCTGGGGGATAGGGTGGGGCGCTTGGCTTGCGGATGGACAGACTCCGACCCTTTCCCGAAAATAAATACCTATCCCCATTTCCGGTGAAACTGTGCGCTTCGCCGGGCTGAGGTCGGTGATCGTTCCATGCCACCCTTCAGTTGCAACGGCAATCGGGTAGGAGGCGGGATCACTCCCGCCGTCCTCCCACACCACAGGACGTGCCGTTCGGCATCCGGCGGTTCATGAAGCAGATGTAAGGCGTTGCCGAGT
>Ga0182015_10003053_pt1 | contig 19238 bp, 17 predicted proteins | sample 712P3MmetaG_FD_120478 | JGI IMG/M metagenome (GOLD analysis project Ga0182015, IMG submission 120478) | Permafrost microbial communities from Stordalen Mire, Sweden - 712P3M metaG | ecosystem: Environmental > Terrestrial > Soil > Wetlands > Permafrost | place: Sweden: Stordalen | collected...
CGGGCCTGCGCCCGCTCAGGGTTCGCGCTCGGCGATCAGTCCGTGCAACGGCTCGAGCGCAGCGGCGATCGCGGCGCGTGCCGCCGGCTGCAGACGCTCCAGGCGGTCGGCCAGCCAGACCGTCCGCCGCGCGCGCACCGCCACGAGCAGCTCGCTGCCGGCGGGGGTGATCGTCAGCCCGATCCGCCGGCGGTCGGTCTGCGAGCGCTCTCGCGTCACCAGGCCGGCGCGCTGCAGGCGGTCGATCAGTCCCGACACGGTCGGCGTGGCGATGCCCTCGAGCTCCGCGAGAGCTCGAAGGCCGATGCCGGGGTTCTCGGCGACCTGCCACAGCAGCGTCGCCTGGCCGCCGGTGATGCCCAGGTGGCTCGTCTCCTTGCGCAGCTCGCGCGCGACGCGCACGAGGATCGGCCGCAGCTCGTTCGCGAGGGCGGTGCTCGCACGCGGCGGTTCAGCCGGCGCGGGCAAGGAGGCGCTCCTCCCCGGCCAGCGTCTGGCTCGTCGCGCTGTGGACCTCGACCAGCGTCAGCTCGCCGGCGAGCGCCAAACCGGAGAAGTTGACGACCTTGTTGTGACGCGTGCGCCCTCGCAGGCGGTCGGGATCGGTACGACTGGCGCCCTCGACGAGCACCTCGACCGTGCGTCCGACGAAGCGCTGAGCCCGCTCGCGCGCCCCCCGCTGGACTGCCTCGACGAGGCGCTCCATCCGCGCCACCTTCTCCTCGTGTGCCACGACGCCGTCGGTCAACGTCGCGGCCGCCGTGCCGCGACGGGGCGAGAAGATGAACGTGAACGCGCCGTCGTAGCCGACCTGCTCGACGAGGGAGAGGGTCTGCTCGAAGTCCTCGGCGGTCTCGCCGGGGAAGCCGACGATGATGTCGGTCGTGAGCGAGACGTCGGGCACGTGGCGGCGGATCAGCGCCACGCGGTCGAGGTAGCGTTCGCGGTCGTAGGTCCGCCGCATCGCGCGCAGCACCCGCGAGGAGCCCGACTGCAGCGGCAGGTGGATGTGCTCGCACAGCGAGGGAAGCTCGGCGTGTGCGCGGATCACGTCCTCGCGCATGTCCTTGGGGTGCGGGCTCGTGTAGCGGATCCGCTCGAGCCCGTCGATCGCGTCGAGATCACCGAGCAGCGCCGCGAAGCTCCCCGGCGCCGGCCGCAGGTCGCGGCCGTAGGAGTTGACGTTCTGCCCGAGCAGCGTGATCTCGCGCACGCCGTCGTCGACCATCGCCTGGGCTGCTTCGACCAGGTCGCGCAGCGGCCGGCTGACCTCGCGGCCGCGGGTCGAGGGCACGATGCAGTAAGAGCAGGCGCAGTTGCAGCCGACGCTGATCTGCAGCCAACCCTGGAAGGCGCGGGCGCGCTTTGCGGGCAGCTCGCCGGTGAAACCCTCGAACTCGAAGTAGCCCTGCGCGCTCAGCGAGTCGCTGGTCAGGAACTCGGCCAGCCGGTGCACCTGGCCGGGCCCGAAAGCGACGTCGACGAACGGGAAGCGCGCGAACACCTCCTCGCGCAACGACTGCGCCCAGCAGCCGCCGACCCCGACCACCCGCGAGGGGTCCTCGCGCTTCAGCCGCCGGGCCTCCCCCAGATGCGCGATCAGCCGGTTGTCGGCGGTCTCACGGATCGAGCAGGTGTTGAGCAGGATCAGGTCGGCCTGCGCACGCTCCGGCGCCTCCTCGTAGCCGAGCGCCTCGAGCATTCCGCGCATGTGCTCGGAGTCGTGCTCGTTCATCTGGCAGCCGAACGTCGTGACGTGGTAACGGCGAGGGCTCACGGCTGCAACGGTAGCGCGTGGCGTTGGACGGGGCTCGCGGTGGGGCCGAGAGCGGTGGCGGGGGCGACTGGTTTCACGCGGGTGGGCAAGCGCTGCAGGATCGCCTCTTCCGGGTGCGCTGGCCCTAACCGACGAACGCAGTCATGCGGATCGAAACCAGAACCCCCGGGATCTCGGCGCCCAGCTTCGCGACGTAGCGAGTCGGCGACTGCGCCGGGAACCAGGTCGCGTACTCCTCGTTCATGCCTGCAAAGTCCGTCCGGTTGATTAGGAGCACGCCGACCTCGACGACGTTTTGCAACGTAGCGCCCGCCGCGTGCAGGACAGCGTCGCAATTGGTGAGCGCTTGCCGCGTCTGCTCCTGAATCGTCGAACCGACAAGATTTCCAGTGCTCATGTCGATGCCGACCAAGCCCGAGACGTACACGTGCTGGCCGGCTTTCACCGCCTGGCTGTACAGCGGCGAACTGGGCGCGTTCGCCGTGTTGATGACCTCATGCACGCGCGCAAGCTACTCGACAACGGCCTCGCTGTCGAGGATGCGGTCAAGCACGGGGTCACTCACGTCCGCCGGCGGCGCAGGTGATCCACGGGTCGCGGCGGCGTCCGCCGCATGCTGTGGGCCGCCGTCGCGGGGCAGGCGTCCGCGGCGCACAGCACCGCGCGCTCAGGGCTCCGGCGGTCCATCTCCCCACGCCTCGCCGCCGACCGAGCGGATCGCGTCGTAGGCGACGCTCGAGTCGTAGCCGGCCCGGATCAGGATCGCGAACGCCCGCTGGCGCTCGCGGTCATCGCGCAGCCGGCCGCGGCAGCGCCGCCGCAGCAGCGCGCCGGCTGCCACGAGCTCGGACGGCGCGTCGTGACCGGCGAGCACCGAGTCGATCAGCTCCCGCTCGATGCCGGCGGCCTGCAGCCGCGCTCGGATCCGCTCGACGCCCCATCCGTCGATGTTTCGGCGGTCCTCGGCGAGCAGCCGCGCGTAGCGCGCATCGTCGAGATGGCCCTGCTGCGTGACGGTCGCGATCGCAGCGTCGATCGCCTCGCCGCCAAGCCGGGCGCGCTCGAGTCTGCGCCTCAGCTCCGCGGCGCTGTGCTCGCGCTCGCCGAGGTGTCGGTAGCAGCGCGCGAGCGCGTCGTCGAGCTCCTCCGCGGGCGAAAGCGCCGGACGGCGCGGCGGCGCAACCTCGCGCCACTCGCCCGCGTCCGCGTCGTCCAGCTGCTGCGCGCCGGAACCCGCCGCGCGCCGCGGAGCCACGGACTCAGGCGGCTCGCTCGTCGGCGATCGTGATCGCGGCAGCCGCCTTCTCGAAGTCGATCGGGCTCTCGTCGTCGATCTCCTCGCCGTCGACATGCTCGATCGGCAGCACCAGTGACTTCGAAACCCCGACCGCCGCATAGATGCGCTGCTCGATCTCCGTCGCCAGCTCGGGATGCTCCTCGAGGTAGGCCTTGGCGTTGTTGCGCCCCTGTCCGAGGCGATCCTCACCGTAGGAGAAGAACGATCCCGACTTCGTCACGATGCTGTGCTCGATCCCCAGATCGATCAGGCAGCCCGCGGTCGAGATCCCCTTGCCGAACTCGATGTCGAACTCGGCCTGGCGGAACGGCGCCGCGACCTTGTTCTTGACGACCTTGACGCGGACCCGGTTGCCGACGGCCTCGTTGCCGTCCTTCAGCGTCTCGATGCGACGGATGTCCAGGCGCTGAGAGGCGTAGAACTTCAGCGCCCGCCCGCCCGGCTGCGTTTCCGGCGAGCCGAACATCACGCCGATCTTCTCGCGGATCTGGTTGGTCAGGATGCACAGCGTCTGCGTGCGGTTGAGGTTGCCGGCAAGCTTGCGCATAGCCTGCGACATCATCCGTGCCTGCATGCCGACGCTCTGGTCGCCCATCTGCCCCTCGAGCTCGGCGCGCGGGGTCAGCGCGGCCACCGAGTCGATCGCCACCACGTCGACCGCGCCCGAGCGCACCAGCATGTCAGCCACCTCCAGCCCCTGCTCGCCGTAATCTGGCTGGGAGACCAGCAGCTCGTCGATGTCCACGCCGATCTGCTTCGCATAGAGCGGGTCCATCGCGTGCTCGGCGTCGATGAACGCGCATGTCCCGCCGAGCTTCTGGGCCTCGGCCAGCACGTGGTAGATCAGCGTCGTCTTGCCCGAGGACTCCGGACCGAAGACCTCGACGATCCGCCCGCGCGGGACGCCGCCGATGCCGAGCGCGAGATCGAGCGACAGCGCGCCGGTCGGGATCGCGGCGACGCGAACCTGCGCCCCCTCGTCTCCCATCCGCATGACGGTGCCCTTGCCGAACTCCCGTTCGATCTGGGTCAGCGCGCCCTGAAGGGCCGCCACACGGGCCTTCGCGGCCTTCTCATCTTCTGTAACGCTCATCGTCGGGCTCCTGTCGCGCTGGATCGGGTAGTCCACGATAGGCAGCGCTTCGGACGGAACTCGCGCCACGGGCGGCGAGCCACCGCTCGCCCGCTCTCGCAGTCTCAGATCGGCGGGATCGAGGCGAGCGGCGTGTAGAGCGCTCCCTGGGGGTCCAGTTCGGAGCGAAAGAGCGTCAGCGCCGTCGGCGTGAAGCGCAGCGGCGGCGTCGGCGGCAGCTCACGGGCGCGCTCGGCGCCCGCGCGCATGCGGGCGAGGGTGATGTGCGGGCGGAAGCGCTCGTGCCTGGGCTGCCACACGAGGCTCGTCGCGAGCTCACGGGCGAGGCTGTCGTGAAGGGCGAGCAGCGTGCCCTCGGGGTCGCCCACCTCGACCGCCAGCACGCGTGGACGCCGCGGCGGAAGCCAGGCCGGAGCGCCGACATGCAGCTCCTGCACGGCGAAGAACGGCTCGACCATGGCGGTCAACACGTCCGCGACGTCCGCCACCGCCGCCGGCGGCTGCTCGCCGAGGAAGCACAGCGTCACGTGCAGCAACTCGGAAGCCAGCAGCCGGGATGTCCCGCCGCGACCGATCGCCCGCCGACCCCAGCGCACAAGCTCGTCGCGAGCCGCTTCCGGCGGCTCGGCGGCGACGAACAGGCGCAGGCCGCCGCTCACGCGGCGGGCGGGTCGCCGGCGCCCTGCAGCAGTCGCCGCAGAAGGTGCATCGCCGCGACGACGCTGCGCTCGCGGACGTCCGCGCGCGTGCCGCGGTGATCGGTGCGGCGCACCAGCCGCCGGCCGCCGGGACCGCAGACCGCGATCCAGACGAGCCCCACGGGCTTCTCGGGCGTGCCCCCGTCCGGGCCGGCGATCCCGGTCACGCCGATGCCGACATCCGCGCACAGGCGCTCGCGGGCCCCGTCAGCAAGCGCCGCCGCCACGGCTTCGGAGACCGCGCCGTGCTCCTCGATCAGCTCCGCCGGCACACCGGCCTGCCGGCGCTTGACCTCGTCGGAGTAGGCCACGATGCCGCCGCGGACAAAGGCCGAGGCACCGGGACGGTCGGTCAGCCGCGCGAGCAGGAGGCCGCCCGTGCAGGATTCGGCGACGGCCACGCTCAGCCGCTGTTCGACCAGCAGCGCCGCGACCTGCTCGTCGATCCCGGTTCCGTCGTCGGAGAAGATCTGCTCGGCGTGGCGTTCGCGGATCACCGCCTCGAGCGCTGCTGCGACGGGCGCCGAATGGGGCTCGTAGCGAGTGACGATCTCGAGTTCACCGCCGCGCACGCAGGTGCTGACCTCGATCTGCTCGAGCGCGACGCCGGAGCGTTCCGCCTCGCGCAGGGTCGTCGCGATCTCGGACTCCGGCAGGCCGAACAGGCGCAGCACGCGCTGCTCGTAGACGGTCGCCTCGCGGGTCGCCTCGGCGAACGCGTCGGTTTCGATCGCACGCGCCCAGAGTGCCTGCAGCTCACGGGGCGGTCCCGGCAGGACCACGACGGTCGGTCCCTCTCGGCCATCGGCCGCCGGCACGACGAGACCCGGCGCGGTGCCGACCGGCTCGAGGATGCTCGCCCCGGCCGGGATGATCGCCTGCTTGCGGTTGGCCGCTCTGATCGCCTCCTCCGACAGGTGCGCCCAGCGCACCCGGGAAGCTCGCAGGATCGCCGCGATCCGCTCCTCCAGCGCGGCGTCGAGCACCATCTCGCGCCCGCAGAAGCCGCCCACCACGGTTGCGGTCAGATCGTCGGCGGTCGGCCCCAGGCCACCGCTGGTGACGATCAGCGACACCCCGAGCGATGCGCACCAATCGAGCGCCGAGAGCATGTCGGCCGGGCGGTCACCGACGATCGTGACGTGTGCGAGCTCCACACCGAGCTCGGCCAGCCGCTCGGCCAGCCACGGCCCGTTGCGATCGCTGACGCGCCCGCTCAGCACCTCGGTGCCGGTCACGACGATCGCCGCGCGGGCGCTCACGTGCAGTGCGGCGCCGCTGCGGCGGTCAGCTTGCTGTAGCGGCCGCTGAGGAAGATCTCGTAGGCGACGGTCGTCCCGGCGGCATCGACGGTGGCGCTGTGGCCGTCGATCACCATGTGCAGGGCTCCGCCGGTGAAGCTCGCGAGGAAGTGATTGTCGGCGTGCAGCACTGGCGAGGCGGCGCCCGGGCGCAGCAGCGCGTTGTTGAAGCGCGTATGCGCGCCGCCGTGAGCCGTCCGGTAGCCGATCAGGCAGACCGTCACCGGCGCGGTCGCGACCAGCGCGAGCGCGACGCGCCGCGGCGCGGCGGGCTTCTTGCGGGACTTCGAGCGGCTGCTCGTTGTGCTGGTCGTCGAGGTCGACCCGCCGGCCGGGCTCTTCTTGCGCAGCTCGTGCACGACGAACAGCGCGGCGGCGAGCAGGACGACCAGCAGCGCGACCGCCAGCACGCGCGAAGAGGGGCCGCCGGGGCGCCGGGTGCGTCCGCGGTCGCGATCGCGGGCGGAATCGGGCCCCCGTTCCCGGTTGCGCCTGCCCTCGCCACGGCTCGGCAGGACGGGCGCCAGCTCGAGCTCCGACGGATCCTGGTACTGGCGCTTGAACTCGTCCACCAGCACGCGCCCGTCGAGGCCGAGCATGTCCGCGTAGGTGCGCAGGAAGGCCTTGGCGAAGGTATAGCCGGGAAGCAGTCCCCACTCCTCGTCCTCGAGCGCCCGCAGATATTTGGCACGGATCTTCGTGCGCGCCTCGAACTCGGCGATGTCACGGTGCTCACGCATCCGTGCCTCCCTGAGCGTCGCGCCGATATCTGCCATCTCGACGCCGAAGCGTATAGGGCTACTGCTGCTCCGCGGGCGCGACCGCCGCGCCGGCGCGCCCCCGGCTGGCGAGCGCCGCGATGACGCTCGGGAGGTCGGCCTCGGAGACGAGCACCTGGCGCGGCTTGGAACCCTCGTAGCCGGAGATGATCCCGCGACGCTCGAGCATGTCGATCAGCCGCCCGGCGCGGGTGTAACCCAGGCGCAGACGGCGCTGCAGCATCGAGGTCGAGGCGGTTCCCATCTCGACGACGAGCGCGATTGCGTCCTCAAGCAGCGGGTCCTCGTCGGGATCGAAACCGTCGTCCTCGCCCTCCTCGACGGGGGCGGCCTCGAGCTCGGCCAGCAGCTCCTCACGGAACTCCGGCTCACCCTGGCGGCGCCAAAAGTCGGTCAGCGACGCGATCTGGGCCTCGTCGATATAGGCGCCCTGAATGCGCTGGGGCGAGGAGGAGCCGATCGGCGCGAACAGCATGTCGCCAGCCCCCAGCAGCGACTCGGCGCCGTTCTGGTCGAGGATCACGCGGGAGTCGGTCTGCGAGGAGACCGCGAAGGCGATCCGGGAGGGCACGTTGGCCTTGATCAGGCCCGTGATCACGTCGACGCGCGGCGACTGCGTCGCGAGTACGAGGTGGATGCCGACGGCCCGGGCCTTCTGCGCAAGGCGGATGATCGCGGTCTCGACATCCGCTGGAGCGACCATCATCAGGTCCGCCAGCTCGTCGATCACGCACAGGATGAACGGGATCGCTGGATCGCCGCGCGAGATGCGGTGACGGTTCAGCTCGACCAGCGAGCGAGTGCGCGCGAGCGACATCATGCCGTAGCGCTGCTCCATCTCCCGCACGAGGTTGCCGAGCGCGTTGGCGGCCATCCGCGGATGCGTGATCACCGGCGTCAGCAGGTGCGGGATCGACTCGTAGTGGTTCAGCTCGACCTGCTTTGGGTCGATCAGGACCAGGCGCACCTCGTGCGGGGTTGCGCGCAGGAGGATGCTCGCGAGCATCGCGTTGACCGAGCCGGATTTGCCCGATCCCGTCGTGCCGGCGACGAGCAGGTGCGGCATCTTCGCGAGATCGGCGCCGATCGCGTGCCCGGACACGTCCTTGCCGAGCCAGACGGCGAGCGGCGACCAGTCGACCGGCGGGTCCTGGTAGACATCGCCGAGGCGCACGATGCGCCGGCGGGCGTTTGGCACCTCGACGCCGACGGCCTGCTTGCCGGGGATCGGTGCGAGGATCCGCACATCGGTGGCAGCCAGCGCGTAGGCGAGGTCGTCCTTCAGGTTCGCGACCTTGGAAACCTTGATCCCCGGCGCCAGCCGTAGCTCGTAACGGGTGATGTGCGGGCCGGTGACGGTGCCGATCACCTTGGCGGCGACGCCGAAGTGGCCGAGCGCCTCGACCAGCCCGGCCGCCACCTTCTCCTGGCCGGCTGTATCCGGACGAACCTGTTCGGCACTCGAGCGTGTCAGCAGCTTCGGCTTGGGCAGACGCCAGTGGAAGCTCGGATCGTCCGTCACGGCCGCGCGGAAGCGTCCCTGGGGGGTCAGCTGCGTGTCGTCCAGATCGCCGCGATAGGCCGCCGGCTCGGGTTCGGGCGCCGGGAAGCCGCCCTCTGGCACGTCAAGCTCGTGCTCGCCGTAGACGTCCGGAAGGTCCGCGAGCTCGACCGCGGGCGCCTCGACGTGCGTCGCGCGCACAACCAGTTCGCGCCCCTCGAGTTCGGGCGGGACGACGGGCTCGGGTTGCGCGGCCGCCGCCGTTGCCTCGCGGCGCCGGCGCCGCGACTGCGCGATGCGAACGCCGCCGTGACGGATCGCAGCCGCCAGCGAGCCGCCGGAGAGCAGCACGATCCCGGCGAGCGCGAGGAAGACGGCGAGGATGTGCGCCCCCGTCGTGCCGAGCAGGCGCGAGGCGACCCACAGCTCGGCCTGGCCGAGGATTCCGCCGTGACCCCTGAAGTAGGACGCCGACCAGAAGGCGTGGCGCGGGCCGTTCCCGGCGAGCGCCAGGGCGCCGGCGGCGAACAGGAGGATTCCGCCGGCGCGAAACGGCCTCACGGTCGGAAGCAACGGGCGCACCCAGAGCAGGCCGCCGGTCGCGGCGAGCGCAACCGGGACGCCCAGGCGCGCCTCGCCGATCAGCCAGGCGAAGCCCTTGGCGAGCCAGTCGCCGACGCTGCCGCCGTCCCAGTGGGCGTACAGGACGAACCCGAGCAGCACCGCGATCGCAAGCAGCGCGAGGCCGAGCACGTCGTAATGGCGCTGCTGGAAGCGAAACGGCGCTCTGCGCCGGCGGTGCCTTGCGGCGCGGCGCGCACGCGGCGGCGCAGCACGCTTGCGCCGCGCCGGGCGCCGGGCGGCGGTCTTGCGGATCACAGCCATCGCCCGCCCATTCGACGCCGGCGAGCGTTTGCCTGCCGGGGCGGGTGAGCCGTGCGGCGCGACGGCTATCAAGACGGCCTAAATTTCGGGCGAAACGGCCGCAACCTGCCCTAACATCGCTGGAAATGGCGGACTTCGAACGCTCCCCCCGCGTGTTGGTGGTCGAGGACGATGGCGACATCGCCGACGTGCTTCAGCGCTCGCTGCGCCTCGAGGGCTATGACGTGCGGATCGCCGCCGACGGCCAGGTGGCGCTCGATGAGGCCAACGCGTTCCTGCCCGATGTCGTGATCCTCGACCTCGGCCTGCCGAAGATCGACGGCATCGAGGTCGCCCAGCAGCTGCGCCGCGACGACAACGTGCCGATCCTGATGCTGACCGCCCGCGACGCCGTTGAGGCGCGCGTGATCGGGCTGGACGCTGGCGCCGACGACTATCTCGTGAAGCCGTTCGAGCGCCAGGAGTTGCTCGCACGGATCCGCGCCCTGCTGCGCCGCACGCCGCCGCGCGGCAGCGCCCCGCTGCACGTTGGCGATCTCAGCCTCAACCCCGACACGCACGAGGTCCACCGCGCCGAACGCGAGATCGAGCTGACGCAGCGCGAGTTCGAACTGCTCGAGTATCTGCTGCGCAACGAGCGAATCGTCATCTCGCGCCAGCGCCTGCTCGACGAGGTCTGGGGCTACGACCCCTTCTCGACCACCAACACGATCGAGGTCTTCGTCTCCAACCTGCGCCGCAAGCTGGAAGCGGGTGGCGAACCGCGGCTGCTCCACACGATCCGCGGAGCGGGCTACGTTCTCCGCGCTTAGACAGAAGCTCGGCCGCCCGCTGGAGCGGCTGCCGATCCGCCTGCGACTCGCGACCAGCGTCGCGGCTGTCGCGTTCGTGATCCTCGCGTTGTTCGCCGTTGTCGTCGGGCAGATCAACGCCCACCGGCTGCGCTCAGACTTCTACACCGAGGTCCAAGCGAACGCGACGAACCTCAGCGCGGTGCACTTCCACCTGGTCGACTGTCCGAAGTGCGCGATCGCACCGCCGGTTTCGACGGTCGTGCCGAACGTCGGGGCCGTGATCCGGCTGCTCTCAATCAGCGGGAACGTCCTCGCGCCACGCTCTGGTGCCCCGAACCTCGGCAGCCCGCTTTATCTCGCCGCCAACAACGAACAGTCCGGCGCGACAAACGTGAACGGCTACCGGGTCGTGTCTTTCCTCGTCGGTCTCGGCTTCGACGGCGACCAGGGCTACCTCCAGTACGCGCAGCCGCTCAGCTCGGTCGACAGCGAGATCGCCGGGCTGCAACTGATCCTCTTCCTCGGTGCTCTGATCGGCACGGCACTTGCGTTCGGCGCCGGCTCACTGGTGGCGCGGCGGGCGATCGCTCCGATCGCCGGGCTCACCGCAGCCGCACGCGAGATCGAGCAGACACGCGACCCGGACAGCACCCTGCCCCAGCCCGTCGCCGATGACGAGGTCGCCGAGCTCTCGCGCACGCTGAGCGGAATGCTCGCGTCGCTCAGCGAAGCGCGAGACGAGACCGAGGCGACGCTCGAGCGCCAGCGCGCGTTCGTCGCCGACGCCTCGCACGAGCTGCGCACGCCGCTGACCAGCGTCCTCGCCAACCTCGAACTGCTGGTCGACTCACTCAGGGGCGCCGACCGCGAGACGGCCGACTCCGCGCTGCGTTCGACCAAGCGGATGCGCCGCCTGGTGGGCGACCTGCTGCTGCTCGCGCGGACCGACGCGGGCCAGGTGCCCCCGCGCGAGCCGCTCGACCTCGCCGAGGTTGTGATCGACGCCGCCAGCGAGCTGGAGTCGGTGAGCCGCGACCATGTCCTCGAACTCGACGTCAGGCCGACGCCGATAGTCGGCAACCGCGACGACCTCCAGCGCGTCGCCACCAACCTGCTCGAGAACGCGTTGCGTCACACCCCACCCAACACGCACATCACCGCCAGCACGCGCTCGCTTGCGGACGGCTCCGCCGAGCTGGTCGTCGCCGACGACGGTCCCGGCATCCCGGCCGACCTACGCCCCAACCTGTTCGCGCGCTTCATCCGCGGCGCCGGCGACCGTGGCGGCTCGTTCGGCCTCGGCCTCGCGATCGTCGCGGCGGTCACCGAGGCCCACGGCGGCAGCGTGCAGGCCGACGACTCCCCCCACGGCGGCGCCCGCTTCACCGTCCACCTCCCCCCCGCCACCACACCCCCACCACAGCCGCCCGCCGACGCAGACGAAGTCCCCACCGCACCTTCGGCCGGCGCTTCACGCACGCAATAACGCAGCGAAAGTCGGCACGAAGGCGCAAGCCGACCGAGTGCCGCAGCGCCCCGGCCGACGCAGACGCTGTCAACGTCGCACCGGCCTGCACCTCAACGACGCAATGCAGCGAAGCCCGCAGGCCGGCGAAAGCCGGCCGAGGACTGCAGCCTCAAACTTCAACAACGACCGGCAGCACCATGGGCCGCCGCTTCAGCCGCTCGTAGACGAGCGCGCCGAGATGGTCGTGCAGCAGCTGCTGGAGGTGCTCGACGTCGCGGACGCCTTCGCGGGCGGCGCGGTCGAGGGAGTCCTCGACGGTGTCCTTGATCTCGTCGACGAGCTGGCCGGCCTCGTCGAGGAAGGCGACGCCGCGGAAGATCACCTCGGGTTCGGCGACGGAGCCGCCGTCCTGCTCGCTGATCGTGGCGACGACGATGAAGATGCCGTCGGCGGAGAGCATGCGGCGGTCGCGCAGCGCCGCGTCGGCGGCGTCGCCGATGTCGACGCCGTCGACGAAGATCATCCCGGCGCCCTGCGGCTTGCCGAAGCGGGCGGTGCGGCCGTCCAGTTCGAGCACGTCGCCGTTCTCGGCGCAGAAGATCGCTTCGGAGTCGACGCCGACGGCCTCGGCGAGCTGGCTGTGCAGCTTCAGGCGCTTGAAGTCGCCGTGGAAGGGCATGACGAAGCGCGGCTTGGTGAGGTTGAGCATCAGCTTCAGCTCCTCCGCGTAGCCGTGGCCGGAGGCGTGCACCTGGGCGTCGGCGGTGGTGATCACCGTGCAGCCGATGTGGTAGAGCCGGTCGATCGTGTCGTTGACCGCGCGCTCGTTGCCGGGGACCGGCGTCGCGGAGAAGACGACGGTGTCCCCGTCGTGCAGCTTGACCTGCGGATGGTCGCGGTAGGCCATCCGGCGCAGCGCCGACAGCGGCTCGCCCTGGGAGCCGGTCGAGATGATGATCATCCGCTCGTCGGGGAAGTCGTCGATCTCGCGCGGGGTGACGATCAGCCCGTCGGGGATCTCGATGTGTCCGAGCGTGCCGCCGATCGCGACGTTCTTGCGCATCGAGCGCCCGACCAGCGCGACCTTGCGGTCGAGCGCGGCGGCGGCGTCGACGACCTGCTGGACGCGGTGGATGTTGGAGGCGAAGCTCGTCACGATCACACGCCCCGGGGCGCGGGCGAAAACCTCCTCGAGATGGGGGCCTACGACCGACTCGGACGGCGAGAACCCGGCCCGGTCGGCGTTCGTCGAGTCCCCGCAGAGCAGCAGCACGCCCTCCGCTCCGAGCTGCGCGAGCCGCGACATGTCCGCGGCCTGGCCGTCGACCGGCGTCTGGTCGAACTTGTAGTCGCCGGTGACGAGCACGGTGCCCACCTCGCAGGTCAGCGCGACCGCGCTGGCGTCGGGGATCGAGTGGGTCATGTGGATCAGCTCGAGCGAGAACGGGCCGAGCTCGAGCTCGTCGCCGTCCTCGAGGTCGGTCAGCTTGACCTCGCGCAGCTTGTGCTCCTCGAGCTTCGAGCGCGCCATCGCCATCGTCAGCGGACGCCCGTAGACGGGGGGCGCGTCGGCCGCGCCGAGCTCCCGCAGCACCCACGGCAGCGCGCCGAGGTGGTCCTCGTGGCCGTGGGTGACGACGATCGCCTCGATGTCCTTCACGCGTCCGCGCAGGTAGCCGAAGTCGGGCAGCACGAGGTCGATGCCGAGCATCTCGGGCGTCGGGAAGCGCAGGCCGACGTCGACGACGACGATGCGGTCCTCGTACTCGAAGACCGTCATGTTCTTGCCGATCTCCCCCAGGCCGCCGAGCGGCAGCACTCGCAGCACGCTCACGCCGTCACGTGCCCCAACAGGCCGTGGCGGACGAGCATCGCCCGCACCGCCGAGATCTCGGCCTCGTCGGCCGACACCATCGGCAGGCGCAGGCCGCCGACCCGGTGGCCGAGCAGCTCGAGCGCGGCCTTCGTGCAGGTCGGGCTGGCGGTCAGGAAGAGCGTGCGGTAGACGTCCTGCAGCGACGCGTCGATCTCGGCGCGCTGGTCGGGCTCGTCGACCATCCGCCGCATCGCCGGGCCGACGATGTGGCTGGCGACGAGGATGCCGCCGGCCTCCCCCATGTCGAGCGTGCGGGCGAACAGGTCGTCGTTGCCCGCGTACACGCGCAGCCCCTCCACCGGCGCCAGGTTCGCCTCGTTGCTCTGCTTGACGAAGTCGATGCGCTCGATCTGCGCGAGCTGCTCGAGCAGGTCGTTGGGCATGTCGGTGCCGGTGCGCGAGGGGATGTTGTAGAGCACGACCGGCACGGTGCTCGCGGCGGCCACCGCCTCGAAGTGGGCGAGGATGCCGCGGCGGTTGGGGCGGTTGTAGTAGGGCGTGACCGACAGCACCGCGTCGACGCCGAGCTCGCACGCGCGGCCCGTCAGCTCGACGGCGTGGGCGGTGTCGTTGGAGCCGGCGCCGGCGATGATGCTGACGCCGTCCGGGCGCTCGCGCACCGCCAGCTCGACCACGCCGAGATGCTCCTCGTCGCTCAGCGTCGAGGCCTCGCCGGTCGTGCCGCAGACGACGAAGCCGTCGGAGCCGTTGGCGGCGAGGTGCGTCATCAGCGACACGAACGCGTCGTCGTCGACGCGCAGGCGCTCGTCGAACGGCGTGACGATGGCGGTTATGACGGTGCCGAGATCGGGCATGCCAGCTGAGTATCCCAGGCCGCCCAGCCGACCGCCGCCCACCTCAGGAGCCAAACAGCAGCGCCTCGAGCCCGATTGTGGGCGAGCGCTCGAGCGTCCCGACGCGGCGCACCGCGAGCAGCACGCCCGGCATGAACGACTCGCGCGAGATCGAGTCGTGGCGGATCGTCAGCGTCTGGCCGAGGTCCCCGAGGATCACCTCCTGGTGCGCGAGCAGCCCCGGCAGGCGCACCGAATGGATCACCGGCTCGCCCCGGCCCGACGCCGCCGCCATCAGCTGCGCGGTCAGCGCCGCCGTACCGCTCGGCGCATCGAGCTTGCCGTCGTGGTGCAGCTCGATGATCTCCGCCGCCGCCATATGCGCAGCCGCCTCCGCCGCAAAGCGCATCATCAGAACCGCGCCGATCGCAAAGTTCGGCGCCCAGAAGACGTTCGCCCCGCTCAACCCCTCGAGCGCCCCGACATCAAACCCCGTCGTCCCGATCACCACATGCACCCCCGCCGCCACGCAAGCGCGCGCATTCGCCAACGCCGCGTCCGGCGCCGTGAAATCGACCACCACCTCACAATCGCCGAGAATCGACGAGAGCTCCACCCCAATGGCCGGATCAGCACGACCCGCCAACTCCAGATCGGCCGCTCCGGAGATTGCGGCGCAGGCCGCGATCCCCATACGCCCCGCGGCGCCGGCAACGCCGACGGCGGTCACGGTGCCGGGGCCAGCGCCGGCGTCAGTGGCACGATCGCGGCGCGGAAGGCCTCCTCGTCGGGGCCGATCGCCGCGGCGCAAAGGCGTTCGGGCGCGAGCAGTTCGTGGGCGAGCGCGCCGACCGAGTCGGCGTCGACGGTCTCGATCCGCTCGATCGTCTCGTCGAGCTCGAGGATCGGCAGCCCGGCGAGCACCGAGGAGCCCAGCCGGTCCATCCGCGCGCCCGTCGACTCGAGCGCGAGGACGATCCGCCCCTTGACGTTGTCCTTGGCCCGCGCGAGCTCCTCGGCGCTGACCGGCTGCTCGCGGATGCGCGAAAGTTCGCCCCCCAGCACCTCGCAGACCTCGGCGAGGTTCTCCGGCCGCGTGCCGACATACAGCCCGATCTGGCCGGTATCGCGGTAGAGGCTCTGGAAGCTGAAGACCGCGTAGGCCAGGCCGCGCTGCTCGCGGACCGCCTGGAACAGCCGGGAGGAGGATGTGCCGCCGAGGATGCTGTCCAGCACGCGCAGGGCGAAGCGCCGCTCGTCGTCGCGCGCGAGTGCGGTCGCGCCGACCGTGACGTGGTACTGCTCGGTGTCGCGCAGGCGAAAGCGCGCCGTGCCCGCGGCCTGTGCCGGGCGCGGCGGCGCGAGGACGTCCGGGCCGAGCCCCTCGCTCGGTGGCGAAACGGCGGCCCGCGCCCATTCCAGCACCTGCTCGTGCTCGACGCTGCCGGCCGCGGCGATCACGATGTTGCGCGCGAAGTAGCGCTCGCGATGGAAGGCCGCCAGTTGCTCGTGCGTGCTCGAGCGCACGACCTCCGCCCGTCCGAGCGTCGCGCGCCCGAGCGCGTCGCCGGGGAAGATCGTCTCGCCGAGCACGTCGAAGATCAGCTCCTGGGGATCGTCCTCGTACATCGCGATCTCCTCGAGCACCACCTCGCGCTCCTCGGCGAGCCCCTCCATCGCCGGCGCGGTGATCATCTGCGCCATCACGTCGAAGGCGCGCTCGAGATGCTCGTCGAGCACGCGCGCGTAGAGCGAGGTCATCTCCTTGCCGGTGCCGGCGTTCAGCTCGGCGCCCATCGCGTCGAAGATCTGGTCGATCTCCTCGGAGCGGTAGCGATCGGTGCCGCGGAACAGCATGTGCTCGAGCAGGTGCGAGAGGCCGGCCTGCTCCTCGCCCTCGGTGCGCGAGCCGGTGCCGATCCAGAACCCGATCGCCACCGAGCGAACGGCGGGCACGCGCTCAGTGGCGACGCGCACGCCACCGGGCAGTTCAGTGATGACGTGCGCGCTCTTCACCGCTAGCTGTCGCGGTGGCGCGGGCGGCCCGAGCCGCGTGCGCCACCGTTTCGCCCGCCGCCGCCGCCGCCCTCGCGTGGACGGCGCGGACCACGGTCGCCCCCGCCCCCGCCGCCACCGCTGCCGGCGGAGAGGGTTGCGAGCTCCTCGACGGACTTGCCGGCGATCTCCGGGTCATCGGAGCGGCGCACGCCGATGCGGCCGCGCTCGCGGTCGACCTCGACGACGCGGACGGTGATCTCATCGCCCTTGCTGAGCACCTCCTCGACCGTGTCGACCCGGTTGCCCGGCGAGACGTTCGAGATGTGCAGCAGGCCGTCGGTGCCCTTGGAGAGCTCGATGAAGGCGCCGAAGGTCGTCGTCTTGACGACCTTGCCCTGATACTCGTCGCCGATCTCGACCTCCTTCATCATCGTTCGGATCCGCTCGACCAGCGCGTCGGCGAGCTCGCCGTTGGCGGAGTAGATCAGCACCTGACCGTCGTCGTTGACGTCGATCTGGGACTCGTACTCCTCGCACAGGCCGCGGATCGTCTCGCCGCCCTTGCCGATCAGCAGGCCGATCTGGCTCGGGTCGATCTTGACCTTCTCGATCCGCGGGGCGTAAACGCTGAGCGCCTCACGCGGCGCCGCGATCACCTCGGCCATCCTCGCGAGGATGAACGTGCGGGCCGTGTGGGCCTGCGTCAGCGCATCACGCAGGATGTCGAAGGTGACGCCGGAGATCTTGATGTCCATCTGCAGCGCCGTGATGCCGCGCTCGGTGCCGGCGACCTTGAAGTCCATGTCGCCGAGGTGGTCCTCCACGCCGGCGATGTCGGTCAGCACGACGTAGTCGTCGCCCTCCTTGATCAGCCCCATCGCGATGCCCGCGACCGGCCGCGTGATCGGCACGCCCGCGTCCATCAGCGAAAGCGAGCTGCCGCAAACCGACGCCATCGACGAGGAGCCGTTTGACTCGAAGATGTCCGACACGACTCGCACGCTGTAGGGGAAGTCCTCGATCGAGGGGATCACCGGCACGAGCGCGCGCTCGGCGAGCGCGCCGTGGCCGATGTCGCGGCGCTTGGGCCCCATGAGCCGGCCAGCCTCACCAACCGAGAAGGGCGGGAAGTTGTAGTGGTGCCAGTAGTACTTCTTGGTCTCAAGGCCGAGCGTGTCCAGGCGCATCTCCTCTTTCAGCGTGCCGAGCGCGACGACGCTGAGCGCCTGCGTCTGGCCGCGTGTGAAGAGCGCCGAGCCGTGTGTGCGCGGCGTCACGCCGACCTCGATCGTGATGTCGCGGATCTCGCCCTCGGCGCGCCCGTCGGGGCGCTTCTTGTGCACCGCGATGCGCTCGCGGATGATCGAGCGCTCGAGCTTGTCGAACGCGCTCTGCGCCGCGGCGCGGTGCTCGGCGTAAGCGTCAGAGCCGGGATCGCCTGAGAACTGCTCGAGCACGGCCGCCTCGACCGCCCTGGTCGCGTTCTGGCGCTCGATCTTGTCCTGCACCTGCGTGGCGGCGTCCAGCGCGTCGCCGTAGGCGCCGCGAACCTCCTCCAGCAGCCCCGCGTCGATCTGGGGCACGACGACCTCGAGCTTCGGCTTGCCGACCTTCTCGGCGAGCTCGCGCTGCAGCGCGCAGAGCTTCTTGATCTCACCGTGGGCGATGTCCAGCGCGTCGAGGATCTCGGCCTCGGGGATCTCCCGCGCGCCGGCCTCGACCATCAGGATCGCGTCCTCGGTGCCAGCGACGGTCAGCTCCAGCTCGCTGACTCCGAGCAGGTCCTCCTCGCGCGGGTTGACGACGAAGTTGCCGTCGATCTTGCCGATCCGCACCGCGCCGACCGGCGTCGCGAGCGGGATGTCGGAGATCATCAGCGCCGCGGAGGCGCCGTTCATCGCGAGGATGTCGTAGGGGTGGACGTGGTCCACCGACAGCGGCATCGCGACGATCTGGGTCTCATAGCGCCAGCTCTTGGGCAGCAGCGGGCGGATCGGGCGGTCGATCATGCGCGCCGTCAGCGTGCCCTTCTCGCCGGCGCGCCCCTCGCGCTTGAAGAACGAGCCGGGGATCTTGCCGGCGGCGTACATCCGCTCCTCGACGTCGACGGTGAGCGGGAGGAAATCGGTGTCGCGGAGGTTTCCGGCGGTCGCGGTCGCGAGGACCATCGTGTCGCCCTGGCGGACCACGACGGCGCCGCCGGCCTGCTTTGCGATCCGTCCGGTCTCGAACGAGATCTCGCTCCCGGCGATCTCCACCGAGAGCCGGGTTACGTTGTCACTGCTCATGTAATTACCTTCCTGTCCGCCTTCGGCGGCGGAGCTTCCTTGTCTTTTCCTGTTAAGGGTTGCCGTTGATCCTACCGGTCAGCCGAGCGATGAGCTCGGCGTCGGGCGCGCCGGGCACGATCTCGCCGTCGGCGATCAGCGTCGGGGTGACCGCGAGACCGGCGCGCATGCCGGCGCGGGTCTGCTCGTGCACCACGCTGCGCACGTCCTCGCAGCGCCGGTCGCGCTCGAAGCGATCGAGATCGAGGCCCAGCGCCGCGACATGCGCCCACAGGTGGGGATCGTCGGTGTGCGCGGGGTCGGCGAACAGTGCGTCGTGCAGCTCCCAGAAGCGCCCCTGACGCCCGGCGGCCTCGGCCGCGCAGGCGAGCGCCACCGAACGCGGGTGTCTGGCGGCGATCGCGAAGTGACGGAACGCGACCCGCAGCGGCGCGCCCGCCAGCCGCTCGTGCGTCAGCGCGCAGCGCGGGCAGGTGAAGTCGGCGTAGAGCACCACCAGCGGCCAGGCGGGATCCCCGCGCAGGTGATCGGCCGCGCTGAGCGGCGGCGCCGGGGCACTGCGGAGGTCGCTCACTGCTGCCCAGGCTAGCGGTCCGGGTGGTTGGGGTCGGTGCATGCACCGACCCCGAGGTTGGAGCATGCTCCAACCTCCAGGTGGGGCATGCCCCACCTGCAGGAACTTCCCCTAA
>Ga0182015_10003054_pt1 | contig 19237 bp, 18 predicted proteins | sample 712P3MmetaG_FD_120478 | JGI IMG/M metagenome (GOLD analysis project Ga0182015, IMG submission 120478) | Permafrost microbial communities from Stordalen Mire, Sweden - 712P3M metaG | ecosystem: Environmental > Terrestrial > Soil > Wetlands > Permafrost | place: Sweden: Stordalen | collected...
AATCCAGGGTCGAGCTTCGCATGGCTTATTGTTGGCGTTTACCGGGAAAGGCGGATGCTGTCTCGCGTCACGTGCATCCAAATCGCCAGTGAATCATAGGGAACGACGCGTGGCATCGAAAGCAGTTCGGTTGCGGAGAAGACCCGCATTTCGCGACCTTCTCCAAGCCGCAGCCGTGCGAGGTCCGGATCGCCGATTTGCGCCTCATAGTAATGACGCTCGACCGGACCGAGCCCGGCGTAGCTGAAATCGATCGTGAAGGCGGTAAAGTAGCGAACCAGAGAGGTCGCAAGGCCGAGTTCTTCCTGGAGTTCCCGGCTGAGGGCCTGTTCCGGCGTTTCGCCCATATCGATTGCGCCGCCGAATACGCCCCAGTGACCCGGGTAGAAGATACCCGGCTTCTGGTCGCGGAGTTGCATCAGATATCGGCCATGTCCAACGGTGATGAGGGCCACGGCGGCGTCAGCTGGAGCCAGCGTCTCCTCCCGGCCAAGAAAAAAATCGGTCATACACGGCCTAAATTAATGAAGCCCAAGCCGGGCGGCTATTTCAGCGGTGCCGAGGCCGTGGGCATCAAGAATGTCGTCGTGGCCGCCATAGCAATGGATGAAGGCGTCCTTTAGTGTGAAGGTATCGATCCGGCAGGTAACTTGGGCGTCCCAGGCCAGTTCCTTCACGCGCATGGCAAGGCTGCCGTTCGGCGCACATTCCTCGATGACAACGACACGGGCGAACGCTCGCAGGATTTCGGCCAGTCCGTCGCGGTCGAGCGGCTTAAGCGTATGGGTCGAGACGATCGCCGCGCTCTTGCCGGCCGCTTCAAATCGCTCGGCGATGGCAAAAGCGCGTTTCATGATCGGCCCGTAGGAGAGGATGCAGACGTCGCGTCCCCCGCGCAGCCGGCGAAGCTTGCCAAAAGCCCACGGCTCTTGTGCCGCTTTCGAGAGATCGGGCTCGCCCGCCTTGCCAAGCCGAAGATAGACCGGGCCCCGCTCCTGCGCTGCACACCAGCGCGTCGCTGCCTCGGCTTCGCTCGGATCGCACGGCGCAATTACGGACAGATTGGGGATGGCGCTTGCGATCGCTACGTCTTCCTGGGCGTGGTGCGTGGCTCCAAGCGTCGAGTAGGTCACTCCGCCGCCGATGCCGACGATGGTGACGGGTAGGTTCTGGTAACAAAGATCGTCCCGCACCATCTCGAAGGGGCGATAGAGCGTGAAGGTCGCAATGGTGTAGGCAAACGGCTTCAGCCCGCGCTGCGCCATGCCGGCGGTCATTCCGATCATGATCTGCTCGGAAACGCCAGTATTAACGAAACGGCGCGGAAATTCGTTGCGGAATTTGGCGATCGAACCCGCCGGCGAGATGTCGGCCACGACAACGCAAAGCCGCGGGTCGTTCTTACCCAACTCGTAAAACGTATCGGCAAACCGATTTCTCATAGCGGCGCCTCCGCCAGTTCCTTGAGACCTTGCAGATACTCTTCCTTGTTGGGTGATCGATAATGCCAGATCGCGACGTTCTCCATGTAGGAGACGCCCTTGCCCTTGACCGTGCGGCACACGACAAGCATCGGCCGCTCGCCGCGCCGGCTCATCACCGCTTCCCGCATAGCCTCCTCATCGTGGCCGTCCACCTCGACCGCCTCCCAGCCGAAGGCCTCGGCCTTTGAGACAAGCGGATAGAATGCCGGATGCCCGTCGCTCATACGTTCGAGACCGCCGAAATCGTTGAAGTCCATGAAGGCAACGAGATTGTCGAGCTTGAGGTTGGCCGCCATCATCATCGCTTCCCAGGTTGAGCCCTCCTGGAACTCGCCGTCGGACAGCACACAGTAGATAACAACATCAGTGTTTTTGAGTTTTTCGGCGTAGGCCTGACCGGTCGCCATTCCGAGCCCGTGACCCAGCGATCCCGTGGACGCGGCAATCCCCGGTGTTTCGTAATCGGGATGCGCGCCGAGACGGCCATTGGGCTTGCAGTAAGCGTCAAGATCCTGACGTGAAAGAATGCCTTGCTCCTCAAGGATGACATATTGGATCATGCATCCGTGACCCTTGGACATCAGGAAGACATCGCGATATTCGCCATTGGCCTCCTGACGCATGAGGTTGTTGTAGATCACATCGGTGATCTCGGTGCAGGAGAATGCCGGGGCCACGTGTAGCGCGGAGACCTGTTGCGAGATGTCGAGGATGCGGGTGCGATAAGAATAGCACCGCCGACGGGCCGCTCCTGCGTCGAAGCTATTGCGCCGCGCGGCCGGGACGTTCGTCGTAGTTCTGTCGCTCATTGCTCTCTCACGCCCGCAAAGTGTAACCGGTCGGCCAGTCGTTCAGCTCGTCGAAATATTTGCGGCCCCATGCGACCATTTCCGCCAGGCCTTCGTCCCAGCCGATCTGCGGCTCCCAGCCTATGTCGCGCTTGATCGCGGACGAGTCGAGCCAATAGCGCGAATCCTGGCCCAGCCGATCGCCGGTCACCTCGCAGAGCTGATCGAACGGCACGCCCAATGCCTTGGCGGTGCGCTCCACCACCTCGCGGATCGAGGTCGGCAATGCCGGGCCGGCGTTGTAGACGGCGCCGAGCGGAGCCTTTTCGGCCACCAGATGGATGGCGCGACCGAGGTCGCGAGCGTGGATGTAGGACTTTTCGGCGCGTCCGCCGCCATGCAGCGGCAGCTTTTCGCCTTTGAGCCCGCAGATTACCGCTTTAGGGATCACCCGATGCAGCAACTGGCCGGGGCAATAGGCATTGGACGGTCGAATGATGTTCATCGGGAATTTGAGAAATTTGTGCACCGACAAGAGATACATGTCGAATGCCACCTTGGATGCGGCGTAGGGGCTCGACGGCTTGATCGGCTCGTCCTCCGTGGCCGCATGCTCGACGGAGCCGTACATTTCCGACGTGCCAATCTGGATAAAGCGTTCCAGCCAATCCCGCTTCATCAATTCCTCGGCGAGCCGCGCCAACGCCATCGAGTTGGTCTCGAAAAACCGCCACGAGTGCTTCCACGACACCGCGCCTTCACCCTGTGCGGCGAAGTTGACGATGACCTGCGGCTTCCTGCGGTCGAGCAGTTCGAGCAGGAGGTCGAGCTCATAAGTGACGTGGTAAGCGTGGTACTCATACCGCGGATGCTTCTCGATGTTGAGCGAGAAAGGCTCGGGGCGCATCAGATTGCGGCCAACGCCCATGACAAGTTCCGGATCGGCGTGATCCAGCAAATACAGCGCGGAATGGATTCCGAACGATCCGCCGCCACCCAATATCGCGTATCTCTTGCCCATCAAATTCTTTCCACACTCGCTTGCAGCTAATCGATGATCGTCCAGTCATAGTCGCCGGTATAGCCCGCCTCGGCAAAAACCTTCAACCAGCCTTCTGGATAATCGTGAAATTCCGCGGTTAACACCCAACTCTCGAAGACATCTTTCTGCTCAGGCGTGAGATAGGAGTCAACTTGCACGAACGCGCGGCCGTTGCTTAGCCGCTGGATCTCGCGCATGGCTATGACGGCTCGCGCGCGCGGAAAATTATGGATGGTATTGAGCGACAGGACACAATGAAATGAGCTGTCGGGAAACGGCATTTTCTCTGCCGTGCCGAGATGGATGCGACCGATCGTTTCGAGCGCGCAGTGCAGGAGCGCGTAGCGCGAGATGTCGAGGCCAAAAGCTTCGAGACCGGGACATTCGCTCAAGAGCGCCTTGACCAGAAATCCCTTTCCGCAACCAATGTCGAGGACGCGCATGCCGGCTCTCAAGCCATAATGCGCGATGATGTCGCGCGCTACCGGATGCCAGCGACCGTCGTCGCGATAGCCGCCATAGCCGTACTCCCGCGGTCCGTCCCAATACATCTCGCCGTATTGCTTGGCGATGGCGATGACGGCAGGGTCCTTGGCGTCGGCGCGCTTTTGGATGTTCCGCTTGGTCTTCGGTAAAGCGCGCAGCAGATTGACGTGCTGCATCAGCCGAATTCCTGCCGTTGCGCTCGCTCGAGACCGACATCGATTGCGGTATAGCGAAAGCCTGGAAACGCTTGGTTCGTCGCTGCCGGATCGAACGGCCGATAGCCATCGTGCGGCACAGGTCCGCTGCGCGGCGAGGCTTTGATCGCCGTCGGCCGCGCGGACAGCGCCACCGCCTTCTCGGCCAAGGCGCGGAAACTTGCCACGCTCCCGGTTGCGATATTGAGCAGGCCCGCGGAACGGTGGTCGACGACGAGCCGGACAATCTCCGCAATGTCGTCGACGTCGACGTGGTCGCGGCGCTCTTCGCCTTCACCGAACAGGACTATGGTCTCGCCGCGGTTCGCCTGACGGCGAAACCGGTTCGGACCGTATCCGTTGTGAGGGTCGCCGGCGCCATAGACGAGGGTCGGCCGCAAGATAGCAAGCGGGGTAGAGCCGCCAACGGCCAGCAACATCTGCTCGCGCGCGAGATGCATCGCTCCGTGCAGGCTTATCGGTGCGGCCGGCGATAATTCCGTGAGTGGCAGCGGTCCGTCCGCATATACGGCGTCCGAGCTGATGTAGACGAGATGCGCGAGCGACCGCGTCGCCAGCGTCGTGCACACCGACGCCATCATGTGGATGTTTTCGAGCATCATGGCCGGTGTCTTGCACGGTGCCCGCGCCGATACGACGACCAAGCCGTCGTCAGGCCGTACGAGCGACGCGAGCCGCTCTGCCGCGTCGTCGGCCAGCAGATCGACGTCCTTTCGGCCGAGCCCGAGAACGGTGTTCCCTGCGGCGCCAAGCTTGCGCACAATCGCTCCGCCGATAAAGCCGCCTGATCCTAGCACGACGGTGCGGGCCGGTGCGGCGGGTACTGGTTGGTGATGACGCAACATGACGGCTGACTTTCAGGCCGCGGGCGCGAGCGGTGGCATGCCGAGCGTATGATAGGTCAATCCCGCCGCCGCGCAGGCGTCGCCGTCGAGCACGCGATAGGGATCGAGCACGACACGTCCTTTCATGACACGCGCCAAAGCGGCAGGTTTCAACTCTCGATATTGCGGCCAAGGCGTTGCAATCACCAAGACATCGGCGCCGGCCGCTGCCGCCAGCGGATCGGCCGCGCCAGTCGTCCACGGCGCCACCGATGCGGGCACCACCGGATCGTGAACCTTAACCGGAATTCCCCGCAGATGCTCAAGTAGCGCCAGCGACGGCGAGTTTTTGATCGAGTGTGTGTTCTCTTTGTAGGCCAAACCAAGTACGGCGACCGTGGCGGCAGGATGATCCGTCAAAACTTGGCCTTGCAGCACCTGCCAGGTCCAATCCTTCCGGTGCGCAGAATTGACGAGCCAAGCCTTGACTAAGCCAATGTCGGTCTTCTTCGCCTCGCCGATTTGCACAATGGTGCTCATATCCCTCTCGAGATTCCCTCCGGCGATACCGAGGCCAGGGCTGAGATAGGCACCGGGTCCGATGCGCTTGTCGAGCTTCAAGGCTGGAGCAATATCTGACCAATTGGCGCCTACTTGCTCGCAGATTTCAGCCAATGTGTTGGCGACCGAAATAGAGGCGACCAGACAGAAATTGATGCTAATCTTTGCAAGCTCCGCGCTCTCGTAGGCCATCGGCAAGATCGGGCAGTAAAAGGACTCGAGAAACGTCTTCAACGCCGGGGCCAGTGTATGTTTCGGATCGGCGCAGCCGACGATAAAACGCTCGGGCTTGCTGGCGCGCTCGACCGCCCGCCCGAAAACCAGCGTTTCGACCTGATAGTAGAGCCGCGGGGCCGGTACCGGCAGTGCGCGGGTATATCCGGGCGGCACCTGCGACAGAATCACGAGCAGCGCCTCGGCCGAAAGCTCAAGCTGCACGTGCTCGACCATGGCCCTGACCGGCGCAAGGTCGCTTTGGCCTCGATCGTCGGTCGGCACATCGACCGCCACATAGACCACATCGCATTCCCCGAGCGCGGCCCTATCCGCAGTGAAGACCAGGTCTCGCTTGTGCCGGTTGATCAGCTCCGGCAAGTCCGGCTCGCTGACCGGAAGATCGCCGCGTTGCAGCCTTCCGATCAGCGCCGGATCTGGATCGAATGCGACCGTGCGGAATCCCTTTCCCGCTGCCGCGCTCGCGGACACCAGGCCGAGATGAGTCATCCCGGCATAGCCAATGACCGGTTTATTCACGCGCTCGCCACTTCCGCCACTTGCGCGCCGAGCTTGCGCAGCACTCGATTGAGCCATATGTCGTTCGACAGGTCCGTGGGCTGGCGATCCCGGCACAACGTCTTGAAGTGCTCGTACTCCAGCGCCCAGGTTGGGTCGTCCCGTACGATTGTCACCGAATGCTCTGGCGGACGCCCGCTCGGCAGCACGCGAACGCGATGCGTGAATTCGGAAGGGCCCCATTTGCAAAGCGAACTGATGTGCGCGCTGCCGTTCTCGGCGAACACATCGCAAGTAAAATGATTGCGCCAGCTCAGCAGTGTCATTTCGAATTCCAGCTGCGGCGTCGTGCGAGCCGCCGCGAAGACCACATGATCGGGGCTGCGGTTCTCGAAGCTGGCGGCTGAGACGATGGAAAGATCGCTGCCGAAATCGCCGAACCAGAAGCGCGCCGTATCGAGCATGTGCGAACCGAGATCGTCGAGAACGCCGGCACCGTCGTCGCGCCAGTCGGAGTTACGAACGAGCCGCGCCGTGCCATTGCCGTAGAACATGCGGCAGCGATAGATCTTGCCGAGGGCACCCGAGGCGACGAGATCGCGGAGACGCACGAAATGCGGCTCGAAGCGATGATTGTACGCGACATAGAGGACGACGTTAACCGCCCGCGCGTCGTGCTGAAGCCGCGAAAGCACCGCTTCATCCGCTGCCACCAGCGGCTTCTCGATCAGCGCGTGCTTGCCATGCGCGACGAGATAGGAAAGCAGCTCGACCTTTGCCGAATCCGGCGTGCAAAGCAGTGCGGCGTCGAACGATCCCAACGCTACCTCGCGCAAGTCCCGATAGTCGGCGTCAGGATTGCGGACATCGACCGAGCAGACATAGTCGCTCCCTGCGAAACGCCGGCGCTTATTGCCCTGAACGCCGAGTCCAACGACAACGACGCGCATGGAATGGCTAATCGAACTTGGTTTCGCGCTCTAGCGCGTCGAGCTTGCGGTGAACGTCTTCGACATTGATCGGGACGTTGCCATCCTTTTCGCATTCGCAGGCCGCGGCGATAGTGCCGATGATGGTAGCGGTGTATTCGCATTTACTCACCAGCATGCAGAGGGTGGCGTAGGCGAGGAGTGCGTCGCCGGCGCCGACGCCGTCGGCCAGCCGATCGACGAAGCTGTCGACGACGAAGAACGAATCCAGCGCGTGATGGTCGTTGTGACGGCAGGTGAGCACGCCCTTGTCGCCAAGCTTGAGAATCAGCGTCTTGCACTGGGCGGCGTCATAAAGGCTCGCCGCGAGGGGACGGACGCCGGAATCCTGATCGCCCAGCGCAAACCGCGCCTCACGTTCGTTCGGCGTTATCAAATCGAAGCTGCGAAATTCGGTGATATTGCCCCAACGGCTCGCGACCTGGCTGTCGGCGACCTTATAAATCCCTGGGGGAATCGCGGCCGTCAGAGTCGGAATGGTGCGGCGATTGAACATGCCGTGGCGGAAGTCGCTGAACACCACCGCATCGGCCTTTTCGATTGCGGCCGCCTTGGAGAGGGTGTGAACGATGTCGTCGGAAATGGAACGGTTGTCCAAGGTATCGAGCTTGAGCAAGCGGTAGCCGCCCGAGATGATCGCGTTCTTGTTGGTGGTCGGCCGGGTCTTATCGATAATGGGCCTGCATTCGACTCCGGTTTTGCTCAATCCCTCAACGACGAAATCCTTCAGCGCATCTTCGCCGAGAACGGTCGAGAAAATGACATCAGCGCCGGCTGCGCGAAGATGCTCGGCGACGACACCGGCGCCGCCGATATAGTCCACTTTCTTCTCGAAAAGCACGCTGATTGTCGGCGTCTTGGTCTGGCCGCCGATCATGGTCGTGTACGTGAAGGTATCGACGATGGTGTCGCCGACAACGTGAACCCTTCGCCTGCCCAGCTTATCGAGCACCTGTCGCAGCTTGCCGAAGGTAAGCCCCGCGGTCTCCATCAGCATCATCAGCTTCTCGATGCGCAGCGACGGCGGCGACGCCTCGATCAGTTGACTGGATGAGAAAACGTAATCGCCGGGCGTGAACATGATTTCGCCGCCGTAGCTTCTGACTACGTCTAACTCTTCCTGGGTCTTCGGTGGCAAACCGCTCGCCGTGTATTCGTAACCTTTGGCGAAGAAATCCGGTTTGATCAGCGCAAGATTCTTTAGTGGCGTCGGCTCCGGATCGATGACGACGTAATCGACGGTTTCGAACGCGGCCAGATTGACCGCCCGCAAGTCCTGTGGCACATGCGGCCGATAGTGTCCCTTCGAGATGTGATGGTCCGCGGTCAGGCTCGCGACCAGGATGTCCGCCTTGCTCTTGGCGTAGAGCAAGTGCCGCAAGTGACCCGGATGCACGACGTCAAAGACGCCGTGACACATGATTACTTTACGCTTGCGCGGCGGCTCGCCGATCAGGCTCGCAATTTCCTCTGCCGTTTTGATCTTGTGCCTGTAATGACTGCCAAATAGTTCCATGGCTCAGGCCTCTCGCCCCAGGTACTGAAACCAAGTCTTGGTGGCGACAGCGATCGACTGCGGATCCCACAACGGGGCATCGCGCCAAAGCTCGATGTCCACCATCATGTGCGCGACGCCTTTGTCGAACGGCACCACGGGCTTCCAACCGAGGTCGCTCTGGATCTTGCTGATATCGGCCCACGTGCAATCCGGTTCCCCGGGCCGCATGGGAATGTAAACGACCGGGCCGTCGAGGAGCTCGACCAGGCGGTTCACACTCTGCGGATTGCCGGCGCCAAGATTCCAGATCTGGCCGCTCAATCCGCTCTCGGCGGCGCGCAGGAACGCAGCTGCGACGTCGGTGACAAAGAGGAAATCGCGTCGTTGGCTGCCGTCGCCAATCACCGTGAACGGCTTGCCGACCAGCTTTTGCTTGAAAAAGACTCCGAAAACTGCGCCGTAAGCGCCGGTCGTGCGCACACGCGGGCCGTACGCGTTGAAAATGCGGATCGAGTTTGCAGGCAGCCGATAGACCTGATGCCAATGCATCACCGCCATCTCGCCCTGGTATTTGCTCAAGGCGTAGGGATGCTCCGGCGCGATCGGGTGATCTTCCTTGGTCGGAACATCGGCAATGCCGTAGCAGGAAGAGGATGCCGCATAGACGAAATTTTTCACCGCCGCCGCGCGGGCGCATTCCAGAACGCGAACGGTGCCCTGAGTATTGGTTTCCATGTAGTCGATCGGCTTCTCGATCGAGGGCACGATGTCGCCGATACCGGCAAAATGGAACACAAGCTCGGCATCGCGGAAAAGCGCATCCGCCGGATCGAGCCGGCGAATGTCGCGGCGCTCGAAAGCCAGCCTCGGCTCATTGCCGTGATGGGCGAGATTGGCTTCACTCCCCCCCACAAGGTTGTCTATTACTCGCACGCGGTAACCGCGTGCGAGTAATAGATCGACCATGTGGCTGCCGATAAAACCGGCACCGCCGGTGACGATACTGATACGGTCGCTCATGCGGCCTGGAGATTCTTCATCCGACGGACGTTGTAATAAACGTCGTCCGCCATCGAATTGGGCAGCCTGCCATCCTTGATGGCGCGGCAAAGGTCACGCACCGCTTCTTCAATCGTCCGCTTCGGCGCGTAGCCTAGTACGCGGCTGATCTTGTCGGAGTTGATGTGGTAGGAGCGCTTGTCGTCGCTCGGTGTCGTGACGATACCGATATCGGCCTTGTCCGGAAACTCCTGTTGCACGACGCGCTTGACCAGCAGGGCGATGTCCATAATCGACATGTTCTGATAACCGACGTTGAATATCTCGTTGGCGATCTTATCGTCCGGGGCATCGAGCAGCACCTGGACGGCGTCGCAATAGTCGAGGATGTGCAGATTAGGGCGCATCTGTTCCCCACCGAACACGGTAATCTTGCCGTTGTTGATGGCGTGGTTGGTCAGAATATTGACGCTCAGATCGAACCGCTGTCGCGGAGCATACCCGCAGACTGTGGCTGGGCGGAACACGACGCCGACAAAGCTTGGATCGGTGTGCTTGAACAACAGCGGTTCGCACATTCCCTTGTATTTGTTGTAGAGAGTAAGCGGCACGAGGGGATGATCCTCGGTAACGTTCGGCTGGTCGGAAACGCCGTAGACTGAACTCGACGACGCAAAGATGAAGCGTTTCACGCCGGCCTTCTTGGCGGCGACCACCATTGGCTCGAAAGCGTTGAGATTGACGGACGTCGACAGGTTCTCGTCGAGCTCGAAGCTGGCGTCGTTGGAGATGCAAGCAAGGCTAACGAACGCATCATGCCCCTCGATCGCCTTGGCAAGCTTGGCGGTATCGCGGATGTCGCCGCGGATAACCTGAAGGTTCCTATTGCTCTTGGGGAGAAAATTGTCGCCGTAGTAGGAGATGTCGTAGCTCGTCACCTTGTAGCCGCGGTCTAGCAGCCTCGGAATAAGAACGGAGCCGACATAGCCGGCCCCTCCGGTCAGGAATATGCGGGAAAATTTATTCGGCATCTTAGCCTCTCCCTCCTCGTATCGATGCTGACCGGCGACGTCACGACGCCGATTGGAGCGCCGGCACCGAGATCCGGAAGCCGGCGGCGATGGCGTCGCGATGGAACATTTTCACGGTATCGAGCGAATACTCGTCGAGGTCCTTGCCAATACTCGACAGCTTGGCCAGCACGTCGTGGCTGACCGTAATGATGTGGCAACCGATCTCGTCGGCCTGGAAAATATTAAGCAGTTCGCGCGGGCTAGCCCACAGCAGCTCCGCTTGCGGGCGGCCGGCGAGCGCGCGCAGCGAATTGCGCATGACTGGAACCGGATCGCGGCCGGTATCCGCGACGCGCCCGGCGAAGACCGAAATGATCGCGGGCACGTTCGGCGCCAGACACTCGGCGACGCGCTGCACCTGCTCCGCAGTCATGATCGCGGTCACGTTCACCACCACGCCGGCTTGAGCGAGCTTTTGGACGACAGGCCCGGTGAACGCCCCCTTCGTGGTCGTAACCGGTATCTTGACGTTGACGTTGTGGCCCCATGTGGCAATGACGCGCCCTTGCGCGATCATCTCCTCGAAGTCGTCGGCGAACACTTCGAACGAGATCGGACGATCGGGAATTGCGGCGACGAGTTGACGGGCGAACGCTTCATAATCCGCAATACCGGCCTTGCGCATTAGGGTGGGATTGGTGGTGAAGCCCTTGATCGACGGGTTCTTGTAGAGTTCCTTGATGCCGCCGATATCGGCGCCGTCAGCGAATATTTTGATCTTCAGATCGCGGATGCTGCCCATTGCCGGCTCCTGTCTTTGCTGACTATTTCGAGAATGGCGTCGACGGCTTCGGCGATCGAGCGGACGCGACGGGTTTTGGCATTTGGCCCGGGCTCGCTGTAGCCGTGATCGATGAATATTGGGGTGCATCCCGCGGCCAAGCTGGCCTCAACATCGCTCGCACGATCGCCGACCATGAAACTTTGGGCAAGATTAAGGTCCAATTCACGCGCGAGGTCCAGAATCATACCGGGCTTGGGCTTGCGGCAAGCGCAGTGCTCGTTTTGCCGGTGGGTGCAGACTTTGACCGCATCGATCGGCAGGGCGCGGGTCAGGCGCTCATGCATGATCGAAAGTACGCGCTCCTCGATCAGTCCGTTACCGACGTCGGGCTGATTGCTCACGACAGCAACCAGGAAGCCGGCGCTCTTAAGTCGCGCGAGGCTTTCACGCGCCTGCGGATAAATGTGGAACTCCTCCAGTTTTCGCGGGGCGAAGCTGCGTCCTTCGCGGAAATGCGGAACAACGATGACGCCGTCGCGATCGAGGAAGACGCAGGGAACCATCGAACGCCTACCACTTAGTCTTTTGCAGTTGCAGGGCTGGATGGCTGACAAGGCAGTGCCAAACGACCGCCTGATAGGCTTCCGACAGCGGCGTCACCAGCGCCGGCACGATTTCGGGAATGATGACGACAATATCGCCGTGCTTGGCGGTGTGGCCGGAGCTGCGGCCGACGATGCCGAATACACCCGCAGAACGCGATTTGGCGAAATCCACTGCTTTGACGATATTGGCGCTGACGTTGCGCTCGGCGTCGCCGCCGCCGACCGAGAACACCAGAATTGCGTCCTTCTCGGTGAGGCGGCTGATCACGAGCCACGCCGAAAACACCGTGTCCCATCCTTCGTCGTTGGTGCGCGCGGTGAGTTCGGACACGTTGTCGACCGGGCTGTAGGCCTCGATGCCGCATAGCTTGCGAAAGTCATTGACGGCATGGCTGCAATTGCCGGCACTGCCGCCGACGCCGATTAGAAACAGGCGTCCGCCGCGCTCGCGCAAAGCGACAAGCGCGCTCGCCAAAGCTTCGACCTTGTCGAGCGGAATTCTCCCGGCGATCTCGGAAACGGAAGCAAAGAAGCTGGCAGCGTGGCCTATTTCTACCTTTGCTGGAACTGTACGTACGAGTTCGGCCATGAAAACTCCGAAGCTACCGCACAGCGGGTGAATCGGCACCCGCCGCGCCAGTCCACTAGTCGCTACAACACGTCTGGGGCCGTATCCAATTCTCTCGCAAACGGCCGGTCGCCATTCCACGATTTCCAGTGGCGCCCTATATCATCAGAGGCATTAATTGGCGCCGGATTTCGGGCGGAGCGCCTAGGTCCCGCTCCGCCTTGCCGCGATCTGCTGTCCCCGAATTTCCCTCAAACGCACTGAAACTTAACCGCCGCAGGTGTCACGTTCACGGCATGAACCTACATCGTTCACGTCGTGAACGTCAACTCGAAAGGGGTAGAGCCCCGCTTGGCCACAGGCGCGATTTAACACTGAATAGAGGTTCGCCACTACTCTTCACTTAGGGACCCTGAAGCCGCTTCCATGATACGCAAAAGTCAGTGCTAGAGGTATTCGAGGTCCTAACGTGCCGGTTAGTGGTGAGCGAGCCAATGCAGTCGAACCGCGGCCGGCGGTGAAAAGCGGCGTCGCGCGCGAGAGGCCTAAACTTCTTTACCTCGTCACCGAGGACTGGTTTTTCGCCACGCATTTTTTCCCAATGGTGCGGGCGGCGCGCGGGGCTGGCTTCGATGTCGTGGTGGCAACTCGCGTGCGCGATCATGCGGCGCAGATCGAGCGCGAGGGCTGCCGTATCATTCCGTTCGAAAACGAGCGCAAGCGTATCGGGCCATTAGAAGTTCTCCGGACCGTGGCAAGGCTCATTGGTCTCGTACGGGCCGAGCGCCCCGACGTGGTACATTGCATTGCGCTGCGGATGGTCGTGCTTGGCGGATTGGCGGCGCGACTCGCCGGCGCCAAGACGCTGGTTCTGGCCCCGACGGGGCTCGGCCATCTATGGCTCGCCGACGGCGCAGTCGAACGTGCGGGTCGCCGCATCGTGCCCTTCGTCGTCGGTCGCCTACTCAGACGGAAGAGCACGCATTACCTGTTCGAGAACCCGGACGATGCCAAAGAGCTGGGCATCGATCCTGCCGGTCCCGATGTCACCCGTATCGGCGCTGGTGTTGATCCCGCCGCGATTCCACCGACGCCTGAGCCGCCCGCACCGCCCGTCAAGGTGGCTGTTGTGGCGCGCATGCTGGCGCAAAAAGGCATCGTCGAAGCGATTGCGGCAACGCGGCGCGCCCGGGCGCTCGGAGCGCCGGTTGAGCTCCATCTGTTCGGCGCGCCAGATCCCGGCAATCCCAGTTCGTTGACGCAGGAGCAACTCAGCCAATGGTCCCGAGAAGAGGGAATTACTTGGCACGGCCCGACTGGCGATATCGCCGGCGTCTGGCGAGAGCATCACATCGCTTTGCTACTGACCTACGGAGAAGGTGGAGCGCGCGCACTTGTTGAAGCCGCAGCCGGCTGCCGCCCCATCGTCACCACGAATGTGAGTGGCTGCCGTGAGATCGTGCGCGACGGGATCGAGGGCTTTCTGGTGCCAGTTCGCGAGAGCGACGAGGCAGCGCGCGCGCTAGCGCGGCTAGCACAGGACCCCCAACTGCGCGCGCAAATGGGCCGAGCGGCTCGTCTGCGGTTCTTGGAAAGATTCACCGAAGAGGTTTTGGAACGCACCGTGGGCGGACTCTACAACGCCATCCGTGACGAGAGGTAGTCTCGCGCTTCACTGAGATGACGGCGCCGACGAAGTGGCTTTGCTACGCAACATCCCACTCGAACCATAGTTGGTCCATGCTTCGTATCGTTCAGGCGGCCCCTTGCACCGGAGGAGTTCCTGTTTTGTCGGGCTCCGTTGCAGGAGCAAGCTCAGCGTCTAACACGGAGAGTCGAACGCTCTGCATCGGCACACCGACAAGTCCGTGACGCGAAGCCGACGTTGCGGACCGAAACACCAGGGCAGTCTCAATGCAATGCATCATCGCGTTGTCATCTTCGACGCCAAGTGCTACGGCGATTCGGATCGCATAATCACCAACGGGCAACATGGGCATCTGGAAGCGGAATTCGGCCTCAAACCTCTCCCCCGCGGCTACGAAAACCGGCTGGTCGACGGTGACGAGATAGGTATTGTCGGCGAATAAAACTTGGCCCAAGCGATCGCGCACCTGAAATCCAGCCAGCGGGGAGGTGAGGTCTCGTTCGGCACGCGCCGCAATCTTGAGGCACACCATCTCGGCGCCAATGATCCAGGACAGGATAGCGCCCGTCTCATCCTGGAACGCCACGTCCTCGATCCGAGCGCCGCCGACGCCAAATCCTTTCGACTGAGCGAAGAATTCCGGAATTTCAATATCGTTGCGCCACGGGCTGCGGTTTAGGTATTCCAGGCGCGGGTCCCTGATGACGCGGGACGGTTTTGCGTGGGTAAGCGTGCTAAGCACCGGTTGCGTCAATTCGTGACCGCGAAACGTCGACTTGACCTCGTTTTTCGCCGGATCAACCATGCTTGGCGCATCGGATTTTTGCTTTTCCAGATACCTTCGTGAATGTTGGAGCGAGCGAGAGGACAGATAGGCGTCAGTCACGTCCTTCGCCGATCCGATCTCGCGGATCCGCCCGTGGTCGAGCCAAACTGCGTGCGTGCACAATGACACCACATCGCTGGTCGAGTGTGTGACGAACAGGAACGTGCCGCGCTCGAGAAACGAGCGAACGAATTCCATGCATTTTTGCACAAAAAATGCGTCGCCGACCGCCAGCGCCTCATCGGTAATGATAATGTCGGCGTTGACGTGGGCCATGATGGCAAAGCCAAGTCGCGCGACCATACCGCTGGAATAGGTCTTTACGGGCTGGTCGATAAATTCACCGATATCGGCGAATCTTTCGATCGATCCGAAGTTCTCGTCGGTTTCCGCCCGCGACATGCCATGCAACGAGGCTTTCAGATACACATTCTCGCGACCGGTGAACGCCCCATGCAGACCTGATGAATAGTCAAGAATCGCGACCTTGCCATCCACTACAATGCGGCCGGCGCTCGGCCGCAGATTGCCCGCAATCATCTTGAGGAGTGTCGATTTGCCGCTACCGTTGACCCCGACGATGCCCCAGCTTTCCCCCTTGTTGATTTCAAGCGAAATATCCTGCAATGCCGGAAATGCGCGGTATATCCCGCCCATCTTCTGTTCAATCATGCGCGCTACTCGAGCGGATGGACTGACGCGGCGCAACATGTTTAGAATCGGAAGCTTCAGACGCGCTGACGGCGAAGACCACAGCGCGAAGGACTTCGAAACGTTATCGACGCGAATAGCCACCGATTCGTCATCGGCCGGTGCGATGCTGTCCCCGATCATGGAGTTTTTCATAGCACGTCGGCGAATGCCGGCTTCGTTCTCATGAAGAACCAGTATCCGCCAACTGCAAACGCAAAAGAGATCACGAGCATCGCGGCCAGCACTATCAGATTGGGAATTTTTCCGTACAGGAGACACCCGCGGGCCTGGTCGATGATGATCGCGATCGGGTTGATCTCGAAGAACCAGACAATCTTGCGAGGTATGGACGAGATCGGAAAGAACACGCCGCTCACGAACATTAGCACGGTGCTGATGGGCGACGTAACGGACGGCAAGTCCCGAACGAAAACGCCGAGGGCCGACAGGAGCCACGATAAGCCGAGAGACATGAGGCCGATGCATACGACGAGTGGCACCAGAAATACCGCGGTCCAATGCAGAAAGCCGTGGATGGCGAGAAAGCCCAAGACGCAAAGGCCCAACCCGATGAGCAGATTCGCGAGTAAGTTGAGATCGGCGGAAACAGATAGGACCTCGAGCGGAAACGAGAGAGTTTTGACGTACCCTGCGTTCCCTAAGATCAGGCTCGGCGCGGATGTTAACGTGTTCCCTACGCACATATAGAGACTTAAGCCCACAAACAGCGCCAGCGCGAACTCGGCAGGGGTTTCATGGGCCGATTGATCGAACCTTCCGCCAAATATGTAACCGAACACGAGTGTAAACATGGCCAGCATGATAAGCGGGCTGAGTACTGGCCAAACTGCGCCGAGCAGGGTTTCGCGATAACTGGCGTGAAAGTCGCGTCTGGCGCAAGCAAGTATGAGCTCTTGTTTGTTCAATAGATTGCGCATGATTTGATACGGTGAAGTCAGCGGAAAGGGCCGCGTCAGTTCCTCGCTGGTGTATACGATCTTGCTCATCTGTACCTCAACAGGGTGTGCTTTAGCTGACGTGCAATGACGTGGAAGCGTGTTCCCAGCAGTGCCGGCGGCAAGATCGTTGAATTGATGCCCTCGACGTAGTTTCTGACGACAGCACGCAGCCTTTGGATGAGCGGCGGCCCCTCGCCGGCGGCGAGTCGCTCAAAGTCAGTAAACTTGCCGGGCAGGCGGGGAAAGTTGCGCGCAATACGATGTGTAATCGCGGAAGCGGTTTGGACATCGCTCTTGGCAGAGGACGGCAGCCCGTCAACGAGCTTGGGCCATACAAGAAACGCCGTCTCTTGGTCGGATGCGATGTCGTCGATGAAAAACCGGTTCGTGGTGGCCGCGGGATGCAGTCCGCGTGCGCGTTCCCGCTCGTGGCTTCCTATGCTGATCGATACGTTGCGATTCGATTCCGCAGCGGATGCATGGCGGGGGCGGCTCGGCAGCCCCTTCTCGAGCAAATCCATCAGCATGTCGGTGGACTCGGTCTCGTAGACCAGAACCTGGTCAGCTCCGGCGAAGAGCAGCCGTGTGCTGCCGGGCTCGATGCCATAGGCGGAGCAGGATTCCTTATTCATCTTGGTGATGAAGTACGGCAGCGTCGAGAAATTTGCCATCGCGGCGAAGCCGCTCGAGGTCCCGATGAAGAGGTCGGCATTCAGAATCAGCGTCAAATCGTGGCCGAGGCCAAGCCCAAGGGCGCGCAGGCTCGTGACGTTGGGAAGCCTCAACAGCTCAATCGGCTTCTCCTGAAGGCGACCGACGACAACAAACTGCACCTCCGGGTGCTTTTCGCCGGCGATTCGCACGAACTCGTACCATTCGAGAAAATCGGAATCTCTCGCATACGTATGGCCACCGCCCATGCCGTAATCGAGCCTGCGCAATCGCGGGTGGATGACGACGATATACTTTCCGGAAAACCGCGCCTTGATCAGACTTGCGATGTCGGGCTCGCAGCCACGGCTCGGCGACAGCAGTGGAATATGTCCGCGACTAAAAACGTACTGGTTAAGTCGCTCGTGCGAGTAGATGTTCTTGATGAAGTACTCATTAAGGATCGACTCGTCCGTGCGCGATGCCAGCACGCGCTCGTAATCGGCCACGACCTCGGTGTTCACCGCGTCGTCACGTGAAGCCGAGTGTAGGCTGTCGAGCATCTGGTCGCGCGATCCGAACAAATGAACGTTGCCAAGCGCCGGGTGGGTGTTGAAGGCGCCGAACAGTTCACTGAAATAAAGGTCACAATTGTCGGCGACGACGAGGTTGCGCTGATAGATGCTCGCCGGCTGGCTTCGATCCATGCAGATAAAGACGTCGACTTGCTCACGTCCGGCCTCTTCGCGGCGCAGTGCACTTTGGACGTTCCACGTGAGAACGTCGCCCAGCGCGTACGGCAGCAGTTCGAAATCATAGATCCCGCACAGAGACTTTCCGGCCACCCCTATCCTCCAATCTTGTAGAGTGTTTCGAAAAAGTTCGATTGGACGGCGCACGTTCGCGAGTAGACTTTTTCCCACTCCTCTCGCCAAGGATAATCGCGTTCGACAATGAGGAGTCCGTCGAATGGGTTCTTCGATTCCTTCCATTGCTTGACGTAGAACCAGCCCGACGTCGTCCGCGCAACCTCGGCAAAATATTGTTCGATTTGTTGGCGGGTCATCTCGCCGAACGAGGATATATTCACCGTCAAGCCGAAATGCCAAGAAGGCATCATCGAGAGCTGGTGCGGCATAAGGAATATGATCGAGGCCTGTTCGATTTCGGAGCGGACTTCGTCAAAGTTCCTAAAGTCGCGAGCCTGAAAGACACGGCGATCCGGAAAGACCGACGAAAGATAGCGCTGCGCGACGTACAGCGCCGGCGGTATATCGATCAGCGTATATTGAATATGGGGATGAAGCGCCAATGCCATATATGCGTTGCGGCCGTAGCCGCCTCCGATCTCGGCAACTCTCTTGACGGTGTCGAACGAAACACTCTCGCGCATGGAATAGTATTCGATCAGTGAATTCGCCAGATCCTGGCAGGCGTCTTGGCCATCGAAAGGGAAAACAATCGGGTTGCCCTCGCGCGGCTCCCGCACCTGATCGAGGATGTTCAAGCGATCGAGCCGGCGCGCGTAGGTCCATAGCAGAAACACAAAATAGCGATAATGCACCTGATCGGCGATCCGAAGCGACCCGTCGTCGGGTTGGCTCTGCGCCAGTCGCCAGCACTTCCCGACAGTATCGGAACCAAGCGCGTTCTCCAGGGTAGTTATTTGCGGATCGCCGACCTGAATTGCAAAGGTAAAATAATTCAGCGCAACAGTGCGTTTGAAATTGTTGTAGCCGTCTTCAAGCAATTGATCGAGGTTCTTTCGGTTGAGCAATTCCCAGGCCGACGAGATGCTTTGGACTGGCGCGTCTGCGCTCGACTCCGCTCCGGCGGGAATCCGAGGACTGAGCGTGGAATCCGAATCGCAGA
>Ga0182015_10003056_pt1 | contig 19230 bp, 16 predicted proteins | sample 712P3MmetaG_FD_120478 | JGI IMG/M metagenome (GOLD analysis project Ga0182015, IMG submission 120478) | Permafrost microbial communities from Stordalen Mire, Sweden - 712P3M metaG | ecosystem: Environmental > Terrestrial > Soil > Wetlands > Permafrost | place: Sweden: Stordalen | collected...
GCCGCCCTCGACCAGCGCGTCGCCGCGCGGGATCACGCAGGAGTAGCCCTCTTCGGACAGGTGATCGAGGAGGAGCGCCAGGAACCGGATGCGCTTGGGCGCGCGCGGGCCGCCCTCGTGCGAGACGATGATCGCCCCGGGCCTTATCTGGGGGGCGATCCGCGCCAGTGCCGCCTCCGGAAGCCTGCCCGCGCCGTCAAAGCCTCGTGCGCTCCAGAGGACAAGCCGCATGCCCCGGGCCGAAAGCTGGGGATCGAGGAAGAAGTTGCGGATGCCGACCGGCGGCCTGAAGTACCGCTCGAACGGCGCGTCGGCGAGGAGGAGGGCCGCGACGCAGCGGTCGATCTCCGAGGCCGTCCGGGCGGGCGACGCGGACCAGAAGGAGGTCGAGGGGTGCGTCTGGGTGTGGTTCCCGATCGAGTGCCCCTCGGCGACGATCTGCCTCGCAAGCGCCGGGTGCCTGTCGACCTGCTCCCCGACGAGGAAGAAGGTCGCCCGGGCCCCGTGTTCGCGAAGGAGCTCCAGGACGCGCGGCGTGCTCTCCGGGTCGGGGCCGTCGTCAATCGTGAGCCACACCTCCTGTCGGCTGGTCTCGAATGAGGTGACGACGGGCCCGAAGGCCTGCTGCGACGGGAGGATGAACTGGAAGAAGACCCAGGGGTCGGGGGCGAAGAATACAACCAGGGCCGCGCCCCGGTGGTGCGCCAGGGCAAGCGCCAGCGCCGCGGCCTTGAACGACGCGAATACGGCGATCCAGGGTCTCACGCCGTTTTGAGAGACACCCGCGCGGAATGGTCGATCCGCTTCACGATCGGAAAACTCCTCTGGAGCCGGCAGACGGCGAGAAACACCCTGAACCTCCACCAGAGGGGCCATGTGAGGCGCGCGTGCCCGGCCACGATTGAGATGATGCCCCGGTTCAGGTCGAGCGGCGGCTTCTGGGTCATGAAGACGGCAAAGCTGTGGTTGTCGTAGAACACCTCGATCAGCCTGCGGAAGACCGAGCAGTGACGCTTGAGACGGCGCGTGTACCCGGCCTGCTCGCGCCCGGACAGCGGCCTCCCCGCGGCGTGCGCTCTCGCTATGGCCCCGACGGCAAGCTGTGCCGAATAGGTCGAGACGTAGACCCCCGACGAGAAGATCGGGTCGTAGAACACCGCAGCATCCCCGGCCAGGATGATGCGCGGCGAGGCGAACCGGCTCCGGACATAGCTGTAGTCGGCCGTGACCCGGAACGGCGCCACGGGCCGGGACTGCCCCATCAGCTCGCTCAGGCGCGCAGAGCCGGCGACCGTCGAACGAAACACGGATTCAGGATCATCCCCCGCCCGCAGCGCCCCGATCGAGGTCACGAGCCCGACGGAGGTGCGCTCGGCGCTGATGGGGATCAGCCAGAACCAGCCGTCTAGAAGGCGCACGATGACGATGTTGCCACCCTTGCCGCCGGGCGCTCGCCGGACGCCCTCGAAATGGCTGTACACCGCCGCCCGCTTCGGGAACGGAGCCGGGTCGCAGGGCTTCTTCTCGGGGCGGTCGAGGAGGTTATCGCGGCCCCCGGCATCGACGACCCAGCGCGCCCTGAGCGTCGAGGTCTCCCCGTCGGCCCGGGAGAGCGTCGCGGCCACGAAATCGCGCTCCGGCGCCACCGCGCGCACGGTGACACCGGTGCGAACGTCCGCCCCGAGGCTCCCGGCGTGGTCGAGGAGTATGGCGTCAAACCTGGCGCGCTCCACCTGGAATGTCGACTCGAGCCCCGGCACGTACCCCTCGGCGAAGACGATCTCCTTCGCCTCGGAGCCGTCGGCCAGCATGAACTCGGCGCCCAGCTTCCGCACGAAGCCGGCTGCCTCCACCTTGGGCCACGCGCCGGACGCCTGGAGGACGGAATTGCCCATGGGTAGGAGCGATTCGCCTATGTGGAAGCGCGGAAATGTGTCCTTCTCGACCAGGCACACGGAGAGGCCCTTCAACCGTGCGAATGCGGCCGCGCTGCTTCCGCCGGGACCTCCGCCGATCACCAGCACGTCGCAATCAGTCGCTTCCATGGATCACGGTATTGATGCGGGTTCGCGAAGACCAAGCAGGAAATTGCTTGTCGGTTAACTCACAGTGCGCGTAGTTCGGGATGCATGACGGTCGAATTCGCCTTTGGCGATCCGGGCAATAGGTCCAGGGGAATGCTGCCGATGGGGCTCCCGCTCCTGAGCGGCGAGCCGCGCGAACCCCTGGCGGATGGGGTTGGGCCGGCAGCCCGCGAGCCGGGCTTCTCCCTTTGGCGGAGCCCTGCCGGGATCGCGGGCTATGCCCGAGCGAACGTCGGCGAGGACCTTGAGGCCGCGACGGGCCGGATCTACGCCGGCCTCCTGCAGGCGTCGCGGGGCCTGAATCTCTACAGGATCTGGAACTGCGTGCCCCACATCAACGCCGCCTCCCCGAGCGGCGTTGAGAACTACCGGGCTTTCTGCAAGGGCAGATCGCTTGCGTTTGAGACCGAGCTCGGCGCGGCATTCGCAAGCAAGTTGCCCGCCGCATCGGGAGTGGGCACGGCCGAGAACGAGCTCACGGTCGTGTTCCTGGCCGGCCCGCTTCCGACGCGGCATTTCGAGAACCCCGCCCAGGTGCCAGCCTACGAGTATCCGCCCGAGCACGGCCCCCGGGCGCCGAGCTTCGCGCGCGCAACCGTCGTCTCGAAGGTGGCAACCGTGGACGCCTATATCTCCGGGACGTCGGCCGTGGTCGGCCACGAGACTGTCGCGCCCAACGAGACGATTGGACAGCTCGACTGCACGATAGAGAACCTGCGGCTCATCTCGCGGACCTGCGGTCTGGGAGATCACCTGGGCATCGGGTTCGCCTGCAGGCGCCACTTCAAGGTCTACCTGCGCCATCCCGGGGACCTCGCGGCCGTTTCCGAGCGGGTCGAGCGCAGGATCCTCTCCCCGGCGGACCGCGTCACCTACCTCGGGGCCGAGATCTGCCGCGCCGCCCTGAACGTGGAGATCGAGGTGGCAATCCGGGGCGCGGACAGGAGCTGACGCAGCCCCGCCGCGTCCACCTTGCCTCGCTGGGTCGCCGGAAATCGGGGGAGCGCAACGATGCGCGTGGGAATCTTCCACGAGGCGAGCCGGGGGCGAAGCAGGCGCCTCACCTCGGCCGCCGGCAGGAGGGTCGCGACCGCCGCCGAGAGCGCCGGATCCGCCCCCGCTGGCAGGTGCGCAAACGCATCGCTTACGCCGGGCACGGCCCTGAGCGCCCTCTCGATCTCGGCAAGGTCAAGCCTTCGCCCGGCCACCTTGACCACCCGGTCGGTCCTCCCAAGAAGCACAAGCTCCCCGAAGTCGTTCAGCCTCCCGCGGTCGGCAGGCGAGAACCCACCCGCCGCGATGACCGCGCCGCTCGACACGGTGAACCGGCCGGCCCTGGCGCCCGCGATACGGACCCCGGCGATTGGCTCGCCGACGCTCCGGCCCGCGAGAGTCGCGTCGCCGGTCCGGTCGAAGGCTATCCCGCCCGTCTCACTCGTACCGTAGAAGCCGTGGATCCTGACCCCGAACTTCCCCTCGAATGACGCGGCGATCTCCGGCGAGAGCGGCGAGCCGGCCGAGATGACCAGGCGAAGGCTGGAAAACGAGCGCCGCTGGAGGTCGCTCGCGGCCAGGGCCGAGAGGATCGGGGGAACGGCCGGGAACACGGTCGGGGCGTGCGCGAGCGCGTCGGCGGCGATGGCGTGGGGGAGGGCGCTCGAGACGCAGATGAGGCTCGTCCCCTGGACCATCAGCGGGACGACCAGGTTTCCCAGCCCGTAGGAATATCCGAGCGGGATCGCCGCAAGGTTCGCGTCGCGGGGTCCGATCCCCATCGAGACGCAAATCTGGCGGCCGTCGGCCTCCATCTGGGCGTGGGTCGCCGCGAGACCCCTTGGGGTGCCGCTGCTGCCGCTGGTCATCTTGACCAGGCATTCGGCGGCGGACCGGGAGCGCGTGCCGGGCGAGCCCGCGAGGACGTGCGCCCGTCCCTCGCGCCAGAGGCATGCGGCGCCGATTGACCGGGCGGCGGCCACCTGCGCCTCCTCCGGCTCGGACGGGTCGATCGGCGCCGGGATCGCCCCGGCGGCCATGATCCCCAGGAACACCTGCAGCCAGCCGGCCCCGTTGGGAACCGACATGGCGACCCGGCGCCCGTGCGGCGGGCGCTTCGCGGACCGGACGAACGAATCCGCCCATTGCCCGGCGCCCGCGGCCAAGGCCGCGCGGGTCCACCTGCGGCCCGTCGACGCCTCGATGACCGCCACCGCGGAGGGGTCCCGTTCCACGGTGGCCATCCATAGCCTGAACAGGGAGGCGTCCATGGCCCAGAGCGTGGTTCAGGCCGCCGCCCGGGCGAGGAAAATTGCGGTTGTACATGCGACTCGGACCCGCGCACAATAATACCTTGGCATGAGCGAGAACGACCAGCTCCACACTTGGGACGCGATCATTCTCGGCGGCGCGCTCGCAGGAGCGTCGACCGCGCTTCTGCTGCGTCGGCGCAACCCGAGGTGGCGGATACTCATCATCGAGAAGAGCGACCGCCTGGGCCGCCGGGTGGGGGAGTCGACCGTGGAAACGAGCGCGTACTTCCTGGGGCGGGTCCTCGGCCTCACGGACCACCTGAACGAGAAGCACCTGGTGAAGCAGGGGATGCGGTTCTGGTTCTGCAACGAGAAGACGCGCGGCCTGGCGGACTGCAGCGAGACGGGCCCTAAGTACAACGTCCGCTTCCCGGGATACCAGGTAGACCGCGCGGTCCTTGACGAGGAGGTCCTCTCCAGGGCGGTCGCAGAGGGCGCGCACCTCCTTCGCCCAGCCAAGGTGCGCGACGTGACCCTGGTCGACGGGGGCGTGCAGTCCGTGCAGTGGGCCAGGGAAGACGGCTCGTCCGGGACGGAGTCCGCCCGCTGGATCGTGGATGCCTCGGGCGTCGCGGCCCTCCTCGCCCGCAGGAACGGCTGGCTCATGACGAACGCGGCGCACCCGATCGCCGCGTGCTGGAGCCGCTGGAACGGCGTGAAGAACCTCGATTCCCGGGAATTCTCGGAGCGGCACCCCGGGTGGTCGGCCCGCTCGAAGGCGGTGCGCTACACCGCGACGAACCACATCTGCGGCAAGGGCTGGTGGTCCTGGTGGATTCCCCTGAAGGGCGGCGACATGAGCGTCGGCATCGTCTATGACCAGCGGATAACCGAGCTTCCGGAGGGTGCGAGGATCGGGGACCGGCTGAGGACGTTCATGGAGGCGCACCCCGCGGCCCGGGAGCTGCTCCAGGGGGCGACCTTCCAGGAGGGGGACGTCCACTTCCGCCGAAACTGCGCCTACCGGTGCTCCCGGTACGCGGGCGACGGGTTCGTCCTCGTGGGCGACGCGGCCGCGTTCATGGACCCGTTCTATTCCCCGGGGATGGACTGGATCAGCTTCTCGGCGAGCGCGGCGGCCGCGCTCGTTGACAGCTGCCTCTCCGGCAGGGGCGTCGCCGAGCGCGTGGCGCGCCACAACGCGAACTTCACGGCGTCGCATGACCGCTGGTTCGACGCGATCTACAGGGACAAGTACTACTACATGGGCGACCATGAGCTCATGTCCCTGGCGTTCCGGCTCGACCTGGGGCACTACTACATCGGCGTCGTCGCGAGGCCCTTCCAGATCGGAAACTCCGCCCTGGAGACCCCGGCGTTCGCGCCCCGTGGGGGCCGGCCCGCCGGCATCCTCATGGCCTTCTACAACCGGCGCCTGGCGGCGATCGCCCGCTCGCGCATGCAGCGCGGGACCTGGGGCCGGCGCAACAGCGGACGGTACGACGGGTTCATCAGCTATGAGCTCAACCGGAGGCTCCTTCCGCGCGTCATCTGGCAGCTGTCCCGGTGGGTTGCCCTCGAGGCAAGGGAGGGGTGGAGGACCTGGTTCGCCTTCAGGCCCCGCGAGGCCCAGGCCCCGATGACCGCCTCGGCCGCGCCGGCGAAGACCTGACGCCCATGGCCCCCATCCCCCCGTCGGCACCCATCCCAGCCCTCGCGCGCTTCCCGGCCGAGGTCGTCGAGGCTTACCAGCGCTACCGCGCGAGCGGCGACGCCGGCGCCGTCGAGGCGGTGGTGATCGCGGCGGCCGTCGACTACCGCCCGTCGGGCTCCGGCGCGCCGATGGTCGTCGAGGACCAGACCCGACTCGTCGAGGACCTGGCTTACGACTCGGTGGCCGTCGCGGAGCTCGTCTTCTTCCTCGAGGACCTCTTCGACCTCACCATTACGAACGAGGACATCGTTGGCGTCCGCACGATCAGCGACCTCAGGGCCTGCGTCCTCCGCAACCTGGCGGGAAAAGCACGGAACACGTGAGCCCGGTCGTGACGGGCATCGGCTTCGTGACGCCGATCGGCAACGACCGCGCCACGGTCGAGAGGAACCTGCGCGAGGGCCGCCACGGCATATCGCCGGTCGAGTTCCTCGGGAACCCCGACCTGCCGGTCAAGGTCGCCGGGACCATCAAGGGCTTCGAGGTGGATTCGCCGAACTGGCGCGACTGGTCATGGCCGTCGGGTTATGAGATGCCGAAGGAGCTTCTCCGGGGCATGGCCCCGCACGGCGTCTACGCCGTCTGCGCCGTGGAGCAGGCGCTGGCGGCCGCGGGGCTGCGCCGTTCCGACATCGCGGAGGATCCCGCCACCGGCCTCTACTGCGCCTCGGCCGGCTCGGCAATGCTGCTCCACCACAACCTGGCGCAGATGCGCGCCGTCCGCGGCACGCGTGGAAACCCGATGGGCGTCGTCAGCTCGATTGCCGGGACGCTCAACTTCAACCTCGGCGCCCACTACAGGATCACCGGAACCGTCTGCGGGTTCGTGTCGGCCTGCGCCTCGTCGAGCCACGCCCTCGGGTATGCGATCGACGACCTCAGGCTCGGGCGCATCCGGCGCGCCATCGTCGTCGGCGCAGAGGAGCTGAACGCCGACTCGCTTCTTCCCTTCGCGCACATGCGGGCGCTCTCCAAGCAGCGGGACCCGAGGAAGGCCTCTCGCCCGTTCGACGCGGAGAGGGATGGGTTCGTGGGCGCCGGCGGCGCCGTCGCTCTCGTTCTCGAGGATCCGGGGGCGGCGAGCGCGAGGGGGGCCCCGGCGCTGGCCGTGGCCGCGGGGTGGGGCCAGGCCGCCGACGGCTACAGCGTGGCGGCGTCACACCCGGAGGGGGCGGGGCTCCTCCTCGCCATGGAAAGGGCGCTTGCCGACGCCCGGATCGGGCCCGACGACATAGACCACGTGAGCGCCCACGCGACGTCGACCCCCGTCGGCGACCTGGCCGAGGCGATAGCCCTGGGGAGGCTCTTCACGTCGCGCAGCCTGAGGCCGCCAGTGACCGCCACCAAGTCCCTCACCGGCCATGGCCTTTCGGTGTCCGGGGTAATGCAGGCCGCGTTCAGCATCCTCTCGATTGCCGGCGGCTTCATGCCCGGCAACCCGCACCTGAGCGTCCCGGGCCGCGAATGCGAGGGCCTGGACCTGCCTAGGACGACGCTCGGGCGGACGCCCACGACCGTGCTCTCGAACAGCAGCGGCTTTGGCGGAAGCAACGTCTGCCACCTGATCGCCGCCCCGGGGCGGTTTACGGGTTGAAAGGCAGGCAGGATCCGGGGCACAATGGCGCCTGCCTCCCCTATGCCCGATCCCCTGACCGCCAGCCTGAAACAGCTCATCGTGGACACCCTCCGGCTCGAGGACACCTCGGCCGCCGACATCCCCGATGACGAGCCCCTGGTGGGCGGCGGCCTTTCCCTCGACTCGATCGACGCCCTCGAACTTGTCGTCCGACTCGAGAGGGAATTCGGCATCAAGATCGCGAGCAGCGAGGAGGCCCGGCAGGCCCTCGCGAGCGTCGCGGCCCTGACGACCTACGTGCGCGAGCGGGGCGACCCGTCCAGGCTTCCTTCCTGAGGGGGCCGGGCCGACCCACCGCCGCATGGCCGAAACACCCGCACCCATCCGCATCGCCGCCTGCGGTTGTGTCACGCCGTTTGGCGATGCCCAGGCGAGCCATGCCGCGCTGATCCGCGGTGAATGCGCGCTCCGGCGTGTCCCGGTGCTCGGGAACGACGGGGGCGACCCGGTCCCACTGGCGCTCATGCCGGGGCGCCCCCTTGACGAAACCGCGCCGCCGGGGTGGCTCTCTTCGGTGAAGGGCCTCGCGGAACGGCTGCCGCCCGGCGCCTGGGGCTCGCCCGGCAGACCGGTGTTCGTGACCGGGAGCAACTTCGGGGTCGGTGGCCTTTACGCCCTCGGGCGGACTGGGAACGCCGCATTCGCCAGCTGGGGGGCCCTGCCGACCTGCACGGAGCAGCTGCGCCTCGCGCTCGGCTGGGGCCCGGACGTGGCGATTCTTTCCCATGCCTGCGTGTCCGCCCACCTCGGCCTCCTTGAGGCCACCCGCGCAATCGAGGCCGGCGCCGCCGACGAGGCCCTCGTCCTCTCGTTTGATTTCCTGAGCCCGTTCGTCGCCGGTGGCTTCCATTCGCTCAAGATCCTCAACTCCGAGTTCCCCGCACCCTACCGCGAGCGTGCGAGCGGCGCGATCGGGCTCGGCGACGGGGCAGCCTTTGCCGTGCTGGCCCGCGGTCGCGGCGACTGGACCCTGGAGGGCCAGGGCGTCTACAATGAAATGCACCACTTCACCTCGAACCGTGCCGACGGCTCCGGCTTCGCCCGCTGCCTCGAGGCGGCGGCAGGCGCAGCCGACGGGCGCCGCGTCTGGTTCAAGGGGCACGGGACCGGAACGCTCGACGCGGGGCGCCTGGAGGTCGCCGAGGCGTCCCGCGCATTTCCCGGATCGCCGATCACCGGGTGGAAGGGAAGCCTCGGGCACACGCTCGGCAGCTGCGGGCTGGTCGAGCTCGCGATCGCGATCGAGTCAGTCCGCAGCGGGATCGCTCCCGGGACGATCGGCGGCCCGGGCGAACCCATGGGCCCGTCGGTCGCCCTGGACAACTTTGGAACCCGGGGGTTTGACGGCGTCGTCTGCGCAAGCAACGCATTCGGGGGCGCCCATGCGGCTTTTCTTCTCTGCCATGCTTGAGCGGCACATCGACCTGCTCTTCACGGACGACGCGGGCGGCGAGTCGCCGGCGGCGACGCGCGATCGGCTGAAGGGCCTGTTCCCCCCGGGTTCCACCCGCCGCATGACGACCCTCGGCCTGCTTGTCGGGGCGGGGCTTTCGCGGGTCGACCCAGGCGAGGACGATGCCCTGGTCTACGCCTCGGGCTACGCGGAGAGCTGCGCCCTCGAGGGATTCCTGGGCAGCTTTCCCACGCCGAGCCCGACCCTGTTCCAGACTTCCATTCACCCGAGCGCCGTCCAGCAGTCGTTGATCGGCCGCCAGCGGCCGATCCGGGAATTTCTTCCGATGTCGGGAAGCTCCCTTCTGGCGTTCCATGCAGTGAGGGCCTCCCTCCTGATGGCCGCCCCGAGGTGCGTCCTCTGCGGCGGCGAGGAAAGGGGGACTTGGCTCCTTGAGCATGGGCTGGCGAGCGGGCGCACCTTCGCATTCGCGGCGGCCCTGACGCGGGAGCGCACCGGCGCGGCCATCGGCACCCTCGGGATCTCCCGGGACGGCGGCGGAGGCGCCCTCGGTCTCGCGCCTTTCTTTGACCTCCTGAGGGAGAGGAAGGCCTTCGACGGCATGGTCGCGCCGGGCTGGCGCCTGCGCCTCAAATGGAACTGACGCCCCCAGCGAGCGAGGCCCCGCGCAATCCCGGCCCGTCGTGGGGGTACGGGTTCCTGCGCCTGGCCGACCGCGTGCTTCCGGAGGCGCTCTTCCGGCCCCTGCGCGCCGCGGGAACCTGGTTCGCGGTGCTGGCGATGCCGTGGCAAAGGCGCCACTCCAGGGAGTACCTGAGGGTCGTCCTTAGCCGCGAGCCGCGCCCGGCCGACGTCTTCAGGCACTTTTTCGCCGTCTGCGAAAGCCTCATGCTCAGGCTTCGCGTGGCCAACGGGCTGGCCCACCGGTGCATCCTTGAAGCCGGGGCGATCGACTTCGCCGGCTGGCTGGCCTCGGAGCAGCCGGTCCTGATCGGCACGTTCCACATCGGAAACTCAGACCTGACCGGGTTCATGCTCGCAGGCCAGGAGGGCCGGCGCGTGCACATCGTAAGGCTTCGCGTCGGCAACTCCCATGACACGGACGCCCTGGCCGCGCGCTTCGGGGGCCTGGTCAACTTCGTCTGGGTCAACGAGCCCGGCGAGCTCCTGTTCGCGCTCAAGGAGGCCGGCGCCAGCGGCACGGCAGTCGCGCTCCAGTGCGACAGGCCAGACCACAGCGCCCGCTCCGAGACGTTTGACTTCCTCGGGGCCCCGCGCGTGTTCCCCTTCACGATCTACCACCTTGCCCTCATCTTCGAGCGGCCGGTCCTGCTCTCGTTCGGCGTGCCGTCGGGGCCGGCCGAGTCCACGGTCCACGCCTCGCCGGCCTTCACCCCGGTCAAGGGGGAGCCGCGGGAGGCGGCTCTCGAGAGGGCGCGGACCCATTTCCAGGCATTCCTGCGGCGCGCCGAGGCGCACCTGCGCGCGAACCCCTACCAGTGGCTGAACTTCCTCCCTCTTTGAGACGACGCCTCACCCGCATCCGCTGGGTCTTTCTCTACTACCTCTCCTGGGTGGTGTTCACCCTGGTCGGGGTCCTCCTGAACGTGGTGTGCGCCGTCCTCATGCTCCTCCCGCGGCGCGCGACCTACGAGCGCGCGGTCCGGGCGACCATCAAGCGCCTCTTCGAGACGTGGCTCGCGTGGCTCCACGCGACGGGGATCGTCTTGTTCGACTGGGTGGGGTTTGACGGCGAGGCCCTCAAGCCCGGGACGGTGTACATCGCGAACCACCCGACGCTGGTTGACGCGACCTTCCTGCTGGCGCGACTTCCGGACGCCGTCTGCATCTTCAAGCCCTCGCTCATGAGCAACCCCGCCATAGGCCCCGCCGCAGTCATGGGCGGCTATGTGAAGGGCGACAGCGGCCTGGACCTCATCAAGGCCGCGGCCGCCAAGGTCGCCGCGGGGCAGTCGCTCCTCGTCTTTCCGGAGGGAACGCGCACCGCCGAGGGGACCAAGCTCGGGAAGATGAAGCCGGGCTTCGCCCTGATCGCGGACAGGGCCAAGGCGCCCGTGCGCCTGATAATAATGAGCGCAAGCCCGGGCTTCTGCTCCCGGGGCCAGCCCTGGTGGCCGGCCCCGCGGCTGCTGCCCCTGCTGCTGCGGGTTTCCCTCGACCGGACGTGGGACTACGTGCCCGGAAGGCCCGCGACGGAGTTGACGCAATCGGTCGAGAGGCGAATCTGCGAAGTGCTCGAAGGCCTGAAGGCATGCCCCCCAAAGAAACACACCTCGTCCTGATCCCCGCGTTCAACCCGGGCAGGCTCCTTTCGGAGACGGTCGGCGGAGCGCTCGCGCAGTGGCGGAGCGTATGGGTCGTCGTGGACGGGAGCACGGACGGAAGCCACTCGGGAATCGCCGCGGGGGCCCCGGCCGGGGTGAGGGTGATCGTCCGCCCGGAGAACGGCGGCAAGGGGGCGGCGGTCCTCACCGGCGCGAGGGAGGCGATGGTCGCCGGCTTCACCCATGCGCTCGTCATGGACGCGGACGGCCAGCATCCCGCGGGCCGCATACCGGACTTCATGGCGGCGTCCCGCCGCTCCCCGGGGGCGCTCATATGCGGCAGGCCCGTGTTCGGGCCCGACGCTCCCAGGGCCCGCCTCTACGGGCGCCGGCTGAGCGTGGGCCTGGTCCGCTTGGAAACCTCCGGAAGGGGAGCCGCCGACCCGCTCTTCGGCTTCCGGGTCTACCCCCTGCGGGCCCTTGTCGACACCCTGGAGAGGGTCCGCGGCGGCCGCCGCTACGACTTCGACCCGGAGATGGCGGTGAGGCTGGCCTGGGCCGGTGTCCCGGCCATCAACCTGGACGCAGCCTGCGCGTACATCGGGCGCGAGCGGGGCGGGGTGTCCCACTTCCACTACGTGAGGGACAACATCGCCATGGCGGCGATGCATGCGCGGCTCATTTGCGCGCTCATCTTCGGGCGCAGGGGCGCCCAGGGGGCATGAGGGCGGCGCGCCCCCTCCTGGCCGCCCTGGCCGTTGCCTGGGCGGCCTGCGCCGCGCCCGCGCAGGACGCCCTTCTCTCGGCGTCGGACGTCGGCGGAGACTGGAAGCCCCTCCTCGGGGCGCTCGCCGCGAAGGGACCCATCCAGGCTTCGTTCACCGAGCGAAGGCATTTCCCGTTCCGCCACGAGCCCTTGGTCCTGAAGGGCGTCCTCAGGATTTCGCCCGAGCGGGGCCTGAGCCTCCAGTACACCGACCCTGAGGCCAGCGTGCTGGTGGCGGACGCCTCGGGGCTGGTCCTCAGGGACGGCAAGGGCCGCTCCCGCGAGATGCCCTCCGGATCCAGGGAAGGGGGCGCGATCGCGTCCCTCCTGCCGATCATGCGCTTCGACCTGCCGGCCCTGTTCCCGCAGTTTGTGATCCACGCCCGACGCGCGGGTGACGGCTGGACCTTTGAGTTCACGCCCCGCGACCGCGAGGTCGCGGACTCGCTCGGATCAATAACCGTGTCCGGGACCGGCACTGATGTGCGCCACCTTGAGTTCAGGCGGTCAGCCTCGCAGCGCGTGGAGATTGACGTCGGCGACACACGGGCCGGGGTCGCCTTCACCCCTGCCGAGCTGGCCCGGTTCTTTCGCTGACGCGCGCCGAAGATGGAGCCGCCGCGCCAGAAATGGACAGCACGGATCATCCTTCTCGCGGGGGCAGCCGCCGGCCTGGCGTGGCTCGGAAGCGTCGACTTGAAGCGCAAGATCACGACCGACATCCTGGACCTCGTGCCGGCGGACGAGCGCTCGCCGGAACTCGCCATGGTGCGCTCGCTCGCGGCCGAGGAGGAGGCGAGGGTGCTCCTATTGGCCATCAGGGTCCCGGCGAGGCCGGGCGAGGCTCCCCAATCGCGCGCGGCGCGCGCCGACCGCGCCGCGGCGGCCTTCTCGCGCGCTCTGGCCGCGTCCCCGGCGATCGCGCAGGCGATGCCCCTTTCCGACACGACGCCGCGCGACGCCCTCGGCGCCGCGGTCTTCTCGCACAGGCTCGACCTCCTGCTTCCGGGCTGGCTTGACGAAAGGCGAAGGGAATACGCGGCGTCGGGCTCCGCGGCGCCGTGGGGCCCGTGGCTCGCCGAGAGGACCGCGGCGGACCTCGAGGCCTACCTTGCGAAGCCCGAGGCCATGGCGACCCAGGACCTGCTGACCTCGGACCCGCTGCTCCTCGTCCCGGGACTGGTGGGTCGTCTCGGCAGCCTGTCGGAGACGGGGCTCGCGGCGGGGAGGTCCGGCGACTTCTCGCTTGTCTGGGCGAAGAGCCGGGATTCGCCCCTTAGCCCGGAAGGCCAGGCGCCCGTGTTCGAGGCGGTGGAGCGCGCCCGTTCCGGGTTGGCCTCGGCCGAGCCGCAGGCTGACCTCATCTGGACGGGGATCAGCCGGTTCGCGGCGGCAAGCCGCGCGCGGATCGAGCACGAGCTGGCGACCCTCAACCTGCTCTCGCTCGCGCTCGTGATCCTGGTCGCGACGGTGTGCGTCAGGCGGGTCTACCGGGCCGTGCACCTCGTGCCGGTCGTTCTCGGATCGCTCCTTGGCGCGTGGGTAGCCATCACCGCCGCGTGGGAAAAGGTGCACATTCTCGTGTTCGTCGTCGGCTCGCTGCTCGCCGGCGTCGCGGTGGACTACGGATTCTACCTTTACCTCCAGCCAAGGCGCCGGCCCGACGAGCCGTACATGGAGAGGGTCTCGCGCCTCATCAGGCCGCTTCTGGCGAGCGCGCTCACCACCGTCAGCGGGTTCTCTTTCCTCCTATGGTCGGAGCTTCCCCTCATCCGCCAGCTCGGCGTCTTTGTGAGCGCGGGTCTCATCTGCGCCCTCGCTACCGCGCTCCTATGGTTCGCCCAGGTCGACGATTCCTACCTCGAGACCCGGCCGTTCGTCAGGCGCAGGCCCTCGGGCCAGGGGCCTGGCGTCCGGAGCGGGGCGCGCGCCCTGCTGGCGGCCGGCGCACTCGTGGCAGCCATCGGGCCCTGGCGCCTCCACTGGAAGGACGACATTCGCGAGCTCGAGATACCGACCCCGAGGCTCCAGGCGAACGACGAGCAGGTGCGCTCCCTGTTCGGGGAGACGGGCGCCCGCACGGTCTACATCACGCGCGGCGCCACCCCGTCCGAGGCGCGCGCCTCGCTGCAGACCTTCCTCGACTGGCATGCCAGGGAGTTCCCCGAGTCGAAGACGGCCAGCCTCGGTTTCGCGCTTCCGACCGAGGAGGAGTGGCGCCAAACCCCCGGATGGCTCGCCTCCCTCTCCGGCTTCGAGGCCGACCTGAGGGCGGCGCTCGCCCGGCACGGCTTCGAGGCGGACGCGTTCGCGCCGTTTTTCGATGCCTGGCGCGCCGAGCTGGCGGGCGGGGCGCGGCCCACCTTTGACCAGCTGGTCTCGCAGCTCAGGGCGGCCCTGCAGGGTCCGCTGGCATCGCTTCTGCATGTCGGTGGCGCCGCCAGCTGGTTCGTCAGCATCTCGGAGCAGGCGCCCGGCGCGGACCCGCCGGCCGACACCCACACCGTCACGGACAGCCAGCTCCAGAACCTGAACCAGCTCTTCTCAAGGTACAGGGTCTCGGCGCTCCGGCTGAGCTCGGCCGGGCTGGCGTTTGTCGGCGCCAGCGTGTTCGTGCTCTACGGCCTGCGCAGGGGGATAAGGATCTTTGCGATACCCGCGGGAGCCTGCCTCTTCGCGTTCGGGCTGTTCGGGCTGGCCGGCATGACCCTGAACCTCTTCAACCTCCTCGGTGCGTTCCTGGGCGTCTGCCTGAGCCACAATTACGCCATATTCTCCGCCGAGAGCCAGGGAAGGGGGGAGGAGCCTCCTCCCTCGATCCGGATGTCGGCCGTCGCCGCCGCGTCCTCGTTCGGCGTCCTCGCCCTCAGCCGGATACCCGTCGTCTCCGCCCTGGGCTCGACCGTGGCCGTCATCGTCCTGGCGGCGCTCGCCATCACCGAGTTGACTCCGCTTGCCTCCGCCGCGAATCCGCCCAAGGATGGCGGCCCGTGATAACCCCCATCATCTTCGCAGGCGTGGCTGTCGGCATCATCCTGGCCGGCGCGCTCACGCTCCTTTTCGGCGTCTTCACGATCGGGCCGACGGAACGCGGGGTCCTGACGACCTTCGGCCGCGCCCAGCGGCTCAACGGCTCGGTCGGCAGCGACCCGGACCTCGGGCCGCTCCTGACCGCCGAGGAGCGCCAGCGCTACGACTTCCCGCTCATCCATGTCGTCAAGCCGGGCGGCCCGTACTTCAAGTGGCCCTGGCAGAGGCTCTACCGGATCGACATGACGATCCAGACGACGGACATCGTGTGGGACCCCGACATCCAGCAGTCGACCATCGAGAGCGTCACCAAGGACAACCTGACGATCGCCCTGAACGGACAGATCCGCTGGAAGCCCTGCGAGCGCAACCTTTACGGCTACCTGTTCGGGGTCGCCCGCCCGAGGGCGCACGTGATGGGGTACTTCATCTCGGTCCTTCGCGACCGGATCGCGACATTCCACAGCCAGGGGGCCGACGCCGCGGTCGACGGCATATCGATCAACGACCTTCGCAAGAACCTCTCGGTCATCAACCAGTTCATGGAGGCCTCGTGCAAGAAGACCGCGGCCCGCTACGGGATTGAGCTCGAGGCGGCGCTCATCACGACGATCGACCCGCCGGGGGACGTGGACGACGCCCTGGCGTCCATCAACACGACCCAGAACCAGGTCGCCGCCGCGATCAGCCAGGCCCGCGCCGACGCCGACCAGAAGCTCACCATGGCGGAGCAGGCGGTGCAGATCGCCCGGAACATGGCGGACGCCGACGCGGCCCCGATCCTCGAGCTTGGCCGGACACTCGCCGACATGTTTGCCCAGGGCGGCAAGCCCGCCCTCGATTCCTACATACGGAACGCGCTCCTTCCGCTCAGGGAGAAGGCAACCCAGACCGTCATCATCCCCTGAAGCCATGATACCCTTCCTCTTCTCGGTCTTCTTCGGTTTCCTCGGCACCTTCGTCGCCGTCGGCATCTTCATCGGGCTCGGCCGGATATTCCAGTTCTGGCGGACGCTTCCCGAGCGCACGGTCGTCGTCTACACGAATTTCGGCAAGGTCATAGGCGAGGTGAACGAGCCCGGCATGTTCTTCCCGGTCTTCCACTTCGGGCCGAAGGCGCTCCTGCTGCCCTTTTTCGGCAAGGCCTACACGGTGACGACCGCGCTCCAGCAGTCGTACCTGCGCAACCAGCTCGTCAATTCCGAGGAGGGAGCCCCGATGGGCGTCGGCGTGTGGTACGAGATGTACGTCCAGAACTGCACGGCGTTCCTCTTTCAGAACTCGGATCCGGTGGGCTCCCTGAGGGCGAACGTAGCGACGGCGGTCTCGCGCCAGCTCTCCAACCTGAAGCTGGAGACGCTCCTCGAGGACAGGGACGCGCTCTCCTCGAAGGTGCGCGAGGAGGTATCGCCGACGTCGCTCAAGTGGGGCTTCCAGCTCGGGTCGACCTACATCCGCAAGGTCGCCTTCCGCGACAAGGGCATGATCGCGCAGATCGAACTCAAGGTGGTCAACCGCCTGCGGCAGGTGACGGCGGCCATGCGCCAGAACGGCGATAACCAGGTCGCCCTCATCCACTCGGACGCCGACAAGAAGGCATCGGAGAAGCTGGGCCAGGCCCAGGCGGTCCGGCCCCAGGTGGTCGGCTCGGCCCTCGCCGACATCCAGAAGAACCCCGCCGTCGCCGACGCCCTCTTCAGGCTCCTCGACATCAAGGCGACCATGAAGAGCACGGGGAAGGTGCTGATCTCGCCCGGCGGCTCGATGGGGCTGCTCCTCCAGGGCTAGGTTGACCCTCAGGCGAACGGCACGTCGACCCAGTGCTCCTGCCGGTCGTCCCCCAGGGGGACGACCGCCCCGGGGAGCGGCTGCCCGTCAAGCTTCGGGGCCGGCGCGGGCTCCGAGGGGTCGGTCCAGCGGGTGTAGGTGATATGATAGACCGTGCTCCTGAATCGGTAGTGGACTTTCATGGTGGTCCACGCGCTCGGGAGTCGGGGCGTCAGGTGCAGCGTCTCCCCCTGCAGGTTGACGCCGAGGAGGGTTTCGATCACCAGGCGATAGGCCCAGCCGGCGGAGCCCGTGTACCACGTCCATCCGCCCCGGCCCGAGTGGGGCGAGACCGCGTAGACATCCGCCGCGATGACGTAGGGCTCGACCTTGTAGACCGCCAGGTGCGCCGCATCCCCGCCGTGGCGAACCGGGTTGAGGAGGTTGAAGAGCTCCCAGGCGCGGTCGTGGTCGCCCCGGAGGGCGAAGGCCATCACGGCCCATATCGCGGCGTGGGTGTACTGGCCGCCGTTCTCGCGGACCCCGGGGATGTATCCCTTGATGTAGCCCGGGTTGAGGCTTGAGCGGTCAAAGGGCGGGTCGAAGAGCTGGATCAGCCCCGCGTCCCTGCGGACGAGGCGCTCGTCAACGGACTTCATCGCCTCGGCGGAGCGCGCCGCCTCCCCCGCGGCGCCGATGACCGACCAGCTCTGCGGCAGGGAGTCGATCTGGCACTCGGGATCTGTCGACGAGCCCAACGGGGTACCGTCGTCGAAGTAGGCGCGCCGGTACCATGCCCCGTCCCAGGCCTCGCGCTCGATGGCGACCCTCAGCATCTCGGCGTTCGACTCGCATTTCTCGGCCATCGCGGTGTCGGTGCGCGACCGGGCCACGATTGCGAACTGCCGCAGGACGTCGCAGAGGAAGAACGCAAGCCACACGCTTTCGCCCTTTCCCCTGATCCCGACGAGGTTCATTCCGTCATTCCAGTCGCCCGAGCCCATGAGGGGCAGGCCGTGGGACCCGAAGGTGAGGCCGTGATCGATCGCCCGGACACAGTGGTCATAGAGCGTCCCCGAATGCTGGGACGGCGAGGGCAGGTCGTAGTAGCTCTCCTCGCCCTCGTTCAAAAGGCGGCCCTCGAGGAAGGGGATGGCCTCGTCCCAGACGCCCGTGTCCCCCACGCATGAGGCGTAGCGGCACGCCGCGTAGGGAAGCCAGAGGTAGTCGTCGGACACGCGGGTGCGAACCCCGCGGCCCACCGGCGGGTGCCACCAGTGCTGGACGTCCCCCTCCGGGAACTGCCGCGAGGCCGCCCGCAGGATGTGCTGCCTCGTCAGGCCGGGCTCGGCGTGCACGAGCGCCATGACGTCCTGGAGCTGGTCGCGGAAGCCGTACGCCCCGCCGGACTGGTAGAAGCCGCTGCGCGCCCAGAGGCGGCAGGCGAGCACCTGGTAGAGGAGCCAGCCGTTGGCCAGAACGTTGATGCCGGAGTCCGGCGTGTCGACGTTCACGGTCCCAAGCGTCCTGCCCCAGTATTCCCAGACCCGTTCCAGGGCCGCGCGGGACGCCCCGTTCGCGCGGAAGCGCCGGATGAGGCCCTGCACCTCCTCGACGCTGCGCCCGGCGCCGAGCCGGAAGACGACCTCGCGCTCCTGCCCCGGCGGAATCTCGAGGACGACCTGGATCGCGCCCGCCGGGTCAAAGCCCGCCCCCACGCGGCCGGAGAGGCGGCCGCGCTGGAGCGCCGCGGGGCGGGCGGGCGTTCCGTTGCGCCCGAGGAATTCGAGGCGGTCCCCGGTGACGCTCTGGCCCGCGTCGCCGGTGTCGGCAAAAACGATGCGGTCGGCGAAGTCGCCCTGATAGCGGTTGCGGGCGGTGAGCGCCCCCGTCGCTGCGCAGACGTCCGTCTGCACGTGGAGAAGGGTGTCCTCCCTCAGGCTGCCCAAGACCCACTCCCAATAGCCGGTGACCGACACCCTTCGCGCCCGCGCCGTAAGGTTGCGCACGGTGCAGGCGGCAAACTTGACCGGTGCGTCCATCGCCACGTAGACCGAGAGCTCGGAGGCGAGGCCGTTCTCGGTGTGCTCGAACACGCTGTAGCCGAATCCGTGCCGGATCGTGTACGGCGTCGCCCCCCGCGCGGGCAGCGGCGTGGGGGACCAGAACTGCCCGGTCTCCTCGTCGCGGATGTAGAGGCTCTCGCCGCTCGGGTCGCCGACCGGGTCGTTCTCCCAAGGCGTCAGCCTGAACTCGTGGCAGTTCTCCGCCCACGTGTAGGAGCTCCC
>Ga0182015_10003057_pt1 | contig 19225 bp, 20 predicted proteins | sample 712P3MmetaG_FD_120478 | JGI IMG/M metagenome (GOLD analysis project Ga0182015, IMG submission 120478) | Permafrost microbial communities from Stordalen Mire, Sweden - 712P3M metaG | ecosystem: Environmental > Terrestrial > Soil > Wetlands > Permafrost | place: Sweden: Stordalen | collected...
AACTGTGCCAAAGCAAGCTTGGCTCCATCGGGCGCGGCAGTTAAGCCGGGGACGTGCCCTGGCTGCGGGACAACGGACTCTGTTCCTGCCAGAGCGTCAGAATCCGGATCACCATGGGGCGCATTGCCCGAGGAAGATGCGGTCCGGGACGGTTGAGGCGAAACAGTCTCGCAGATGGCGGCAGGACTTGCATCAAGCTCCCGCGCCCGCATCGTATCGTCGGAAGATCCCGCTGCAGCCTGTGACTCAACCTCAGCACCAGCCGCAACAATGGGTCGGATCGTTGTCGCATTCGGTTGAGGTTCGGCGACGGTGGGACTGTCGAAACCCTCTCCGATCCCGGGCGGCGACTTTGCGTCCATCGAAAGATCCGCAGCTCCCGGCGCGCTGCAGGAAGCACTGACTGAACGCGCCTGCGGAAGGATGCTTTCCACTGCTTGTGGGACGGAGATCTCGGTGGCGGCACTGCGCGCGAGTGTCGGCAAAGTTGGGCTGACGTCCGCCTCTGCTATTGGACCTGTGCTCGATGGTTGCGAGGATTCTTCCCTGGTCAGGACTTGCTGTCGAATCAGAGCGCCGAACCGCATGTCGCCAGCCGGCATCCGGCTCGGTTGCCCGACGGCCAGCGCGGCGGTTTTGTTGGCTTGTGGATCCAGGAGCGGCGCGGCAACAGAATGCAAGGCTGATTCCTCGGTCGCAGATACTGCAAGGAGTTTGCCGATCGAACCCGAGGAAGATGAGACGGTTCTTACCTTCCTTTGGTTTCTTCGCGCGAGGAGCCGCTCTGGAACCAGTCATCGGTGAGATTCTGCTCTCGACGGACCTGTCCCTTCTTCTCTGCGCGCGCCGCGGTCGCAAGCAGAGCTTCAACCTGCCGCCGCTCCAGACGACGAGCCAGCAGTTCCTCACGTGCTTCGCGGACGGCTCCCTGCCCTTCTTGCGCAAGAGCTTCGAGTCTTGCCTCTTTCCAGTCGAGGATTTCAGCGTCGGCGATTCTCATCAGCCACGACTCGCGCCTGGCGGATTCGTCTCCCGCCAGCATTTGCAAAGCATCTGCGCGCACGGACAGAGCGAGGTGCCGTTGCCACTCCGCAGCCGTCTCCAGAAAGCGCAAACTCGCGATCTTCTTCTCAAATTCGAGGCGGGAGAGATCTTCCAGCAGCGCCCGGATGCGCAACACTCGATCCAGTTTTCGCTTCATGACACTGCGGTCGCATTGTTGCTTTCGATGGACGCAACCAGCCGGAGTAGCTGGTTCCGCGCATCTCCAAAGGTCTCCGGTTCGCGCGGACTTTGCACCAGATAGTTCCGAATGGCAGGGAGGAATCGCAGAGCACGGTCAATATCCTGATCGGTCCCAGGCTTGTAGGCGCCGATCCTCACCAGATCCTCCGAACGCGCCCACGTGGAGAGGACCCGACGGACGGTCGCGGCTGCTTTGGAATGGTCGTCAGTTACCACGTGCGGCATCAGCCGGCTGATCGATTCGATCACATCGATAGGCGGATACCAGCCATCGGTGGCGAGGGTCCGTGCCAGGACAACGTGACCGTCGAGATAGGAGCGGACCGCGTCCACCAGCGGATCCTGCAAATCGTCGCCTTCCATCAAAACCGTGTAGAAAGCGGTGATACTGCCCGTACGGAAGCGGCCGGCGCGTTCCACCAGCCGCGCTAGGCGACTGAACACCGATGGAGTGTAACCGCGCGTCGTTGGCGGTTCGCCGGCTGCCAAACCCACCTCCCGGGCGGCCATCGCAAATCGGGTGAGCGAGTCAAGAACAAGGAGGACATGTCTTCCTGTGCCGGCGAAGTACTCCGCCACGCTGGTGGCCGCCAGCGCCGCCCGCATGCGCAGCAGGGCTGACTGGTCCGATGTGGAAACCAGAACGACGGCGCGCTTCCTGCCCTCGGGCCCAAGGCCCTGTTCGAGAAACTCCCCAACTTCCCTGCCGCGCTCTCCCACGAGCCCTACCACGATCACATCGGCATCGCTGTTGCGTGTCATCATCCCGATCAGCGTGCTCTTGCCCACTCCAGAGCCACCGAAAATGCCGACCCTCTGGCCGCGCCCCACACTGAGCACGCTGTCGATGGCGCGGACCCCGGTTCCCAAGGCTTCGCGTATTGGCTCCCGATCAAGCGGCGCAGGCGCCGAGTGCTCCAGCGGGACCAGCGACTGCAGAATCGGTCTGCGCGCGCCATCAAGCGCCTGACCCATGGCATTCATCACGCGACCGATCAGGGCTTCGCCAACTTCCACGCGAGGAGTGACGCCGGACGCGGACACAGGGTCTCCGTACCGTATTCCATCCGCCGGATCCAGGGTCATCGAGAGCACATCGGGACCGCGGAAGCCAATCACCTCTGCTGCATGAACCTTTCCCGTTGAGTCACGGATTTCGCAGCATTCGCCCACAGAACAGGGCGGGCCTTCCGATTCGATGGTCTGCCCGGTGGCCTCGACCACTCGCCCGCGCCAGCGAAACGGCTGTCGCTGGCGGAGTCGCGAGAAATAGGTCCCGAGCAGATCCACTCACCCCCGCCTTCCGGCGACTTCGGGCCGATTCGTTTCGAGGCCGCTCTCGCTGGAGACCTCAGGTAGATCGAAAAAGCTCCGTTCAATTTCCCTGAGCTGAGCGCGTACGCCGAGGTCGACGGTGCCCAGTTTGGTTTCCAGAACCGCTTCGCAGGTGTGCATCTCCTGATCCGCCCACACCTCTGGGCGCAGGGGCAGTTCCGGCATCAGGCGTACCATTTCGGCCCACATTTCTTCATGTACGGCCGGCACCCGCAAGCGAACCTTCGTTGACTCCGCGAGCTGGCCCAGCGCGACGCGCACGGCTCCGGAGAGCAACAGCGGATCCAGCTGCGATTCCCGGTGCAGGACCCGTTCGGCAACGGCAAGCGCCAGCCGCACTACTTCGTGTTCGACGCGGGTGAGATACTCGTCTGCGTGGCCGCGAAATTCGCCGATGGCCGCGCTCAATTCTGCCGTGCACTGCTGGCGCCAGGCGGAGTGTTCGCTGCTCGCCAGTTCCTTACCCCGGACCACTGCTTCCTGCCGCGCGCTTTCCAGCTTTCGCGCGAAATGCTTCTCCTTCTTCTCGATCTCTGCCTCAAGTTCGCGCACGCGCTGCTCCGGGTCCACTGGCGATTCGAAATCGATGACCGGCGGCACTCCCGCCAGGACCGGGTATTCCATTGGCCGGTATTGATTGTCGAGCTCGCTCGGCATAGGTCTCCGTTCGTTACACTACGAAGTCATCGCCCTGTTCAAGCTTAAGGATGACCTTGCCCTCGCCTTCGAGGTTGCGGGCGAGGGCAAGGATTTCGTGCTGGGCGCCAGCTACCTCTCGGGCTCGCACGGGGCCCATCACTTCCATATCTTCCTTCAGCATGTCCGCCGCGCGAGAGGACATGGCTGCAAAGACATGGGAACGGAGATCCTCGGACGCCCCGCGCAGGGCAAGCGCAAGCTGCCGCTTATCCGCGGCGGCTACAATCTCCCGAATGCTCGCGGGAGGAATGGTGACCAGATCGTCGAAGGTGAACATCAGGTTGCGAATGTTCAGAGCCATGGCGACGTCGGCCGCTTCGATCTCATCGAGAATCTTCTTGGTTTCCTCTGACTCCATGCGGTTCAGGAGGTCGGCGACCGCTTTGAAACCCGAATAGGCCTTGCGCCCTGTGTCCCCCATGTTTTCGAGCCGCCGGTGCAGGATCATGGCCACGCGCTGGGCCATCTCCGGAGAAAACTGCCGCATCGCGGCCAGCCGTCGGATGGCTTCGACCCGCCGTTCCTCGCTGAGGCTGTCAATGACCGTCGAGCCCCGCTTGGCGTCGAGATGGGCCAGGACCACGGCGATTGTCTGCGGGTGCTCGCTCTCCAGAAACTTGCCGAGCTGCTGGGGATCGACTCGCTGCAGAACCGTGAGATCGCTCTGACTGGCTTCCTGTGCTCTCTTGACCAGCCCCAACAGGTCTTCAGCACGTTGTTGACCGAACGTGTCGACCAGCAGCTTGGTCGCATAATCCAGCCCTCCATGAATCATGAACTGCTGGGTTCCCAACATTTCGTGAAACTCATCGATCACTTCGAGCGACAGATCGGGCGGTACGCCGCGCAGGTCGGCAATTTCTTCCGTGAGCCTCTGCAGGTCTCCCTCTGCGAGATTCTGGAGAATTTTCTTCCCCAGTTCATCTCCCACGGCCACCAGAAAGATCGCCGCCTTGCGCACTCCACTCAAAGAGTGGTGAGCAGCTACGGAGTTTGAGGCGGTGGCCATATTTACTCAGAGCGAATCCAGCTCTCCAACAGGCGGGTGCTTTGCGCGGGATCCCGTTTTACCGTTTCAGAGACCCGCTCGAAGACGCTCTGCGCCCGTATTTTCTGCTGCTCAGCTGCCTGTTGCTCGGGAGACAGTTCCTTCGGTTCGGGTGCCGGGGCAACGCGCAGCGGCGCGGCAGGATTCGATGGGGATGCGCGGCGGGCGGGAGTTGAGGCCAGAGAACGGAGCGTGGGGCGCGCAACCAGGAGGAAGAATGCCAGAAGTGCCGCCAGGATCGTCGCATACCGTAAAAGGGACTGCGACTGAACTGCCATCGCCAGCACCCGCTCTCCCAGCGCCGGCTCTGGAGCAACAGCATCGTCGTCAAAGGCCAGCTGTTCCACACTGACCTCATCTCCTCGCGACCCGTCAAAGCCGACCGCCGATTGTGCCAGGTCCGTCAGGCGCTTCATCTCATCGGCAGTGCGGGGCTGCCAGGCTACCGCCTTTCCCTGGCCAACACGACGATAGTTGATGAGAACCGCGGCCGTCACTCGGCGCACCCGGCCGGGGGCTTCCACGCTGTGCCGGACCTTCTTCGATACACCGTACGTCGCGCTCTCCTGCTTCAGGTTTTGCCCAGCTTCGTTCTGCGCTGGATAGAGCGGCGGCTTGGCGTTGGGTGCGTTGCTCGCGGTACCCGGAATGCCAGAAGCCACTGGTTGTCCCGAAGTTTGCTCGTTGCGCTGCATCGAGAGTGTCGCCGTCTGCGCCGGATCGTACGTTTCGTCCAGCTCATCGGCTGAATCAGGATCGTAATCGACATTGACCGAGGCGCGGACATTACCCGGACCAGCCGCGGGTTCGAGCGTCTCGACCAGTTTGGCAGCGAGCTCTTGCTCGTGAGAGGCGAGGGCTGCATCGCCGGTGCGGCGACCCAGCATTCCGCCTCCCTCCGCATCGACCAGCACGACGTTTTCCGGGCGCAGATCGTCGACTGCGCTCGCCACCAGGTTCGAGACGGCCTCCGCTTCATCGTTGGAAATGGTCCGATGCCGCAATCGCAGTACCACCGACGCTTTCGCTTCCCGCTGATCCGTTGTGAAGAGCGACTCGTGAGGCAACACCAGATGCACGCGGGCTGACTGCACGGAACCCAGGGTTGCAATCGTATGCTCCAGCTCTCCTTCGAGGGCTCGCTGGTAGTTCACTTTCTCGTCGAACTCCGAACCCATCCAGTTGGGCTTGTCGAACAGTTCGAACCCCATGCGCCCGCTTTTTGGGCCACCCTTGGCTGTGGTCGCCAGCCGCGCCTTGTCCAGATCCTGCGCGGGCACACGAAGGCCGGACCCATCCGGTGACACATCGAAGGGGATGCCGGCGGTGGTCAGCTCCTGAGCTATCTGGCGTGCATCATCCGGATCGAGTCCCCCATACAGCGTGCGCCAGTCTGTTCTCGAGGCGTACCAGAGAAGGCCGCCAAAACAAGCCACCAGAACGGCCGCCGCCATGAGCAGACGACTTCGGTGAGCGGGCTCGAGAGCGCGATAGCGGGCCGCCGCCTCGGCAACCAGAGCACCAGCGCGCTGCTGCACGGTCAATGCGTTCTGCGGCTTTTCAGGTTTCTCGGCCATTCTGCTCCACCAGTGCTGCCGCTCAGAACTGCATGCCCATGACCTGCTGGTAGGCGGCCACGGCCTTGTTCCGCACCGCCAATGCCAGCTCGAAACTCATGTCGGCTTTCTGTGTGGCAATCATCGCGTCATGAACATCGACGCCGGTTCCCTTTAATAAGCCCTCCACGGCCATGGAGGCCTGCTGCTGGAGACTATCGACGCCGGTGACGGCGTCTTTCAGCAGATCGCCAAACGGAGCTGACCCCCCAGAGGCAACTCCAGCCGGGCCGCCTGCTGGGAGTACGACGGGCGCGGAAAATAACGAAATAACAGCTGCGTGCATCGATCAACCTCCTATTTCAAAATGTCCAGCGAAGCCGAGAGCATTCCCTTTTCCGCCTGCACCGCCGAACTGTTCAGGCCGTAGGCTCGCGTTGCCCCCATCAGGTCGACCATCTCGGTTAACGGATTGATGTCCGGATAGGACACATAACCATCTTTGTCCGCGTCCGGATGGCCTGGGTCATAGCGTCGCAGCGGGGCTTCCTGGCCGGTCACCACCGCCGAGACCCGGACTCCCCCAATCTCCTGACTGGACTGGCTGCCCTCTCCAAGCAACTGGCTGGCAAAGCTCTGATGCGGGGCGTCGGAGGAAAACACAACATGCTGGCGCTGATATGGACCCCCGTCTGCGGTTCGCGTCGTTTCCGCGTTCGCCATGTTGGCCGCCACCACCTCGGCACGTATGCGCTCGGCCTCGAGCGCCGAGCCACTGATCTCCATCGCGCCGAACAGATTCATGTTTGCCTCTCTTCCCCGGCGAAGGTCGCCATCCTCACTTCTGGTCTTCGTGAATGGCGTCCATGACGCGCGAGAATTCGTGCTTCAGCAACTCCACTCCGGTTCGGAACTGGAGCTGCGCCTCGGCCATCTTCATGCCCTCGCGGTCCATCGAGACGTTATTTCCATCCGGACGCTCCAGCAGGCCGCCCACCCGGCCGAGCTGCGGCGCGGGGGCAGACCCAGCACCGCTCCCTCCCTGCTGGTTGAGGGAATCGAGGGACCGCGACATTTCCGCGGCAAAATCGAACCCCGTGGTCTGGTATCCCGGCGTGTCGACGTTCGCCATGTTCTGTGCTGTCGCCTTCAGTTCAAGAGTGGACAGATCCAGATATCGGTTGAGCGCCTCGGCCATCGGTGTCGCCATTTGCATCGTGGTGCTCTCCGGAAGAATCTCCACTGGAGTCGTTGCAGGAATACTTCCGGCGCGACGCCGGCAGCATTAGAAAACCCTCATTGCGGATCGTCGAATTCGATCTCTTCGAAGTCGATCCGCGGTCGATCTTCGGCAAGAATCCAGCCCCGCTCCAGCACATGTTCCAGCTCCCGCACGTTTCCGGGCCAGGAATGAGCGACCAGACGCGCCAGCGCTGGCGCCGTAATCTGCTTGGCCGGGCTGCTTTTCGCGAATTCCCGGAGGAAGTGCCCTGCCAGCGTTTCAATGTCCTGGCTGCGGCCCAGGAGTGCCGGTGTGCGGATCAGAAATACGGCTAGCCGGTAGTAAAGGTCGGCCCGGAATCCTCCCTCTGCCACGAGCTTTGCCAGAGGGCGATGCGTCGCGGCCACGATTCTCACGTTCACCGAGACGGAACCGTTGTTTCCCACGCGCTGCAGCTCGCCGCTCTCCAGAAATCGCAGCAGCTTTGCCTGCAGCCCCAGGGGTATCTCGCCAACTTCGTCGAGGAAGAGCGTACCGCCATGCGCGGCTTCAATGCGTCCCGTACGACCTTCCACAGCGCCGGTGAAGGCGCCGCGCGTGTGGCCAAAAAGCTCCGCTTCGAGCAGGCCCTCGGGAATCGCCGCGCAGTTCAGAGCGATCAGCTTGTGCGCTGAGCGGTCGCTCAGGCGGTGCAGCGCGCGGGCCACCAGCTCCTTGCCGCTGCCGGTTGGTCCTTCGATCAGCACGGGCGTCGTCCGCGCGGCGACCAGACGAATTCTCCGGCTGACTTCGAGTATTGCTGGGTGAGAGCCAACAAATTCCTGGAGACCCCGTTCGCTTGCCGGGAGATTCCTGGTTGCAGGACTGGCCTCGGCGGCCGCCGCGCCGGAAGGGCTCGGCAGCGCAGAATTGCGCCCCAGCGAAAGTGGCGCAGGTTCTTCAGGCAATGAGCCGGACGCCTTAGAGGTTCGGGTCAACTCTCCTCCCGGCGCTGTGTTCCAGATTTCGTCATCGGTGGCCTGCGCGCGACGAAGTGCATGCAGAACCTCATTGCGGCGGGGGCATCGCAAGTCCGTTCCGGCTGCGATCGAAGCGTCCGCCATAATCAGATCGATGTCGGGGTGGACTCGTTTGAACTCCGCCACAAACTCATGAATCTCCAGATCCGGCAGCCAGGAGTCGAGCACCACCGCTTCCGCTGGAGCCGCATCAAGACAGGCAAGCGTCTCCGCGCCCCCTTCGGCCTCGCGCACCTGCCACCGCAGATCGGCCAGAGCGTTCCGGACACGTTTGCGAAACGAAGAATCAGCACTGGTCAGCACGGCGGTTCGGGCGGTTGCGGAAACCCCGGATGTCGCTGTCGTTCCCATGAATTTGCTCCTCCTGTTGTCCCGATGCAATGACTGGATCAGGCGCGGATGTCGATGCTGTATCCGACGCCACGAACGGTGCGAATGAGAGGCGCGGCGGTCTCGGCCTGGCGCTCCCCAACATCACCGCTCCTCGGCTCCGGCGTATCGTGCAGCTTGCGGCGCAGATAATTGATGTAAACATCCACCACATTCGTACTGGCCTCAACGTTCATGTTCCAAACCTCCTGCAGCAGAGTTGCGCGGGAGACCGTCCGACCGCGATGGAGCATCAGGTATTCAAGCAATGCAAATTCCTTGCCCGTCAGGGCTACGGGTTCCCCGTTTCGGGCCACAGTGCGCTCAACACGCCTTAACTCCAGGTCGCCCTGGCGCAAAACCAGCCCGGGCGTCCTTCGCCGCAGCAACGCACGGCAACGTGCACGGAGTTCGACAAACGAGAATGGCTTTTGCATAAAATCGTCCGCGCCCATCTCCAGACAACGCAGCCGGGTTTCGGGCTCCTGCCGGGCGCTAAGGATGAGAATTGGTAAATCATCCGTGAGCGAGCGCAGGAATTCCAGAACCTCTGTTCCATCTCGCCGCGGAAGATTCAGATCGAGGACGGCCATCTCGGGAATGTCATTCCTGGCGGCTTCCATCGCCATCTCACCGTCGGTCGCCATGATGATCTCGTGACCATCCTGCTCCAGTCCGCGGGCGAGGAACATTCCCAGCGCCCGGTCGTCTTCAGCGATAAGCAAACGCATGTGAGGTTTCTCCAACTCTCCACCATCTCGCGGATGTTCCAGGAAGAGGAGCCCAATCATGAGAAACAACCAGGCCGCTGTCCCGGAACGGAAGAGCATCGCGTCCAGTGTCAAATCGGGAAAGAGAGACAGGAGTTGCTCTGATTCGCCTTTTATTCGCTATAATGGCTGTCTATGGCCATTACCCGGCGGCAAAAGGAAGTGTTGGACTTCATCTCCGGCTTTGTGCAAAGGAACGGTTATTCCCCGTCTTTTGAGGAGATCGCGCGCGGCCTCGATCTTCGTTCGCTGGCTACCGTGCACAAGCACATCACAAATCTGCAGAACAAAGGATTGCTGGCCCGCGCCCACAATCGCAGCCGCTCACTGGACGTGCTACCGCCGAGACCCAAGGGCCGGGGAGTTGATCGACTGCCTCTCGCAGGGCGGATTGCCGCCGGTTATCCCGTAGAAGCCGCGGAAATTCCGGAGAGCATCTCTCTGGGCGACATTGTCGGCAACCGTGACGTTTTTGTCCTGCAGGTGCGGGGCGAGTCAATGCGCGATGAACATATCTTGGATGGCGACTATGTGCTCGTGGAGCGAATCAACACCGCCCGTTCAGGTGAGATCGTAGTGGCGCTGGTCCGAGGCTCGGAAACCACTCTGAAGCGCTACTACCGGGAAGGGTCTTTGGTCCGGCTCCAGCCCGCAAATGCCGAGATGGACCCAATCTTTGTTCCGGCCGCGCAGGTTGCGATCCAGGGAAGAGTGCTGGGTATGCTACGAAAGTACTAAGCCTCGCCGCGTCTCTGCCGCCGCCGTCTACCCGATTACGCGCGTGATACTCCGTGCAATTGTTTCCTTGGGGACGTAGCCAACAATCTGATCGGCGACCTTGCCGCCCTTGAAGATCAGCAGCGCCGGAATGCCGCGAATCCCGTAACGCATGGGGGTCGCCTGGTTGTGGTCGACATCCATCTTCGCGACCTTCAAACGGCCGCTAAACTCAGTAGCGACTTCATCGACGATGGGCGCCAAGGCACGGCAGGGCCCACACCATGTGGCCCAGAAATCAACCAGCACTGGCTGCTCCGACTGAAGCACTTCCTTATCGAACGTAGCGTCACTCACCTCAGCGATTCCCACTGCAGCCATCTCGTTTTTGTCCCCTTTTTGGTGCCTGATGCACCCACTAGTCTACCTGATGTGATTTGGATGCAGGAGGGATTGAGGGGTCGCACGGCGGAGAGTGGCGAGAGGCAATCGCCCAAAAAAGTTAAGGCGCCCGGATTCTTATGCAGAATCACGGACGCCGGAGCAGCCCTCCCCCAGAACTGCCCACAGATGCGAACATAGGGCCTCTGGTGGCTTGTGTAAAGCAATCTTCGGTAATTTTTGGTAACGGTCCATTTGAGTTACCTATGAGACGATTCTATATTACCAATGGGGTACGCGATTGCTGGCGACGTCCAGTATCGGGAGCCTGGCTTCATAACACCACCGGCTCATTCTCTAACTCGCAGGTGAGGAACTCGACCTTCCCGAGTCCATCGACTTCACGGGCAGCCAGGTTTCGAGCTTGTACGGCCGCGCTCTCCGACACCGTCAGCAGGAGCACCGCAGGACCTGCACCGCTGAGAGCTACGCCAACAATAACCCCCATCCCGGCAAGCGGGAGGAGCCTAGGCAGCAACGGACACACTGCGCTTCGAAACGGCTGATGCAGGCGGTCACCCATGGCAAGGGCCATTCGATCGGCGTTTCCTGTTGCAAAAGCGGCGGTTAGCAGCGCTACTCGCTGGAGATTAGCTACGACATCCGGACGCGACCAGGTTGATGGAAGCACGGCGCGTGAAGCCGGCGTCGCCAGGGGCCGATCGGGCATAACAATGATGGCGCGCCAATCCGGAGGCGGAGCGATCGAAATCGCCTGAACCAAATCTCCGTCAAGCGCGCTGGCAACAAACCCGCCCAGCCAGCAGGCAGCCGCATTATCCGGGTGCCCCTCGCGGCGCGAGGCTTCGGCGAGGATGCGATCACGGCTCCAAGCGAGGCCCCCGAAATGGGAGGCCAAAGCCACGGCCGCCAGCCTTACTGCCGCCGAGGAACCACAACCCATCCCCAGCGGAATCTCATTGTTCACTCCCAGTTTGAGCGGAACGAATGCGCGATTATTAGAAGCGAGAACCTCGGTATACGTGTCGATGAGCAGGTTGTTCTCTGTGGCCCTGCAGATTTTCGCGTCGCGGCCGCTCGCTCCGACGATGAATTGCTCGGACCGCTCGGCGTCGATGTGAAGGTAGAGCTTCAGCGCCAACGCCAGCGAATCAAGCCCTGGCCCCAGATTCGCCGAGGTGGCCGGGAACCGCAAGTGGACCTCGCTCATCTGGCAGCACGCTCCAGTTCACGCAAAACGGCATCGGCAGATGCCTCCATTCCTGTCGAATCGCGGCGTGCTCTCTCTATTTCAGGGGCGAGAGCAGCGCTTTCCAACTCGGTCAGCAATTCGCCGCGATGGAACCGAATCGTGTAGTCAGAGTCCTTGAGCGTGTGACCCGTGAGGATCAGGACCACGGAATCTACATGGCCGACCTTTCCCTGTTGCACCAGCTTTTTCAAGCCTGCCAGGGTTACCGCTGAGGCCGGCTCACAACCGATACCCTCCGCGCCGATTTCCGACTTGGCGATCGCAATTTCCGTCTCGGAAACCTGCTCCACCCACCCACCTGTCTCCTGAATCACATGCACCGCTTTTCTCCATGAGGCGGGATTGCCGATGCGAATCGCGCTCGCACGCGTATGGGCTTCGACCCCCTCGAGCTTCTCTCCTCCGAATTCCCTCATGGCGCGCACCAGCGGATTCGCGCCCTCCGCCTGGATGACGGAAATCCGCGGAACCCTCGCCGTCAGCCCCAGCAGCTTCATTTCCAGAAAACCCTTGCCCAACGCCGAGCTGTTGGCCAGATTGCCTCCGGGAACAATCAGATGATCCGGGACCTGCCATTCGAGTTGCTCCGCGATCTCGAAGGCGGATGTCTTCTGACCCTCGAGCCGGTAGGGATTGACTGAGTTCAGAAGGTAGACGGGCGCGCGGTCTACGACTTCGGAAAGGACTCGCACGCAACCGTCGAAATCGGTACGCAATTGCAGAGTGATTGCGCCGTAGTCCATGGCCTGCGCCAGTTTGCCCCATGCGATCTCCCCCTCGGGCAGCAACACAACGCTGCGAATCCCTGCTCGCGCCGCGTAGGCGGCCATGGACGCGGACGTGTTCCCCGTCGATGCGCATGCGACCCACGCGGCCCCATGTTCGAGCGCAACAGAGATCGCCGCGGTCATTCCCGTGTCTTTGAAAGATCCGGTTGGGTTCATGCCCTGATGCTTGGCGCGCAGCTGCGATAAGTTCAAGCGCTTCGCCGACTGCGGCAAATCGTAAAGAGGCGTGTTTCCTTCACCGAGAGAAACGATGTTGTGCAAGGAACCGAGGATCGGCAGCATCTCTCGAAAACGCCATACACCGCTATGATCGGCCAACTCCAGTGATGATCGCCGCTCCCTCCACAGCCAGCGAAGTGCGCCGGGGTTGGGCCGCTTCTGTCCCGGGCCGCTCCACCCTGGGTACAGCACTTCGTACAATTCATTGCAATGCTCACAGCGGAAATTACCGTGCAGAACCGGTGGGGCGATTTGCTGGGCGCAGCCGGTGCAGCGCAATTGGTAAATTTCATTCATCGTCAGCCGATTGATCTCAGCCTAACACCGGGATCGAGCCCCTCCGGATCGTCTACTGTCGCACATTCCCGAGCCAAATTTCCTCTAAAATCGCCTAATGGCACCTCTTCTCACCCCACGCGATGCAGCATTGAGGCTTGGCATCTCCTATGCGGCGATCAAGCAGTGGATCTATCGCGGCAAACTGAAAGCCATAAAGACTCCTGGAGGCCACTACCGTATTCCCGAATCCGAACTGGATGCGCTACTGTTCAAGGCGAAGCGGCCGGAGACACCGAAGCGCCAGATGATGCGCACCGTGAGCGGGCGCAACCAACTGGTCGGCCGCATTGTAGAACTCAGGATCGAGGGTTTGCTGGCTCAGGTTCGTCTCTCGATCGGAGACCAGATCATTACTGCCATCATCACCGCCGATGCCGCTCGCGAGATGCGCCTGAAGAAAGGCGAAACGGTCGCTGCATTGATCAAATCGACCGAAGTCATGGTGCTGCGTGTGTGACCGCTGGCTACTCTTCAGCGCACTCGTAATCTTCGCTGTCCTGCCCGCGGGATTCGCTCAGCACACCGAGCCCTCCAGCCAGCCCGAAGCCGGGAAGGAGCTGCGCATCGCGGCGGCCGCCGACCTGCAGCCGTTGCTGCCGCCGCTGCTGCATCAATTCGAGCAGGAAACCGGGATTCACGCCGAGGCCTCCTATCAAGCTTCGGCAACGCTCGCGACACAAATTATCGACGGGGCGCCGTTCGATCTCTTTCTTGCCGCAGACCTGTCCTTCCCACAGCGGGTCATCGATGCCGGCCGCGCTGAACAAGCTGTGCCGCTTCCCTATGCGCGCGGAACGCTGGTGCTCTGGACGCGCAACGATTCCGGCGTGACAAACCTTTCTCTCGAAGCATTGGGGAGCGCGGCGGTAAAGAGCATTGCCATCGCCAATCCCGATCATGCACCCTATGGACGCGCCGCACAGGCCACGTTGCGACACGTGGGACTGTTCAACACCTTGCAGCCAAAGCTGGTCATTGCCGAGAATATCGCCCAGGCAGCTCAATATGCCGACTCCGGCAATGCTCAGGCCGGGTTTATTTCGCTCACTTCAGCCCTGACACCGCGCCTTAGCACCGACGGTCACTTTGTTCAGGTGCCCGACGAAGACTATCCAGCCATTGTGCAGGGCGCGATTGTGATTCGTGGAAGCGCGGGAGCTGGAGCGGCGCATCGCTTCCTCGAATTCCTCCAGAGACGCGAAATACAGCAGACACTCGCCGCAGAGGGGCTCAAGCCGATTAATTGATGGACCTTCAGGCGCTCTGGCTAACCGTGCGTCTTGCGACCTCAACGACGCTTGTGTTGATGGCGTTGGGGATTCCGCTGGCCTGGTGGCTCGCGTCGACGCGCGCGCGCTGGCGCCCACTGGTGGAGGCCGTGACCACGCTACCGCTGCTTCTGCCGCCGACCGTGCTCGGTTTCTACCTTCTGGTCCTGCTGGGTCCGCGCACGGGTTTCGGACGCATCGCATCCCGGATTCTTGGACATCCGCTGGCATTTTCGTTTTCTGGCCTTGTGATTGGCTCCGTGCTTTATAGTCTTCCCTTCGCAGTGCAACCTCTGGCCGCCGGATTTCGTTCAGTCGATTTGGCTCTCATTGAACAGGCCCAGATGCTGGGAGCAGGTCGGTTCCGCACCTTAACCGCCATCTTGCTGCCTCTGTCCACCCATTCCGTTGTAGCGGCCGCAGCTCTGTGTTTCACACACACGGTCGGCGAATTTGGCGTTGTCCTGATGATAGGCGGCGACATTCCAGGCGCTACGCGCACGCTTTCGATTGCGATCTACGACCAGGTCCAGGACTTTTCCTATGCCGCAGCCAATCGAACCTCGCTCTTATTGCTCTGCTTCTCCGCTCTCGCGCTCGTGTTGTTCTACATGCGCAGAGGCAGATCAGGACCTCCCGATGCCTGACATCAGCGTTCGACATCGACAGGGTCGATTCTCTCTGGAAGCGGAGTTTTCTCTGCAGAACCGGTGGACAGTCGTCTTTGGCCCTTCGGGCGCGGGAAAAAGCACGCTTCTGCGCATCATCGCGGGCCTGGTAAAACCGGATTCAGGTCGAATCAGCCTCAGCGCCAGGACCGTGCTCGACATAGCCAGCGGCGTCTCTGTTCCTGCGGGACGACGCTCGATAGGACTCGTTACGCAGCAACCGGCCTTGTTCCCGCACCTGAGCGTGCGAGAGAACGTTGGCTTCGGCATCCGGCACCTCAGCAGGGAGCGCCGCGCGGGACGGGTTGATGAAATGCTTCACTTGCTCGGAGCAGAGGCGCTCGCCGATCAGCCTGCGCCACAGCTTTCCGGTGGAGAGCGCCAGCGCGTCGCCATGGCGCGGGCTCTGGCACCGGCGCCGCAGCTGCTCCTGCTCGACGAACCACTCGCGGGACTCGATGATGCATCAGCTCACGACATTCTGTCGCGGCTGCTGTCCCTCGATATGCGCGTGTTGTATGTTTCGCACGATCTGGCCGAAATCTGGCGCATGCCCGCCGATGTGGTGCTTCTGGATGCAGGCCGCGTTACAGCGATCGGGCCACTCCAGCAGGTGCTCGCTCCCTATCGCGAACGCCTGCTGGAGCAGCTCAAAGCCTGACTCAATCCTTCTTGACCCAAACGCTCTGCAGAAAAAGATCCCTGTCCCGATGCTGATCCGCTCCAGGTTCGGAATTCACATCGAGATGCATCAGCTGCCAGCCATCCCCGGCGTTGTACTGCGGCCACTCGGGCGCTCCAGTGCCGTTCGGGTTCCCGGTGTGCGCGAAGTTGGTCCAGTAGGTCTCCACCAGATCGCTCAGTTTCTGATCCTCCGGTTGCCAAACCGCATCCGTGCGGAAGTTGAGCGTGCCAAACACGTAGTCGATTTCGTCGGAGTGGAACGCCCCCGAGCCCGCCGGATGATACTTATCCGCCGGCGCGGGCCGCTCGAAGTGATACCGATAGACAGACGCGCCACCGGTCGAAACCTGTGCCTCCAGCCACTCCCACGTCCCGAACGCTATGAAGCTGTCTCCTGCAAAATCGATCGTCGACCGCACCGCCTCCGCATCCGTCGTCGCCGGATACACCTTCAGAGACTCTGCTACCCGATCCCCGAACGTCTTCTGCGCCATCCCCGTGAAACTCGCCACCGTCGCCGGCGGATAATTCGCCACCAGCCCGCTCGGTTCGTCGCGATTCCACCCCGCCAGCAGCGGCACGTGCGCCTGCTTCCCCTCCCCGTAGATTTGGGCCACCGGTTCCGGCAGGAAATACCCATCCACAACCGGCCAGAACGACGGCCCTCCGGGACCCGGGTGCGCTGTCACCTTCGCCACCAGATCCTCCGCGCTCATCGCCCGCAGCGCCGTCACGTCGCTCGTCCCGAACACCGTCGCCGCCGTTGCCGCCTCCTCCTTCTCCGCATCGGCCAGCGGCCTGAAGCCCGCTCCGCGCTGACCCGGAAACGCCGCGCCGCTTTCACCAATCGCGTGCGCAAACAGCCCCTGCGCCAGCGGCGACGCCATCTGCGCGCTCACTGAAAACGAACCCGCCGACTCCCCGAAAATCGTCACGTTGCCCGGATCGCCCCCGAACTCCGCAATGTTCTCCTTCACCCACTGCAAAGCTGCAGTCTGGTCCAGCAGTCCGTAATTCCCCGCAGCGTGCTGCGGCGACTCCGCCGCCAGACCCGGCAGCGCCAGGAATCCAAACACTCCCAGCCGGTAGTTCATCGATACGACGATCACACCCTTTGTCGCGAGGTGCTCGCCGTCCTGTCGCGGCTCCGATGTCGCGCCCGACGTAAAGCCGCCGCCGTAGATCCACACCATCACCGGCAGCTTCGCCTTCTTGTCCTTCGCCGGCGTCCACACGTTCACGTTCAGGCAATCCTCGCTTTGTCCCGGGTCGCGAAAATGCATATCCGGAAACGGCGATGTCTGCACGCACCGCGATCCGAACTGGGTCGTCTCCTTCACGCCCGCCCACTTCATGGCCGGCTGCGGCGGCTTCCAGCGCAGGGGTCCAACCGGCGGAGCCGCAAAGGGGATTCCCAGGAATACCCGTACCTGGCTGTCGTCGCTCAGCTCGCCGTGGATTTTGCCCTTATCCGTTTTGATCGTCAGATGGTCGTCGGCATTGGCGAACAGGCTGAAGGCCATACAGCACACCCATGCAATGGCCCACGCGGATTTCCCACGAGAGAGCATTTCTTACCTCCGTCTATCCGGAAGTCCTGACCGGGAAGACTCACCAAAATATCAGAGGAACGCCCGTTCGCGCTCCTGTACGAGCATATCTTCGATGGTTTCCCTTCGCCGGATCAGGCGGGCACGCTTCCCTTCGACCAGCACTTCCGCGGGGCGAGGGCGCGAGTTGTAGTTGGAGGCGAGCGACATTCCGTATGCGCCGGCATCGAGGATCGCCACCAGATCCCCCGGCTTCAGCGAAGGCAATTCCCGGTCCCGGGCGAAAAAATCTCCAGTCTCACAAACGGGACCCACCACATCCGCTATGGTTTTCCGCGACGATCGGCGCGGCGCGACCGGGACGATTTCATGAAACGCCTGATACAGCACAGGCCGGATCAGGTCGTTCATGGCGGCATCGGTGATCACGAAGGTCTTCTCACCATTTTTCTTGACGTAGAGAACCCGCGCCAGCAGAGCCCCCGCCTGAGCCACAAGGAAGCGCCCGGGCTCAAGGAGCAACGTCAGCCCGCCCGTGGATTCAATAATCGGCATCAACGCGGCAGCATATTGTCGAACCTTTTCCTCCGGATCGAATGGATGGTCGGAGTGATACTCAATGCCGAGCCCTCCGCCCACATCCATGAATCGAATCGCGTGCCCGTCTCTCCGCAGATCGACGATCAGCTTCGCCACTCGTTGCGCGGCCGCGCCAAAGGGTTCAGCACTGCGAATCTGCGAACCAATGTGAACACTGACTCCACACGGCTCCAGATATTTCCCGGCCTTCCGGTACACCGCTCGCGCCCGACGTATATCGATCCCGAACTTGTGCTCCCGCATCCCCGTCGAGATATACGGATGAGTTTCCGCGAACACGTCCGGATTGACCCGCAGCGCGATCTGAGCCCGCTTGCGAAGCTTCGCAGCGCGCTCGGAGAGTAACTCCAGCTCCCCCTCGCTCTCGACGTTAAAAAGAAGTATTTCGGAGCGCAGGGCCAGATCCATCTCCGGAGCCGTTTTGCCGATACCGGAGAAGACAATCCTCTCGACGGCCGCACGGTCGGCGGTAAGCACACGCTCCAGTTCACCGCCGGAAACTACGTCGAATCCCGCACCACGGCGCGCCAGCAGCTGGAGAATCGCAAGCGTTGAGTTGGCTTTGACGGCATAGCACACCAGATGCGGAAGCCCGCTGAATGCGCGCTGGAAGAGCCTCAACCGCTGCGTAATATGGCTACCCGAATAGACGTACAGCGGAGTTCCGAACTTGCGCGCAAGACTCTCCACGCTTACGCCGTCGCAGCGCAGCGATGTTCTGGCACCGGGATAGAAAAATGGACGGCTGGAAATCGAAATACCTCGACAGAAGGATGTCCCTGAGATTATCGGGCTTGCTGCACCTCGTAAAGCACGGCCTGAGTTGGCTTCGCCGGTTGGCTGGAGGCCTCGTGCAATGCCTTCTATGGATGGGCGTCGAGCTCGAAGTTGAGAGTAGCGTCGCCGGTCGCTGCTGTCACCAGAAGTCGGGCCGCCTGGTCATTGGCGGAGAGCGGCGTCAAGGTGAACGAACCGTCGATCCCCGAGATTGCCTGGACAGTCTGCTGAGCGAGAACAGGCGGCGCAGCGCAGTCTCCCTGAGCTGGGCACGGCTCAGTCCAGCCATCCAGTATCTCGACGATATTGACCGTTGCTCCTGCCAGCGGATCGCCGAAGGCATCCGTCACGTGCAGGACAACTGGAGCGAAGGTCTGGCTAGCGTTGATGTACTGAGACGTCCCACTCCATGGTGCGAGTGCGGCGCTCTCCGGATGCACAGGCGTGACGATAAAAGTCGCGCAATTCGTGGTATTCGTGAGACAGGCGCTAACCCACGAATTGACGCTCCCGGTAAACGGCCCCGCGGAAAGCTGATTGGAGACCAGCCCATTGATGTCGCTGGTGTTCTGCCACGTAGTGACGATCACGCCCGAAGCCGCAGACACCCAGTTAACGGTCTGGCCGACTACAGGAATGCCGGACTGACCAAGCACCAGCGCCTGCACTGGCCATTGCACGGTAGCCCCCAGCGCGAC
>Ga0182015_10003058_pt1 | contig 19214 bp, 16 predicted proteins | sample 712P3MmetaG_FD_120478 | JGI IMG/M metagenome (GOLD analysis project Ga0182015, IMG submission 120478) | Permafrost microbial communities from Stordalen Mire, Sweden - 712P3M metaG | ecosystem: Environmental > Terrestrial > Soil > Wetlands > Permafrost | place: Sweden: Stordalen | collected...
GCGCCGTTTGAGTTGTGCCCGATTGTCGGCAGTAATTTGATCCACGATTCTCCACGCTCTACCGCAACTTTGTTACCGTCACTTCAAGCTGAAACTGCCGCTTGGAGTTGGGATCGTCCGCGCTGCCGATTACCATCGGCTTGCTCAGCGGCAACAGTGTGCTGCCACTGATCTTCAACTGGCGAATGGCGGGATGGGGATCGTGTTTTTCCTGCGCTTGATCCGGAAGGGCGAAGTTGCTGATCTCAGCGCGAACTGTGAGTTCGATTGGACCCTTGTGATCTTCCACCCGGGCGAGGATGCTCGTTCCCAGGTCGAGATACTGGAATTCTCCTTCCTTGGTCTCGACCGGAACTCGCGTGCCGATTTTGATCTCGTTGCTGTCGTTGGTGTTCAGATTGATCGCGTACTGTCGCGTGTTAATCTTCTTTCCGTCTTCCAGTTCGTTAATCGAGACATCGAGATGGTAAGCTTCGATCGGCTTTTGGTCGGCTTTCGGCCTCGCATCCGCGGCGGATTCCGCTGGCGGCACACTTTTCGGCGAGGCGGCATCCTGCGCGTGCAGCATTTGACTTTTTGCCGTTAACGCTGATCCCAGTATCACGGCCAACCACAGTATTGTTTTCTTTCTCATTGATCTTTTTTGCATCGATCTTTCTTGCACTGATCTTCCTTGCATGATCTTTCTCCTTGAGTATTCCGCCTTCGATTTACCGATCTTGATGCTGCCCGGGTTCATCCCGAGTGGGGTTTTCGATACCCAGTGCTTCGGTTTCTTCCGCCAAGTCCTGCTTCAGTTGCGCCATGTGGTCGCGCGCCAGCAGCACTGCCTGCCTGTGATGCTCGGCAATGTATACGGTCAACATTTTTTCCTGTTCACTCAACGGTTCCGGAGAAGGGAACTGATCGAGTTTAGGCGTGGCAGCGACCTTTGCACTCCGGAAACTGACTGCCTGCACTTTGCGCCGTCTCCCGGAAAACGCCCGAGGCGGGATTGCCCCGTGTCCCGCGGCGACGACAGCCTCATTGGAAACTTGCGGCCGCACTGGCGCATTCGTCTGCTGATTCTGCGGCGCGTGCAGCGAAAAGTTGTTCGACCAAACTCTCGATCTCCATCTCGGCGACCATGCAACGAAGGTTGCGGCTACAATCAACGCCGCCAGGGACGCCGCCAGCGGCCAACGCCATGCCCAGCGCTCCGCGTTACGCTCTTGTGCGCTCCGCAAGTTGGCGAGAATGCGGTCTTCTATGCCAGGCCTCGGTTTCGCCGCAGTCGCCCTGGCCAGCGCCGCATCGAGTTCTCGGCTAAACTCGATGTCCTTAAGGCATCGTTCATTCTGTTTGCCTTTCCAGCTATTACCCATGTTCTCCTCTACTTCCTCCGGGCGCCTGCCGCCAGCTTTTCCCGCAGAATTTCCCGTGCCCGAAAGACTCGCGACCGCACGGACGCTTCATTGATTCCCAGAGCCGCCGCCACTTCACGCGTCGACATTTCTTCCACCGCCGATAGGATCAGCGGTTGGCGCAGCTTCTCCGGGAGTGCGGCAATCAATCGTTCCAGTTGGCCGCCAATTTGTGACCCGCGCATCGCCTCATGGGCCGTCGGGTCCATGCACTCGATCTCTTCCGCCGGCTTCTCCGGATCGTTGAGTGTCACTTCGCGCCTGCCGCGGAGTCGAGTCCTTTCAACCGCAACCCGCCACGCAATGCGCGCCAGCCACGCCTTCGGGTTCTCGATCGTCATCAGCTTTCGGCCGTAACGCAACACGCGAAGAAAAGTCTCCTGCGTTGCGTCCTCCGCTTCATCATGGTCCCGCAGAGCAGCATAGGCGATTCGATACACCAGCCGCGACTGCTGTCGAACAAGCTCTTCGACGACCTCGTCCGCAGTGCGGGTCACCCTCGCGGGCTCACTCAGGATCGCCTCTCCCATCGCCAATCGATTGGCCTCACCCATAAAGATCACCATGCTATCGGTTTTGTTCGGGAATCTTTTGAAGAACGCACTGAGGAAGGTTATCTTGCGGAAACAGAGGATCAAGCGGGAGGCCTAATACCGAGCACCAAGTAAAACCTTCTCTAGGTGTCCGCAACTCGGCACTCGTTAGAAGCCCACCATGACCGGCTCCATCTCCAGGTGGACTCCCCAGATTGCTTCCACGCGATGTTGAATTTGGTCTTTGAGTGCCAGAACTTCTACGGCGGTGGCTTCTCCGCGATTCACGATGGCGAGCGCATGTTTGCTGGAGATTCCAACGCGCCCGTCTCCGTGACCTTTGGCAAAGCCGGAACGTTCCACCAACCAGGCCGCCGATACTTTCATGTGAGTTTGGAGCGCGGGGTAGCTGGGTACGGCGAGGCCCCGTGACGCGGCACGCCGCTCCAAATCCTGGTGCTGTTCCAAGGTGAGTACAGGATTCTTAAAGAATGAGCCGGCGCTGAAGCAGTCCGCATCGCCGGGCACGATCAACATCCCCTTGAGCGCGCGAATGTGGCGCACCGCCTCGCGCGTCTCGGCGAGATTCGGCTGAGTTTCGCGTCCCGCGAAGTGGCGCTGCAAGTCCGCGTAGCGGCTGCAGGGCTTACCTTCCGGTGTAAGCGCGTAGCGGACGCGCAGGACGATAAACCTGCCTCGTTCGCTGCCGTTGAATATGCTGGAGCGATATCCGAAGCCGCACGCTTCCCTGCAGAGTTCGCGGAGTTGTCCGTCCTTTAAGTCGAGGACCTGGACTGATTCGATGGTCTCGGAAACCTCCTGACCATAGGCGCCCACGTTCTGCACGGGAGTTCCGCCCACGCTACCGGGGATGCCGCTCAGGCATTCCACGCCGGCGCAATGAGCCATTACCGCGCGGGAAACGAAGCGATCCCAGGATTCGCCGGCGCCGACATCGAATATGATGCGGCCATGTTCATCGTGGCGGCTGCTCTGCTCGATGCCGGGGATGGCGATTCGTAAGACTAATCCGGGCCAGCCGCGGTCGGATACGAGGAGGTTGCTGCCCCCGCCAAGCACGAAGAGGGGCAATTCACGAGATCGGGAAGATGCGACCGCTTGCTGCACTTCTTCAATACTGTGGGCGTCGACGAAATATTTGGCGGCCCCTCCGATCCGGATGGTGGTGAGCGGCGCAAGCGGAATATTTTCCAGTAGCTCCATGAAACCAGATCAATCTTACAGCCAGTGCTTGGGGGAATTACGTTCGCTGGTTAGCACGAATGGTCTCGAGGATTCGGAGCCGGTATGCACAGTCTGCGGCCGAAGGCGTTTCCCGGAAAGAGAGATCATAAATGTGTACCGTTCGTGACCGGCCATCGGCTCCGGTCGATCGCATTCACTTGCAACCATCGCGCTAATAATCGCAACAGAATTAGAGCAGCTTCCAAAGAATTTTGAATCGCGCGAGTCATCCGAATACTCTGTTTTAACCGTTACGATTACGCGTTGGAGGAATCAATGCAACTTGGAATGGTGGGTCTTGGCCGCATGGGTTCGTATATGGTGCAGCGGCTTCTCAAGGCGGGGCATGAATGTGTGGTCTATGACAATCATCCGGAGGCGGCGAAGGGATTGGCGGAAAAGGGCGCGGTCGCGTCCGACAGTCTGGCGGATTTTGCGAAGAAGCTCAGCAAACCGCGCGCGGTGTGGATGATGGTTCCGGCGGCGGTGGTGGATTCCGTGCTGGCGTCGCTGAAGCCCGTGTTGGAGGAAGGAGACATCGTAATTGACGGTGGGAACTCCTACTATCACGACGATATTCGGCGCGCCGAGGAGTTGAAGGGGAAGGGAATTCACTACGTGGATTGCGGAACCAGCGGAGGCGTGTGGGGCGCGGAGCGCGGGTATTGCCTGATGATTGGCGGAGAAGAAACGATTGTCAGTCATCTGGATCCGATTTTTAAATCGTTGGCTCCGGGAGTGAGTTCGGCTGCACGGACGCCAGGACGAACTGGTGAAGTATCGACGTCGGAAAACGGCTACCTGCGATGCGGGCCGAATGGCGCGGGACACTTCGTCAAGATGGTGCATAACGGCATTGAGTACGGAATGATGGCGGCGCTGGCCGAGGGACTGAACATCATCAAGCATGCGAACGTGGGAAAAAACACCAAGCATGAGGAGGACGCCGAGACGACTCCGTTGCGGCATCCTGAGCTTTATCAATACGACATGAATCTGCCCGAAGTGGCTGAGGTTTGGCGGCGGGGCAGCGTAATTGGTTCGTGGCTGCTCGATCTGACGGCGGCGGCGTTGCGCAGCAAACCCGATCTTTCGGATTTTGCCGGACGTGTATCCGACTCCGGCGAAGGGCGGTGGACCGTGCAGGCGGCGGTGGATGAAGGCATACCGTCGCCGGTGATCAGTGCGGCATTGTTCTCGCGGTTCGCTTCGCGGGGCGCGGAGGAATATGCCAACCGGTTGCTATCCGCAATGCGCTATGAATTCGGCGGCCACAAAGAGAAACCCGCCGATAAGCCGGAGGCCGCCTGATGGCGGATGTTCAAGCGGATGTTCAATCCGACGCATTCGTGTTTTTCGGCGCCACCGGAGACCTTGCACACAAGGAAATATTTCCGTCGCTGCAACGGCTGGTGCGCGACCAGAACCTGAATGTTCCCATCATCGGCGTCGCTCACAGCGGTTGGAGTCTCGACCGGCTGAAGGCGCGCGCGAAGGATAGCCTGGAAAAGCATGGCGGCGTGGATCAGGACGCTTTCAAAAAGCTGACTGAGTTGTTGCATTATGTCGATGGCGACTACAACGATCCGAAGACTTTCGTTGAACTTCGCAAGCAGTTGGGAGAGGCGAAGCGGCCGCTGCATTACCTTGCAATTCCGCCAAGCCTGTTTGCGACCGTTGCGAAAGGGCTGGCGGAATCAGGATGCGCGAAGAATGCGCGGGTGGTGGTGGAGAAGCCGTTCGGGCACGACCTGGCCTCGGCGCAGGAACTTGATCGCATTGTGAAGCAGTATTTTCCCGAGGAGCGAATTTTCCGCATCGACCATTTTCTGGGGAAGGAGCCGGTGCAGAATATTCTTTACACGCGGTTCGCCAACCCGATGTTTGAACCGATCTGGAACCGCAATTATGTGCGCAGCATTCAGATCACGATGGCGGAGAATTTTGGAGTGGAAGATCGGGGAAAATTTTACGACGAGACTGGCGCACTGCGCGATGTGGTGCAAAATCATTTGCTGCAGGTTCTTGCCAATCTGACGATCGATCCGCCCGCTGCGGAAGAACATGGTTCATCCCGCGACCAGAAAGCCGCGCTGCTCAAGGCGGTTCGCCCTATTTCTCCCAACGATGTGGTGCGGGGCCAGTATCAGGGATATCTTTCGGTTCCGGGAGTAAAGGCGGGTTCCACGGTCGAAACATTTATCGCGCTGAAATTGTTTATCGATACATGGCGATGGGCGGATGTGCCGATCTATATTCGCGCGGGCAAAATGCTTCCAGTCACTGCTACGGAGATATTCGTCGAATTTAAACGTCCGCCAATCGAAATATTCTCCGAGATCGTACCAACAACTTCAGGGCATTTGCGCATGCGCATTAGTCCGGAGATTGAAATTGGCATGGGAGTGCGGGTGAAAACTCCGGGCGAGCGCATGACCGGCAACGATGTGGAACTTATGCTGACAGAGCAGGCTGCTTGCGACATGCCGCCCTATGAACGTTTGCTGGGCGACGCCATGCGCGGACAGAATGAACTCTTTGCGCGACAGGATGTAGTGGAAGCGCAGTGGCGTGCCGTGGGGCCGATTCTAGGCAATGCCGCGCCGTTTTACCAATACCAGCCGGGGACGTGGGGACCTCCCGAAGCGCAGCAGTTAATCAATAACGATGGACCCTGGATCGATCCAAAGTTGATCGATCCAAACACGACCGATGCGAAGCCGGTCGATGCCAGGCCGGTCGATACGAAGACGACCAAATCAAAGGCGAATCCGAAGGCGCAGCAAGGAAGCTAAAGGAACGTGGCTATGAAGCGGTTGACTGAAACGCCGGCGTGGCAGGCGCTGCAGGCGCACTACGAGAAGATCAAGGACGTTCCGCTGCGGCAGTTGTTCGCGGAAGACCCGGAGCGGGGTCAGCGTCTGGTCGCGCAGAGCGATGGTCTGTATCTGGACTATTCCAAGAACCGGATTACCGACGAAACCATTCGATTGCTTATGCAGCTTGCCAATGAGCGAGGCGTCGCGGAACGCCGCGATGCCATGTTTCGTGGAGAGAAGATCAATCTTACGGAGAATCGCGCGGTACTGCATGTGGCATTGCGAGCGCCGCGCGGCACGCAGATCAATGTGGATGGAGTGGATGTTGTTCCCGGAGTGCACGCGGTGCTGGACAAAATGTCCGCGTTTTCCACGCGGGTTCGCAGCGGAGAGTGGAAAGGTTACACCGGTAGAGCTATCAAGAATGTGATCAACGTCGGCATTGGCGGTTCTTATCTGGGACCCGAGATGGCCTACGATGCACTGCGTACTTTTACCGATCGGTCGATGAAGTTTCGTTTCGTGGCGAATGTGGACGGGGCAGCGTTTGCAGAGGCTACGCACGATCTGGATCCCGCCGAAACTTTGTTTATTCTTTCTTCGAAAACTTTTACCACTCTGGAAACCATGACCAACGCGGCAACGGCCCGAAGGTGGATCGTCGACGCACTGAAGGATGACGCGGCGGTCGCCAGGCATTTCGTAGCAGTGTCGACGAATGCCAAAGGCGTTGCGAAGTTTGGCATCGACACCGAGAATATGTTCGGATTTTGGGACTGGGTCGGCGGCCGATATTCGATGGATTCCGCAATCGGGCTTTCGACGATGATCGCAGTCGGGCCAAAGGGATTTCAGGAACTGCTTGGCGGATTCCACGATATGGACGAGCATTTCCGCACCATCCCCCTGGAGCAAAACCTGCCGGTGCTGATGGGTCTTCTTACGGTTTGGTACGACAATTTTTTCGGCGCGCAAACTCTGGGGATCATGCCGTATTCCGACCATCTGAGACGTTTCCCAGCCTACTTGCAGCAACTTCAAATGGAGAGCAACGGCAAGCACGTGGATCTGGACGGGCACGCAGTGAACTATCAAACCGGGCCGATAATCTGGGGCGAGCCGGGCACGGACGGGCAGCACTCGTTTTATCAACTCATACATCAGGGAACGAAGCTGATTCCATGCGATCTGATTGGATTTTGTAAGCCGCTGAGCGAATTCACCGATCATCACGATCTGTTGATGGCGAATCTTTTCGCTCAGGCCGAAGCGCTGGCATTTGGAAAGACGGCCGAAGAGTTGAAAGCGGAGGGTTCGCCGGATTTCCAAACACCTTTTCGCGTCTGCGAAGGGAATCGTCCGACCAACATGATTCTCGCCGAGAGGCTCACACCTCGTACTCTCGGCAGGTTGGTAGCGCTTTATGAGCACAGCGTTTTCACCCAGGGCGCGATATGGAACATCGATTCATTCGATCAGTGGGGCGTGGAGCTTGGGAAGGTTCTTGCCCAGCGCATCATTCCGGAGTTGCAGAGTTCGACCGAGCCGAAGCTCAAGCACGACAGTTCGACCAATTCGCTGATTGAGCGCTATCGCCGATTGCGGAGCGATGATTAATCAGTTCAGCCGAGCGAAACCGATTTTGATCGAGGAGATTCGAAATGGAAGACAAGAAGTCGGCAGCTAATCAAAGTCTTGCGAAACAGGCAGGCGAGTTCACTATCGGAAACGATCTGCGTGTCACGCGGCTAGGGTTCGGCGCCATGCGAATTACTGGAGACGGAGTTTGGGGAGAGCCTGCGGACCGCGACGAGGCCATCCGAGTTCTGCGTAAGGCGGTAGAACTGGGAATCAACTTTATCGACACAGCCGATTCTTACGGGCCGAATGTGAGTGAAGAGCTGATCGCCGAGGCTTTGCATTCGTATCCGGAAGGTCTGGTCATCGCCACAAAGGGCGGATTTGACCGTACCGGTCCAAACAAATGGGTGGAGAACGGAAAGCCTGAACATCTGCGCTCGGCTTGTGAGGGCAGCTTGCGACGTTTGCGTCTCGACCGGATTGACCTTTATCAACTGCATCGGATCGACCCCAAGGTTCCCGCGGAGGATCAGCTTGGCACGCTGAAGGATTTGCAAGCGCAGGGAAAAATCAAACATATTGGCCTGTCGGAAGTGAGCGTAAAGCAGATTGAACACGCGCGAAAGATTGTCGAAATCGTTTCCGTTCAGAACCGTTACAGCCTGGCGGATCGCGGGTCGGAAGACGTATTGAATTATTGCGAGAAAGAAGAGTTGGGATTTATCCCGTGGTTCCCGCTGGCCGCGGGAAAAATGTCGGGCGCAAAAAGCCCGGTGAGCAAGTTGTCCAAGGAACTGGATGCAACGCCATCCCAAGTGGCGCTGGCATGGTTGCTCTCACGGTCGCCAGTCATGCTCCCAATCCCAGGCACTTCCAAGGTAGCTCATCTCGAAGAGAATGTGGCGGCAGCCGGATTGAAAATTGACGAGAAGAAGCTCGAGGAATTAAGCAAGGCTGCGTAGATTGTGATCCCCTGAGAGCTATTGATTTCATGAGCTGCCACAAGGGCGCCGTGCAAGGCCGGCCCTCGGGCAGGCGCTCCTGGACCATGCGGTCAAGCAGCTGCCAGGTTAAGTGGAGGCAACGTCTCTTTCACGCGGCAATGCCGCGGCTAGGACGAGTGCAGATCCGGCAAAGAGCAATGTGTCCGCGACGTAATTCAACGCTTCATTGATCTCCGCTGTTGATCCGCCGTGGGCAAGGATCAAGCCAAGCAGGTATAGGAATAGAGTGAGGAAGAACATTAGTGCGCCAATCGAAGCTGCGGCTATCCGAGCTTTTCTGTTCATGGCCAAGCCGATTCCAGACGCCAGTAGGATCGACCCTGCAACGTATGCCCATACGGTGGGGAATGGAACCCACGATGGCATCATTTTTTCCAAAGGTACTCCGGGCGCGAAGTGGGGATGAAGAAAATGTTCAATGCCAAAAAAGATCGCAGCGACCGCAACTATGATGCGCCCAACCAAAATCAACCATTTAGATGTTTGCGGCGCCGATGAGCGACTGTGCAGTCCGGCGAGGGCCGATGCGCCTCCAGCAAAAGAGAGGTCTCTTAGCGCATAGGTCCATCCGAATCGATCTTGGGGATGTGCCAGCGCGTACGGCATATAAATCATGCAAACAAATAAAAAGAACATCAATCCGAGCAGGGTGGCGGACAAGCGTACAAATTTCCTAACAGTAAGACTTGTAGCTGCAGCGAGCAGCGCTCCTCCGACAAAGTACGGCCAAAACGAGCGCGCCGGCATCCAGGATGGGACCGAATCCTGTACAAACTCGGGGCCGCGGAAATGCTCGGGCGCGAATACAGCGAGTGGAACGGCGATGAAGACACAGCCCAAGGTAATGAGTTTCTCCCAACCGCCGCGAGCCTCGCGGATCTCTTTTCGAAGAATAAGAACACCGGCAAAAAGATAGATTAATCCGGCAAAACACATCCATAAATTAGTTGATGAAGGCATAAGAACCGCCGTTGCGAAGTATGGGAGAGATATTATTTCCGGGCTACTCATTTCGATAGTCTTGCAGATCGGCTCGCTTCTCGATCGCACTTGGCGGGCCCCAAAATGTTTTAGGGTGCAGAATCCTTGGCGCAGCGCCAATTCAATCGGAGAAGAGGGTGCCGGAGCCTGAGCCGATCCAAAACTCCGCAAGCTGCCTCAGGTTCTTCTTGTAAGTGCGGGTAACTGTGTATTCTTGCCTGCCCTTCATACGTAGACCGTATTCTCCCGTTGAATACGGCTTGATTTCTTCGACAAAAGTGATATTCACCAGAGTTGATCGATGGATCCGAATAAATCCATGGTGCTGCAGCATTTCTTCTAGCGCCGATATTGACTCGCGCAGTAGATACGAATTTGATTCGCGCACCAGCAACACGTAATTTCCTTCAGCCTGAACGCTAACCACGTCACTAAGATTGATAAAGACGATCTTGCCCTTCACTTTGATAGCAATCCGTGGGGACTCTGGCCTTGGAATTACCTGCAATCTCGGAGGAACTTCCACCAACCTGGGAGACGGTTCAACTGGGATACGGGGAAAATGGATGTGCGCTAGGAGATTCATGGAATGTTCATCCACCGCCGATGAAAATGCAGAACGGCGTTGTTGATAGAGTGCACCGGTAAAGTGGTCGGAGGCAATAGCCACTTGACGTAAACTTTACCTACCACTATGATCTGCGGCAGTGAACAGGCCAGGCTCCGCGATTCCGCCAATCATCGCCATCGACCGAAAGGCTCCGAAGGCACTGCACCGGCAGATTTACGATGCGTATCGCAAAGCAATTGTCGAAGGACGCCTGCGTCCTGGGCAGCGAATTTTATCGACCCGGGCGCTGGCGTCCGAACTCGGGATTTCCCGGTTCCCCGTTCTCAACGCCTATGCTCAACTCCTTGCCGAAGGCTACTTTGAAAGCCGCGTAGGAGCCGGAACGGTGGCTTCCGGTTCTATCCCGGAAGAGGTCATGTCCAGCTCACCCACCGGCGCCCGGTTCGCTGCAACTCGCTCCGGGCCTCGACCGCTGGCGCGCCGCTCCTCGGTCCTTTCTCCTGCCGAAATTTCACCGTGGCTGCGGGGCTGGGGAGCGTTCGGGGTAGGGCAGGTAGCATTCGATCAATTTCCACTGCAAGTCTGGTCGAAGCTGGTAGCGCGCCGTAGCCGAAATATGGATGCCAGATCGTTTCACTATGGCGATCAGATGGGCTCCAAGGCTCTTCGGGAAACGATTGCGACGTATTTGAGAACCGCGCGATCTCTCCACTGTGAGGCGGATCAAATCATGATCGTGAGCGGTTCTCAACAGGCGCTTGAGATTTCAGCTCTTGGTCTCCTCGACCCCGGCAGTCGCGTGTGGGTTGAAAACCCCGGATACCGATTTGTGCGAGATGCCTTTGCACTGGCTGGATGTAAGCTCGCGCCAGTTCCTGTTGATGAGGAAGGTTTGGATGTTGCTATTGGCATCAAGAAGTATCGGAAGGCGCGGGCCGCATTTGTTACACCCTCTCATCAGTTTCCGCTCGGGGTAACGATGAGTGCTTCGCGGCGTCTGCAGTTGCTGGATTGGGCGCAAAGCTCGGGATCCTGGATCATCGAGGACGATTACGACAGCGAGTATCGTTATGAGAGTTCACCGATCGCATCCTTGCAGGGGCTCGACCGCAACGGTCGCGTGATCTACATCGGCACTTTCAGCAAAGTTCTATTTCCCTCCTTGCGCCTCGGCTATGTCGTGATTCCCTCCGACCTGATCGACCGTTTTCTAAGCCTCCGCCGTGCTATGGATTATGGTCCGCCAACTTTCTATCAGGAAGTGATCGCGGACTTCATTGACGGGGGGCATTTCGCGCGCCACATTCGAAGAATGCGGGTTCTCTACCGCGAGCGAAGAACTGCGCTGGTGGAAAGCATCGGCGAAGAACTCGGAGCCCGGGTGGAGGTGCTTGGCCGAGAAGCTGGTATGCACCTCACCGTGACCCTGCCGAACGAGACTCGTGATCGGGAAATCGCCGAGATAGCCTCCCGGCAGAACCTTTGGATCTGGCCGCTCTCGCCTTCCTACCTGGGCGAGCCTGCGCGCTCTGGATTCATTCTGGGCTTTGGCAGCACTGCGGCGGCGGACATTCCTCCTGCCGTTCGCAAGCTCCGCAACCTGCTTACTACAAAATAAAGTCCCACGAGACGACTTGTAAATAATCGGAGGTGGCCCCCAGAAGAGGCCGCCTCCGAAAACCTGGCTGTTAGAAAACCAATTTACCCTGCAGCTGGATGGTCCTGACTGAGGAATCTGCGCCCAGACCTGATCCGTAGATGCTGGTTGGGGTGCCGACGGTTGAAATAATCTGGCCGAACTGCCCGCTATTGAAATTATCGACAGGGAAATTGAAGTTCGGATGGTTGAACAAATTGAAGAAGCGCGCGCCCACCGAGAAGTTTGCGCTCTCCCACCTGGGTATGCCGAATCCTTTTTCGATCGCGAAGTCGGTATCGAAGTAGCTGGGTCCACGGTATTGATTGCGACGCTGGTTTCCGTAATTGTCCGTCGGGTCGGAGAAATTAGCGGTACTAAGGCAAGGAGCAGCTGCGGTTCCGGTGGAAGTAACCGTGGCCGCTGAGCTACCGCAGGAAGCGGTGGTAGGCCCAACTGCATTCGCAAAAATGTATTGAGCGCCTCCTCCTGGACCGAAGTTGGTGCCTTGCAAGGCATCTGTGACGTTTGAGTCAAACACGGTAAAGGGCAGGCCCGTATGGGCGAAAATGGTTCCCGAGAATGTCCATCCCTTGACGAGAGCATCCGGGCCCCAATGGGTGAGATGACGGAAACTATCATTCCACACATAGTTCATGGTGAAATTGTTCCGGATGTCGTAATCGGCGTTGCCGTAATTGTATTGCTTGATGTTAGCGGGGTTCTGCGGAAAAATAACATCATCTTGGAGCCCGCTTACATTCAGGCCGAAGGGAGAAAGTGAGTTGTTGGAAATTTCATCCAGAGCATGGCTCCAGGTATAGTTCGCCTGGAACAAGAAACCGCCGGTAAATGCGTGGTTCAACGTTGTGGTAAGGCCGTTGTAATTGGAGTTGGCGATGTTCTGCGCATTTGACACAACCCCAAAGCGCGTGTCAGGTTCGGTGGTCGGAAGGTTGGCGAAGGAAGTTGCGGTAGGCGCACCCGGTAATTGTCCTGGGACACAACACCATGCGTTCAAGGCTTGGTTCGAGATTTCCTCATGCGTGCCGTGATTTCCCACGTACATCATGTCAAAGGTTGTATGCCAGCCTACTGCTTGTTGCACTTCAAAGCTCCATTTGTAGTAGATCGGAACCTTAACTGCGGTGGAGTTGAAGAAGTTGAAGGGAGTCACTACGCCGCCGGCGGCGTAATTCGCCTTGAAGCTGGCGTCGGAGGCCTGCGACAGCGAATAAAGGGTGCTGGTGAGGCCACCAACGGAGCCGGTCTGAGCCGGAGCGATATAACCGCTGAAAGAGTCGAAACCAGGATCAAGCGGCGCATTCTGCAGGAAGCTGTCTATGGCTCCCGTGGGAAGGGCGTCGGCGAACATGCCGATGCCGCCCCGGACCACAGTCTTCTGCGACCCTGCGGGCGACCATGCGAAGCCGACCTTTGGCTCGTATGCAATCGCAGTTACAGAGGGGAATGCCTGCTTCTGGCCAGTCAGAATGGCGCTGTTTACAGGCGCAGCACTGTCGCCGAATGCGCCAGGAGCGAGCCGCTGGAAGCAATCGATCTGACAGATCGGATTCGAAAGATGATCGAAGCGCATGCTGAGGGTGAGCTTTAGATCCCTGGTGACCCGAACATCGTCGGCTGCATAAAAGCCCACCTGGTAGAGAGCGATGGGAACCTCTGTCTTAGAGGGAAAATTCTGGACTATCACATCCCCCGCTCCTCCTGTCCCGGCAGTCGCGAAGTTGGCGAGCGTGAACGGTACTACTTCCGGGGTAACGACAACGAAATTTTGGTCGGTAATGTCGTCCCGATGGAAGTTGACCCCAACCTTGAAATTGTGCTTGCCGCGAACCCAGCTAAAGTCATCCACAAATTGATATTGGGTGATATTGCGGCCTTGCGGCATGACCACATTATCGGGATTCAGCGCTGCCAGGCTGCCATCGTTCAGGGCCAGCGTCGCTGTACCGAAAGGCGTACCGGCAACAGGAAAAGCAGAAGCGGCAGCGGACTGGTTCGCCATGGCGAATCCCGCGCTATACCAGAGAAGGGAGGCCTTGAAATCGTTTACCTTATCGGAGCCGAAGGCGTGGGTTTCGCCAATCTGCGCCTGCCATGCCGGCTGGTCGCTGATCACGTTGAAGGCGGGATTGATTCCGTCAGTGTACGTGGCTTGGAGGCCGTGTTCATATTGTACGCGCGCGAAAAGCTTGTCATTGCGACCCAAGTTCATGTCGTACCGGCCCACATAGAGGCGGTCGTGAGTATGAGCCGAAAGAGCAGCCTGGGCGGCTACAGCGCAAGCGGAACCGCCGGGACCAAATGCCGCGAACGCAGCGCCCAAGGCCGGGGTGACGTCATCGCACCCGTTGCCACTGATGGCGGCGCCATTTACCAGGCCGGGACTCAACTGTTTCGCACCGGCCTGATTCACACTGTTATAGAGGCCGAACATTGTGTTGTAGAAGGGCACAGAAGCACCAAGACCGGTGGCATTCAAGTTGGCAATTACGGCTGTCTGAAAGGCTGGAGTTGGCACGTTCAGCGTCTGTGGTGAAGGGATCGACAGCTGCAAGCCTTCCACGTCGAAGAAGAAGAATGCTTTATCCTTCTTGATGGGGCCGCCGAAGGAACCGGCAAACTGGTTGGCATTTACGAACGGCCGCGGAGCCACGTCACTGCCGGCCAAGCCGTTTTCTTGGTTTCGGAAATAATTGTTGGCGTCCAAAATGTCGCCATTCCACCAGTAAATCGCATTGCCGTGGAATGAGTTGCTGCCGGACTTGGTCACATAGTTGACGTTGGCGCCGGCCAGTCCGCCGTAAGCTCCGCTGTAACCGTTAGCCACGACCGTGCTCTCGGAAACGTCATTCAACCCCAGGGTGAGGTTGGTTGCGCCGCTGTTATTCACGTTGAAGTACGGGTCGTTGTCGTTTGAACCGTCGAGGGTAAAGAGATTCGAAGTGGCGGGCAATCCATAGACTTCGAAGTTGCCTCCGCCGAACATCGCGCCACCGGCGGTATTCATCACCGCGCCGGGCGAGGTCATCGCAACCGCCGACAGGTCATTGCCCGGATTCGGCAAGAGGTCGAGCTGCTTCGAGCTGAAATTGGCCGTCAAGTTCGCGTCTTCGGTCTCTATTTCCGACGCAGCGCCGGTAACCTCTACGGTCGTTGTAGCCGCTCCCAAGGTAAGCGTGAAATTAGCTGACACCCCTGCGCCTAAAGCCACATTTACCGTTTTTTCCGACGTTTCAAAACCAGATGCTGCGGCGGTCACTTTGTAGTTGCCGGGTTTGAGATATGCAAAATGATAGTATCCGGATGAACTGGTTTTAGCGGTGTTTACAGAGCCCTCTTCCAGGTTTCTCAGCTCAACCACGCCGTTTGTTACTACAGCTCCTGAAGGGTCGCTCACGGTTCCTGCCAGATCGCCGGTCGTGATTGTCTGTGCGAACATCTGCATCAATCCAGAAAATGCAATTGCTACAAGCAAACTTGCCACTAATTTGTATTTCATAATGTCTCCCGAATTCCTTTAAGCTTTGTCTGCCAGAATTTACCCACTTCGCGTATTGGAAGAGCTCCGATCACCGAACCTGGAACTCCCGAAGGAACCAGCTTGTTTCCGGTCATAGGTGCTTTCCCCACGGCGCTTCCCGATAACTGAAGCGGTGCGTTTCGGTCCTTCAGACTTCGCAGGGGTTAGAGCAGGGGCGTGACCAGAATCGTCCTTGTAGCGGCTAATTTGGAGGGAAAGACACGAAACCGCTCTACTTGAGTTCAAGACTACAAATTGCGAATGTAGGTCTACACAGGAAAAATCGGACAATCCGAACAATGGTTCGTACGTCGGTATTTAATGAACGGATATCTCCCAAAATCGGGACGGTCTCAATGGGATCTTACAGAAAACTGAAGAATGGCTGACCCGGACAGCCGGTTGGCTCGGGCGAATGTAGCCGTGGGGTTGGTCAGTGGCTCAGCATCCGGCCCTGCTTGAATTCCGCGTTGGTGAAGAGACTTCTTTTAAGCTGCGCGTTAGTTGATCGGACCTTGCAGCGCGGCTCCAAGCACCTTGCCGGGGCCGGGCTCCTGCACAAAGATGATCAACCGGATATTCTTGGGATCCGCCCCAGGTTTCAGCGCGAGCTTGATCGTCCGGCTGAAAGGTTTCCCCTTCTCAATTTTTCCGATCTTTTCGAACTCCTGTACTACGGCTACATGCGTTAGGTGTTTTCCGCCATTCTCGCCATGCAGCACCTGGGATTCGGCATGGTCGAGGGTCACCGCTTCGTAAACATCAGCACTGCGTTCCGCTGAGCCGCTGTCCACGTCCACACGCGCACGTAGAATCGCCGGATTGCCGGGATCGAATGCAAGCGACGTGATGGTCACTGGAAGAGTCGAAACTGTTGCGGCCCGCTGAAACGTTTGTCGGAGGAACTGTGCGTCACTTAGCTTCAAGTCAACTGTTCCGTTAACGACGACTTGGGGCGTGAAAGGACTGTCCATCCGAAGGACATGCTCGTAATCTCTCTGCCGCTCGGTGAGCAAAGATGAAGAATACGGGTCTCTCCAACCGTCGTGATTCCAGTAATCCACATGCTCGCTGAGTACGATCAACTGGGCTCCGGCGACCGGTTGAGTTGCATCCATCTGCTGTAGCCAGGCATCGGCTGGTGGGCAGCTGGAACACCCCTCCGACGTGAAAGCTCCACCAGCACGGGAACTGCGGCCATCTTTCCTTCAAAGCTCCACGAAGCCGCGGTGAAGCACACGATAAGAAGAAGGATGGAGATCGCTCTCTTCATAAGTACGACACAGTTACCATCCAAGGGTTGCGATAAAGTGCGACAGCGTGCCATATCCAAGAGTTCCATACCCAAGAGTTCCATCGATAGACTCTCTCAGGACCATGGTGTGCGCAATAGCCACTTGAAGCAACGTGAACATAACCACATAGGATCGGCAGCCCCGTTTGCAATGTACTCATAAGATGTCGCCGGCTTACTGCGGATACTGCATTCCCATGAGATTCGTGGCATAACCGCCCGATCATGGAAATCTCAAGTCTCGATCTCTTGTACCAGGAGAGCGATTCCAGGACCACGCAGGCCTCGGCATGCGTCTGCCTGAAAGCGAGATGTGTTCAGGACTACGCCGGGATCAAGGCCGAGAAACTTGTCACCACGACCAGAGATCCAGACCAGCTACTCCCGTTGTGAGTGCTGTCAGTGTCCGCGTTTAGTCGCGATGGCTTCTAGCTTTTGGTTTTGCCTCTCGGCTTATGTGAGCGCTCTTGATTATTGCCGGATCGGTTAAAATGCTCAGGAATTCCGCTGATAAGGCGTTGAAAATCCGTGAGGCGTTCGCCGATGATGACCACGCCCTTGGAGGTGATTTCATATTCGCGGATATCGTTGCTATGGTTGCCACCACGCATCTTGATAACGATCATGATCTTGCGAAGTTGGCCGTCGATGGATACGTACCGAAGCCGGATAATGTCATCGGTGAGAAAGGAAATCGAGTAGGTACTGAACGGGAATTCTGTGAAAGACTCGTTCACCTCAACCGTGCTTAGAATCGTCACCCCGACTCCGGTCAAAGCGGTAATCATCCGGTAGAGCGATTCGCGAAAGTCCGCGCGGAAGCCGGGGGCCAGTGCCATCTCGAAGCCGGCCAGCGAATCAATCACCAGGCGTTTGGCGCCAATCTTCTGGACCGCGGCGAGGATCTCGTGCATGGTTTCATCCACCGAGAGGTCGAGGGGACGGAGGTAGAGGATTTCAAGTTTCTTCTCTTTTCGCGGCGTCTTCAAATCAAGGCCAAAACTGCTGGCCCGCTCCGCATACTCTTGCGGCCGTTCTTCAAAGACCACCACGATTCCCGGATCCCCTTGGCGTATGCCCTCAGCAATGAACTGGGTTGCCAAGACTGACTTTCCCGTTCCCGAAGCCCCTGCCACCAGGACACTATCGCCTTCAGGAATGCCCCCGCCGAGCATCTTGTCCAATTCCGGAATACCGATGGAAAGTCGCCGTGTACTGGGCATCTTTCTTGCTAGTCCGGCCAGCCCAAGAGTACGCGAAAAGGCTTGCAGCCCGTCATGGGTAATGCGAAAGGTGTGCAATCCGGGCACGGACGCCTGCCCGCGCAGTTTGACGATCTGGAGCTTGCGCACAATGGAACTCCGTTCCGCCGCCTGGTAAAGCCAAAGGAGACCATCGGAGACCGTGAAAACGGGATTGTCCCGGATCTCCCCGTCGACATATTCCCCGACCAGAAAAGTCGTGGCTTGCCAACTGGTCAGGAGCAGGGCTAACCGTTGAATGAAGGATTGCAGCTCCACTTCGGTTGTGCCGCCCTGCGCCTTCCGCACCACGGTGCGAAAGGAGTCCACTACCACGACGCCGGGACTTGTCTTCTCAACCTCTTTCGTAATCTCCTCTAAGACCGCGTCCAGATCCTTCTCCAATACAACCTGGCTCAAGTTGATAAAGCGGACGGCGTTGTTTAACTTGGCCTGGTCAAAGAACGTGTACTGTTGCTGGTAGCGCAGCATTTTGATGGCGGGTTCGCCGAGGATGGTGAAATAGAGCGCGGGGCGCTCCGGCGTCGCGTTGGCGAATACGATTTGGTGCGCCAGCGTGGTCTTGCCGCTTCCGGGGGCGCCCGCGATGATATTAAAAGAAAATTCCGGGAGACCGCCGCCCAGGATTTCATCGAGACCCGGCACCCCGGTCGGCAGTTTGTTTATTTTCACCTTATCTGCTGTGCTCAAGCTTTCCCCTCCTTCTCGGAAACGCGACCGTTGAAGGCGGCCTCCGGCCACACATCCTGAACCAGTCGCAACGTTAAACCTTCGCCAATGAAAGTGAGGAGCAGCCCGATTAACTGGGCAATGAGTATGGCCCCTCCGTCCCTGGCTTGTTTCTCGTCAATTTGCGACGCAAGCTCGTCTAGACCCTTTAAGGAACCATCCGCCGCGATCTGCACCGCGCTAAGACTGGGAGCTTGCGCCCTGGCCAGCGTCAGCGCACGAGAAAGGAGCGAGCGAAAACCGGCAACTCCCGCGAGTGTAATGAGGGGCCGGCGCAGCTTCGCACAGACGCGAAAGGCCGCAGACCCCGTTGGCTCGGAGTTCTCATCCGCAACGGCTTCGTAAGTAAGAAGGCGTTGGGCCAAATGTCGCGACTCTGGAATGCTCACGATTTCCTTTCCGGGCAAAGGCGTGAACGCTGTACTCAGTTCGGCTTGGGGCTTTTAATTGCCGCCACTACCGCCAATACCGTCGCCGTATTTAGGACGCTTCCCGAGATAGTCATCAGCGCTTCTGTGACGGGCGGATATCGCTCCGCCAGTTTATCGAGACGCGCACTCACCCCTTGGAGATTATCGACCTCGTTGACGATCGCTTCAAAGCCGACGGGTA
>Ga0182015_10003059_pt1 | contig 19214 bp, 15 predicted proteins | sample 712P3MmetaG_FD_120478 | JGI IMG/M metagenome (GOLD analysis project Ga0182015, IMG submission 120478) | Permafrost microbial communities from Stordalen Mire, Sweden - 712P3M metaG | ecosystem: Environmental > Terrestrial > Soil > Wetlands > Permafrost | place: Sweden: Stordalen | collected...
GAGCCCCGCGAAGTACGCCGTCACGTCGTCGAGTCCCATCACGTCGCAATATTTACAGTGCATGTCGAACAGGTTGATCGCGTGCGAGCTCTCGAAGCGGTCGAACGTGCACTCCTCCACGATCGTGATCTTATAGTTCTGCGAGAACGCGTCGAGCACGCTCGCCCGCACGCATCCCGACGTCGTCGTGCCAGCAACGATCAACGTATCGATGCCGAGATCGATGAGATAGCCGAGCAGCGGCGTGCCATGGAACGCGCTCGGTTTGATCTTCTCGATGAGAATCTCGTGCGGCTGCGGCGCGATCTCGCGCACGATGTCGTTTCCGCGCACGGCCGATCGTGCCCGCTCGACGGGCAGATCTTCGCGGCTGCGGTTGTTCTTGTGCGCCCAGCCGCCGCGGTCGAAGCCGTCCGCGCGCGAATCCATTCCGGTCGAAAAGAACACCGGGATTTGGCGGTCGCGCGCAGCGGCCAAGAGCCGCTGGGTCGGCGGAATGGCGGCCCAGGCCGATGCGCCGCAACTGTTGCGCCAGGTCTTGATCGACTCAACGATCGGCATATCGCACACGCCGGTAAAGGCATAGTTGACGTCGACGATCAGCACGGCCGGACGCGCGCCGTAGCCGGTGCGCGCGCCGTAGCCCGAGCCCTCGTACACGGCCCGGTCGTTGGCGGTGATGTAGTTGTCCCAAACGCGTGGCATCGGTCGTCCTCCGGAAAGCGCTGCCGAGAGCGTCCCGCGGGAGGGGCCGTCGCTCCTGCACGGCAACCGCTCAACGCATGACGCCGGTCGAACGAAACGCCGCCGCAATGGTCGCCCTCGTCGAGGAGTTGCGGGCGCACATCGCGCGCGTGCGCGAGGGCGGCGGACGTGCGGCCCTCGAGCGCCACCGCAAGCGCGGCAAGCTGACCGCTCGCGAACGGATCGACCGGCTCGTCGATCCCGGTTCGGCCTTCCTCGAATTCTCGGCGCTCGCGGCCAACGGAATGTACGAGGACGGCGCGCCTTCGGCCGGCATCGTCACGGGGATCGGGACGGTGAGCGGCACGCCGTGCGCGATCGTCGCTAACGACGCCACCGTCAAGGGCGGTACGTACTATCCGATGACGGTCAAGAAACATCTGCGCGCGCAAGAGATCGCCGCGCAAAACCATTTGCCGTGCATCTATCTCGTCGACTCCGGCGGCGCGTTTCTTCCGCTACAAGCAGACGTCTTCCCCGACCGCGATCACTTTGGCCGCATCTTCTACAACCAGGCGCGCATGTCGGCGGCGGGCATCCCGCAAATCGCGGCGGTGATGGGCTCGTGCACGGCCGGCGGCGCGTACGTCCCCGCAATGTCGGACGAAGCGATCATCGTCGAGGGGAACGGGACGATCTTCCTCGGCGGACCGCCGCTCGTGCAAGCCGCGACGGGCGAGATCGTGACCGCCGAAGAGCTAGGTGGTGCCGACGTGCACACGCGCATCTCCGGCGTCGCCGATCATCTGGCCGTCGACGACGAACACGCGCTCGGGTTGGTGCGCGAAGCCGTCGCGCACGCCAACGTGCGCCCGCACGATGTGTGGCCACTCCAAGCCGCACGTCCCCCGCAGAAGGCGCGCGCGGCGATCTACGGCGTCGTACCCGCCGACGCTCGCCAAGCGTACGACGTGCGCGACGTCATCGGGTGCATCGTCGACGCGTCGGCGTTCGCCGAGTTCAAGGCGCGTTACGGCACGACGCTGGTCTGCGGGTTCGCGCACATCGACGGACATCCGGTCGGCATCATCGCCAACAACGGCATTCTCTTCAGCGAGAGCGCGCTCAAAGGCACACACTTCATCGAACTCTGCGCCCGCCGCGGCACGCCGCTCGTCTTCCTTCAGAACATCACGGGCTTTATGGTCGGCAAGGAGTACGAGCGCGGCGGCATCGCAAAGGACGGCGCGAAACTCGTCACTGCGGTCGCCGGCGCCAACGTGCCCAAGTTCACGATCGTCATCGGAGGCAGCTTCGGCGCGGGCAACTACGGCATGTGCGGCCGCGCGTTCTCACCCAATCAACTCTGGATGTGGCCCAACGCGCGCATCTCGGTGATGGGCGGCGAACAAGCCGCGTCCACGCTCCTCACCGTGCGCATGGAAGCCGACAAAGCGAAGGGCGCGCCGCTCGATGCCGCCGCGCAAGCAGCGTTCAAAGCGCCGATCCTCGCGAAGTACGAAACCGAAGGTAACCCGTACTACGCAACCGCGCGCCTATGGGACGACGGCATCATCGATCCGGCGGACACGCGCGAGGTTCTCGCACTCGGCCTCGCCGCCGCGCGCTACGCACCCCCGCAACCAACGACCTTCGGAATCTTTCGCATGTAAGGTGAACGCCCGGATTGCTGCCGCCTATGCCGTTATGTGCGCGATCTGGGGAACGACGTGGTTCGCCATCAAGATTGCCCTGACGGGAATGCCGCCGTTGGGCGGCGCCGGTATCCGCTTCATCATCGCCGGCACGTTCTTATATGCAGCCGGCGCCTTCGTACGGCCGGTCGGCGCGAAGCCGCCGCTCAAACTCGTGTTCGTCCTTGCGGCAACGCTCTTCGGCGGCAACTACGCACTGACGTATTTCGCCGAAACGCATCTCGCCTCGGGTCTCGTTGCGGTGCTCTTCGGCACGGTGCCGTTCTTCATCTTCGGACTCGGCGCGCTGATGCTGCGCGAAGCGATCACGCTGCAAACGCTTGCGGGCGCCGCGTTGGCCCTCGGCGGCGTCGTGACGATCTCGCTCAACGGTGAAGGCGGGGCATTGATCTATGTGCTCGCGACGCTCCTCGCGGCCGCGCTCTCATCGTTCGCGAACGTCTACCTCAAGCGCTACGCGCACAGCGATCCGTTCCGCACGCTACCGCCGGCGATGCTGATTGCCGGAGTCGTAATGACGGCTGTGGGTGCGTTCGTGACGCCGATCGACCTGCACAGCGCGTTGACCTTGCCGCCGATCCTCGCGACCCTCTATCTCGCGATCTTGGGCTCCGGAGTCGCGTTCTACCTCAACCACTGGCTCTTGCAACGCCTTGCCACGTGGATCGTCGGTCTCGCCGCGCTCGTCATCCCCGTTATCGCGGTTGCGGTCGGCGCGCTCGTCGCGCACGAAGCGTTCGGCATGCGCGAACTGATCGGCGCAGGCCTCGTCGTCATCGGCGTGTGGCTCGCTCTCGCACAACGCGACCGCGCTGCCGACGTCGCAGCTGCCGGCGACAGTGTCCCGGCCTAGCCGATCCCCCAGGGTCCGCCGGCTTTTAATGCCGGACTATTTTCCGCGCCTGGCGCCTGCTATGCTGTAGCCATGCGCGGACGTTTGATTGCTGCCTCGATCGTCGTTCTCTTGGCCGCGATCGGGTTCGCCGGTTGGCGCGTGCGCGCAGCACACCAAACGACGGCACAAACGCCGGCCGCAACCGCCGCGCCGGAACTCGATCAGACCGACGCTCCGAGTTCGCCTGATGAATCGCCGCCGGCCGAAAGCGACGAGACGCCCTCAGCTCCCGACGATACGTCCCTCCCGAGCGCCGCTTCAACGGTCGCCGCGGAGCCGACGGGTCTTCCCGCCGGCTGGGAACAGGAGGCGGAACGGACCACGGGCGGCCGTGAGGCCGAACTCGTCGTGCGGACCGGCGACATCAACAATCTCGGCTTCGGATGGCCCCCGGGGTTCACACCGTTCTCGGGGCAGTCGACGCCGGTGCATGGGTACCCGTGCGAAACGCGACCCGGTGACGCACCCGGCACCGACCACGTCATGCTCGGGTCGGCAGTGACCGCAAACGATCTGCAGACGCGTAACGGCGATGGCTATTCGTCGTGCAGTTCGCGACCCGACAATCTGCCGCAGGCGATTCCGATCGTCGTCGGCGCTTTGCCGGGCACGGTCCACGTCGTACTCGTTCAGATGTTCCTGGACGACTTTCAGGCGCCGGTGTGGGGTTCACATTTTCAGGTCTCGCTCAACGGGACGCGTATTCCATCGTTCGAGGATACGATCAACGCGCTCGATCAGACCGGTCCGATCGGAAAGCTCGTTACGATGCGCCTCTTGCCCGAGTACGTGCCGATCTTACGCGCGGGTTCGGTCGATCTGCTCGTTGACGATCCAACGACCCACGAACCGGATGGCTATGCGATCGATTTCGTGCGCATTCTGTTCAATCCGCGCGACTTCCAATATAACGTCACCATAGCGTGCACGGTGACGGACGCGGCCACGCAGAAGCCGCTTTCCGCGGCGACGGTGTCGTCCGCACAAGTTACCGCCTCGACCGGCACCGACGGGAAATGCATGCTGCGCGGCGTGCCGGCCGGCATGGCCTCCGTCGGTGCGAGCGCCGTCGGATACGATAGTGCGGTTCGGCTGCTCGATCTCCCGGCGGGAAGCCACGGTGAGGCGAATTTCGCGCTGCACCGTCACCGCGAAGAGACGGCCGACTTGCTGCGCTCGATCCAACGGACTGGGTCGGTCGCCATCTACGGCATCCACTTCGACACGGCGTCGGCGCGGCTGCGCCCCGATAGCCTGCCGTCGCTCGAGACGGTCCGCCAGCTCGTGCAAAACAAAGCCGGCTCCCGTTGGATCATCGCCGGCCACACCGACAATCAGGGCGGTGCCGCATACAACCTCAACCTATCGGACGCGCGCGCGAAGTCGGTCGTAACGTGGCTGAACGAACACGGCGTCGCTCAGAATCGGCTCATCGCTCAAGGCTACGGTTTAACGCGGCCGGTAGCCGACAACGCAACGATTAGCGGCCGCGCGCTCAATCGTCGCGTCGAGGTAAAACCGGCGCCGTGAGCGTTCCTCCGGCGCTGGTCGCGTGGTTCATCGAGGTTGCGGCGATCGTTGCAACGGTGGCGTTCGCCGTCGCGCTCCGGCGCCGCCGCGGCTGGGCACTCGCCGTTGCGCTGGCCGGCGCGTTGATCGTCGGGTCGCTCGGACGGGAACTCGCCCAGGGCGAGACGACGGACGTCGTGCTCGCCGCGAGCCGCTTCCTCCCGTTCTGGCTGAAGCCCGGATACCTCGCGGTCGAGGCGCTGTTGCCGCTTGCGGCGGTCGCGGCCATACCGCTCGCCATCGTCGCATTCTTTAAAGGCAAGCGCATGCTGCCGGCGCTGTTCGGAGCGACCGCCATCCTCGCGTTGGGCGCAATCCAACTCGGCGCATATGAAGCCGGAACGCTCGGCCAGCCCACGATCCTCGCCTTCGAACATCCGCATCCTCCGTTTCAAGGCTTGCCGAGCGACACGTGGAGCGCCTTGGCGCAGCTTTCCGATGCGATTCCCAAAACGTCTTACGATGCGACGGCTCTGGCGCCGGCATTTGGTACTTCGGTCGAACGAAGCTACGATTTCGTTCGCGACCAGATTGCGCTCGACGTCTACCCGGGGTCGATGCGGGGGGCGAACGGCACGTTGATCGCACGGGCCGGCAATCCCGACGATCAGGCGACGCTCTTGGCCGCGCTCTTGACGGCGCAGGGCTTCACGGTGCGCTTCGTGCGCGCGAACCTCGACGCGCCCGCGTTGACGGCACTCGAACGGCGCGCGGCCACCATGGTCCCGGCACCGATGCCGACGATCGACCCCGGCCCCCTACGCGCGGCTGCGGGGATCACGCAAGAGCAAATCGACGCATACGTCAACAAGACCAAGCCTCACGTCAAGGCCGATGCGCTCGCTCGCGTGCAGGATGCCTGGGCAAAAGCGCTCCGCATGCAGTCGTTCTTAGCGTCGCGCGGCGTGACCCTCGGCGCAAGCGCGCAAGCGCTCGAGCAAGACGCCGGCAATTCGCTACGCACGCACTACTGGCTGCAAGTGCAACAGGGGCAAGCGTGGCTTGACCTCGATCCGTCATCCGGACTCGCCATGGGTAAGACGTGGGTGCCCGCCGACCCGGCATTCTCTGCCGACGGGTTGCCGGATGACGAGACGGCGTCGATACGCATCAGAATCTTCACCGACACGCTCGGAGGTACGGCGCCGACCACGAGGACCGTTCTCGATTCGAGCGCCAGCGTCGCGAGCGTCGCGCTTCAACCGCTGTTCATCACGATCGAGCCGTCGGACGCCGGCATCGCTCCACCGGACGTCACGGCATCGACGGAATTCATGCCCACGCTGGAAGTCGCCGGCTCGCCATCGCCGGGTACCGCCTTTAGCGTCGGCGCCGGGGCTTCGCAACTCGCGCGCGTGCGGCTCGAGATCGACGTAGCGCAGCCGCACCGCGCACCGAGCACGTATGGGCGTATGCTCTACGATCGCGGCAGCAACGCCGCACGGGCCGCGCGGGGCGTGCCGGTTTCCATCGGCGTGATGGTCGTGAGCGGAGCGATGCGCGGCGTTTTTCCGGCGCTTGGCCTCGTGCAGGGCCTCGCGGCACTACAGCCGCTCTACACGGGCGACGACGTCAGCGGCGGCCGGCCGCTCAATGCGCTGCAATTCTTCTCGGATGATGCCGCGCTACGGACCGGGCTCGCGCTCGGCGCGAAGGAGCCGCTCCGCTTCACCTACGATCGTCCGGCGATCGCGATGCAAGTCGAACGCCCGGGGACGAGTGATTGGGGGCCGGAGCCGCGTTCGAGCTTCGATATCGTGGAGAACGGCATGTCCGCCGTTGCTGCCGATCCGAAGGCGGCGGTTGTCGCCAACCTTGCGCGCGGCTTGCTCGACGAAGATATCGAAGGTCGCATCGGAGGGACCGGCGCAACGACGGCCGCGTCGCGGCTCGGAGCCGTAACTACCGACCGTAACGATCTCGTTGTCCTCACGTCGGCCGCGTCTGCGAACCTTGCTCCTGCGGGCGCCCCGCCGCAATCGGCACAAGCTATCCAGAACACGCTCGCGCGCGGCGATGTCGTTATTGCGTTACGATCCGGTAACCGCGATCGCAACGCCGCCTACGCGTGGTGGCAGATCGATCCGCAGACGGGCTATGCGGTCGGCCGGATGAACGACGGCAGCGGTCAGGACACGACGGAGTACAACGAAGGGCTCGAGATTCCGGTCCGCGCCATGAAGATCTGGAAAGCCGGCAAAGTCCTCATGGGAATGGGGAAGTGCGAGAATTCCGGAACGTCTCCAGCTCGTTGCTTCACGCAGGCCGCGTGCGGCGCATCGATCGAGAGTTTTAGCTCGGTAGTGATCGGCGGGGTTTGGGACGACGCGTTGGGTGAAATCGGCGGCTTTGCCGTGGACGCCGGCAGCGAAGTATTGAGCAGCACGGCCCTGGATTTTGCGAGCCACGAAAAGTTCTGCGAATCCCTTTTCAGCGGAGAGTGAAGGAGCTGTCTATGAAGACGTTCATCCCCAAGGTACTCGTCAGTTGCGCCGTTACCGTCATGGTTGCGACGAGCGCCGCATCGGCGCATCCCGTCGATGCGGTCGCACTGCAGACGATCAACGGGCACTTCGTCACCGCCGTCAATGGGGGCGGCCCTCCGCCCGAACCGAATTGCCGCGCGGGGAGAGTGGCGCTACACCAGGACGCGACGCAAATCGGGCCGTGGGAGAGGTTCACGATGGTGCACGTTGCGGGCAGCGGCCGATGGGCGCTGCAGACCTCCGGCGGCCAGTTCGTCACAGCGGTAAACGGCGGTGGGATCGGCGGACCGAACGGGGCCGCTTCCGCATCGCAAGTGCATACCGACGCTCTGACGGTCGGTCCGTGGGAGATCTTCCGCATCGTCAATCTCGTTGGAAACGTCGTTGCGCTACGCACTCCCGACCAGTTGCACTATCTCACCGCCGTGAATGGCGGCGGTTGCGGCGGCCGCAACACGGTGCCGTTCCACACGAACGCCGTTGCGATCGGTCTATGGGAGCAGTTTAGATTTATCCCCGAGCAGCCTCGGCGTCGCGTTCCGGTCGACATCATACCCCCGGCCGGCCATAACTAGCGTCGCGACGTGGACATCCAGGCACCGGCGGCCGCCGATACACCAGTCCTCATCGTCGGCGGTGGTCCGGTTGGGTTAGCGGTCGCGATCGAGCTCGGCCGGCGCGGCATCGCGTGCGTGCTCGTCGAGCAGTTCGACGGTACGATCCATCACCCGCGTGCGACGGCGCAAAACGCGCGCACGATGGAGTTCTTCCGGCGCTGGGGCATCTCCGACGCCGTCCGCGAGTCGGGCGTACCGCAAGATTTCCCGCACACCGTCCTCTACGTCACGAGCCTGACCGGGTTCGAGATCGCCCGCATCGAGCGGCCGCACCACGGGATGGGCAAATCGAGCACGACGAGCCCCGAGCGGCCGCAGCGCTGCAATCAGATCTGGCTCGATCCGATTCTGCGCGAGTTAGCGTCGAGCTACGATGCGGTGACGCTGCGCTACAATTGCAAGCTCGAGGATTTCCGCGACGAGGGCGACCGCGTTGTGGCAACGATTCACAACCGGACCGCCGAGCGCCGCGAGACGATTACGGCGCGCTACCTCGTCGACTGTTCGGGCGGGAAGAGCGACGTGCGCGAGGCGCTGGGGATCGCGATGGACGGCGATCCGACCCTCGACTACAACGTCAGCATCTTTCTGCGCATCCCGGAGCTGTGGAATTATCACGATAAAGGCAAAGCGGCGCTGCACAGTTTCGTCGATGCCGAGGGCGTCTCACGCACGCTGATCGGGCTCGACGGGCGCGAACTGTGGCGCCTCGGGTTGCGCGGCAAGTGGTACTTCGACAACCGGAAGGAACTCGACGTCGACCAGCTCGTCGTCGACTTCGTCGGTAAGATGATCCCCTATGAGCTGATCTCGATGCGCCGTTGGGTCACGCACGATCTGGTCGCTCACCAATACCGTAGCGGCAACGTGTTCTTGGCCGGCGACGCTGCGCATCTCAACTCGCCCTCGGGAGGTTTCGGGCTCAACACCGGAATGGGCGACGTGATCGACTTGGGCTGGAAGCTCGCGGCCGTTCTCGAGGGCTGGGGTGCGCCGGGGTTGCTCGACACCTACGACCGGGAGCGCCGTCCGATCGCGCAGCGCAACGTCCGCCAAGCGACCGATAACTACAAGCTGCGGCGCGTGGGCAAACCGCGACCGGAGATCGCCGACGATACGCCCGCGGGCGAGCAGGCGCGCCGCGAGTGGGGGCGTGAGATCGTGGAGAAGCAGTCGCGCACGTTCCTCACCGACGGCACGGCGCTCGGGTATCGTTACGACGGCTCGCCGATCGTCATCGACGACGGTTCGCCGGCACCCGAGGACACGATCTCGGAGTACGTGCAAACGGCGCGGCCGGGACATCGCGCGCCGCATTTCGGCCTGGGCGAGAACCGCTCGATCATCGATCTCTTCGGTCGCGAATTCGTGCTGCTGCGGTTCGCCGGCGCGCCCGACGCGACGCCGCTCGAGGCCGCGTTCGCGCAGCGCGGCATTCCGCTGCGCTCGGTTGCGATCGACGATCCGCAGATCGCGGCGCTCTACGAGCGGCGCCTGGTCCTCGTGCGCCCGGACGGTCACGTCGGCTGGCGTTCGGATGGCCTTCCGGCCGACCCCGGCACCGTCGCCGAGCAGCTGCGCGGCGCGCGGACCGCGGGCGTAGCGGTTGGGGCAAGATGAAGCGCGGCGCGTTCATCAGCGGCGGCGTGGCGCTCGCAGCGATAGGACGGGCGGGTGCGCAAACGCTGATGCCGCTCCGCCTCGGTTTGATCCCCAGTGACATGTCGGGCCAAGCGTTCTTCGCCCGCGATATCGGCCTGTTCGTGAAGGCCGGCTTCGATGTCGAGCTCGCGCCGACGAACAACGGTCCGGCAATTGCTGCCGCCGTCGTCTCCGGTGCACTCGACATCGGCTACTCGAACCCGGTCTCGCTCGTGATCGCCCACGACAAGGGACTGCCGTTCACGATCCTGGCCGCGGCGAACATGTACCGGTCCGACGCTCCGACGACCGGCGAGCTGCTGGTGTTGAAAAACTCGCCGATCCAAAGCGCTAAGGACCTGACGGGAAAGACGATCGCGGTCGGCGGCCTCAACGTCATCACCCATATTGCCGCGCGCGCGTGGATCGATGCGAACGGCGGCGACTCGAGCACCGTTCACTTCATCGAAATTCCGCTGCCCGCAATGCCCGCAGCGCTGCAGGCCGGGCGGGTCGACGCGGCGACCTTCAACCCGGGAATCGACCCGACGATGGGCAAGCCGGCCGACCCGTTCCGCATTCTGGCGAATGCGTTCAACGCGTATTCCGCGTACTTCGCAGCGGGGACGTGGTTCACGAGCAAGAGTTGGCTAGCCGCGCATCCGAGCGAGGCGGCAAGGTTCGTGCGCGTGATGCGCGATGCCGCGCAGTGGGCCGCCGCGCACGCGCACGAGTCGGCGCAAATTCTCGCCAACAATCTCAAAGAAAATCTCGGGGCCGTCGAGAGCGCGACGCGGGTCGACTACGGCGGCGCGGTGACGCCGGCGATGATCCAGCCGGTCATCGACCTGTGCGCGAAGTATAACGTCATTAAGGCACGCTTCCCCGCGGCCGACTTGATCTCGGGGTGTTGCTCTGACGGCTGAGAACGCTATGAACAAGCGTGAGTTCATAGCCCGGCTCTGCGGCGCGGCGGCCGGTACGCTCTTCTTCCGAGCGCGAGCCGCCCTCGCGCAAGATCTGCCGGCGATTCGGGTCGCGTCACTCGTCAGCGATACCGCAGGCGAACCGATCTACGGTCAAGACAGCGGGATCTTCACGCGCGCCGGCTTTCACGTCGAGCTTTCGCTGTTCACCAATTACGGCGCGATCCAAGCCGCGCTCGTGTCCCGCGCGGTCGATGTCGGCGTGCTCGACTCCATGGGCTTCGCCGTCACCGCCTCGCACAACATTCCGATTTCAATCATTGCCGCCGGCGCCCAGTATAATACGAAAGCCCCAACGTTGCTCATGTGCGTGGCCAAGAATTCGCCGCTGCGCCGGCCGGCCGATCTCGCCGGCAAGACCATTTCCGTTGGAACGCTGCGCGGCTCTGCCGACATCAGCACGCGCGCGTGGCTCGCACAGCAGAATGTCGACACCGCGAATATCCGAATCATCGAGCTGCCGTTTTCCGAAATGGACGCAGCGCTCGAACGCGGTACCGTCGATGCGGCCACGATTGCCGAGCCGTCGCTAGCGGCGGCGCTCAAAGCGGGAGCCCGGCCGTTCGGCAAGATCTACGATGCCGTTGCCCCGCAGTACGTCCAGAACGTCTGGGCGACGTCGACCGAATACGCGCTGCAAAATCCCGAGTTGTTGAAGCGCTTCGTCGCAAGCATTTACGACGTTGCCCGCTGGGCCAACGCACATCACACCGAGTCGGCGGCGATCTTGACGAAGTATTCCAAACTCGACGAAACGACCGTACGCGAGATGACGCGCACGGAATTCGCCACCTCGCTCGATCCGAAGATGCTTCAGCCGGTGATCGACACGGCCGGCAGATACGGCGTCATCCCGAAGCCGATGCTCGCGTCATCGCTGATCGCGCCGCCGTTCCGTTAGGAAGGTCCCCGTTTGCGCCCGTCAGCGCGTGACGTCGTAACCGTAAATCCACTCGATTTTATACGCGTGCTGCGAGGGATGGAGCAATTTCTGCACGGCCAGCCGGACGTTGCGCGCTATCCTCGCCCGCAGTGAAGGCGCTTGATTGACCCGCGCTACTTTTCGCGACATCAACTGCACGCGGGATGCGCGCGGCAAGCGGGCGGCTTCGTAGGCGCGCAGAGCCTGCTCGGGATCATCCTTTGACGCCGCGAGTTCGTGCGCCAGCACGTAGGCATCTTCGATCGCCATGCAGCCGCCCTGGGCGAGATACGGCATCATCGGGTGTGCGGCATCGCCGAGCAACGCAACGCGACCGCTCACCCACCGCGGCAGCGGGTCGCGATCGAACAACGCCCATTTGTAGCACCGCTCGGCGTGCGAGATCAGGTCGCCGACAACGGGACACCACCCCTCGTAGAGGCGCGCTACGTCGGCGAGGTCGCCTTCGACGCTCCATGACTCGAGTTGCCACGACGTCTCTTCCACCAGGGCGACCCAATTCACAAGTTCGCCGCGGCGAATGTAATAGTACACGAAGCTCGCATGCGGCCCGATATAGACGGAAACGTCGTCCGTGAGGAGCCCCTTGGGGAGGGTGGCCGCATCCACGACGCCACGATACGCGACGGTGCCCGTGAAGCGCGGCGAGTCCTTGCCGAGCATATGCTCGCGCAGGGCAGAGTGAATGCCGTCCGCACCCACCACGACGTCGCTCTCGACGGCCGATCCGTCTTCAAAGCGTAGCGTTACACCGGCCGGGCGATCCTCCACCGTTCTGCACTTCTTGCCGAACTGAAGGACGCCGGACGGAAGCCGCGCCGCAAGCGCGTTCTGTAAGTCGGCCCGCAGCATGGTGTGATAACCCATACCGTATTGCGCCTCATACACGCCCTTCATCTGCGTCGTCGCAATGGCGGCGCCGGTCTTGCCGCTGCGCACGACATGTGCCTCGGGAACGAACGAAAAATCGGCGATCGTCCGATCGAGTCCCAGAGCAGCGTAAACGCGCATGGCGTTCGGTCCGAGTTGCACGCCGGCGCCGACCTCGCGCAGTTCGCTCGACTGCTCGAAAACGGTGACGTCAAAGCCCTTGTCGATCAGCGCCAGCGCGGTGGTCAAGCCACCGAGGCCGGCACCAACAACCGCTACCGTCCGCGCGGTCACGGTTTGCTTCCGGTGTAAATGAGTTCTTGGGCCGGAAACGGGGCGAACCCGTTGTACTTGGCCGAAATATCGATCAAGGGCTGCATCGAGGCCGGCGTGAGCGCTTCGGCATAACGCGAGCGCGTCATCGTCGCCAGCACCGCGGGATCGATCTTCGTGTACTTCGCGACAATCTGGCCGCTCTGCGCTTGGTTCTTGTTCGCCCAGACCGCCGTCTCGTGCATCACGGCCGCGAAGCGAGTGACGATGTCGGGGTGGTCGCTCGCCCACTGCACGGTCGTAAACCACGCGCCGATGAGAAAGCGCTTTGCGATCGCGTCAAATCCGTACTCGATCACGCGGCCGTTTTTCGCCGAGGCGCTGATAAAGGGCTCCGCGACCCAAGCCGCATCGACGTGACCGGTGTCGAGGGCGGGCTGCATGGCTGGAAACGGAATCTCAACAAATTTGGCGGTCGACGAATCGCCGCCGTTCCGATCCATCCAGGCCCGCACGGCATTTTCCGAAAGACTGCGCAGGTTGGAAACGGCGATGATCTTCCCGTTGAGATCCTTCGCCTGATGGACGGATGAATTGGCCGGGAGGGCGAGGCCGGCGTTGCGCGACGGAGAGATATATTCATTCGCCGGGGCAATGACGACGACCGGTACTTTCTTTTGATGGATCGTTGCCATCGAGTCGACCGGACTATAGCCGATGTCCACCGCATTCGACGCTGCCGCGGCAGCCATGGCAGCGCTGGTTTGCATCGTCTGGATGTCGACGTCGAGGCCCGCCTTCGCGAAGAACCCCATGTCCTTGGCGTAGAAGACTTCGGCGGCCGATTCGATCGGTAAGGTGGCAATGCGGAGCGTCGGGTTGGTTTGCGTTCGGCCGCGCGACGCATTCAACAGGAGTGACGCGGCACCGAATAGGAGCGCCGACGCGCGCGCCCGAGTGATCAGCGTAAGGTTCATTGCAGTACCCTTCGACTCCGCGAGATGTCTGCCGGACTTTGGGCTGGGATGCGGGCCAACCCTTGCCCCGGGGACCCAGGGGTCTTCGCAAGCCGGTGCTAATCGAGACAGTCCGCAACCGGAGGAGATGCCGTGAACCCAGCAATCGATGACCGCTCGTCCGACGCAGCACAGCTCGGACCGGTTCCCGTGGAGAAATTCGACCATGTGAGCGTCCCTTGCCGCGACCTCGAAGAAGCAACGTGTTTCTTCGTCGATGTGCTCGGCGGCGAGCTTCGCGTCTCGACGCCGATCTTTGCCGAGGTACGGCTCGGCGGCGCGAACATCGGCTTCGGCACGCAGGGAACGACGTTTATGCAGCCGAGCTCGGAGTATCCGCACTTCGCATTTTACATCGGGCCGGACGAGCTCGCACGGATGAAGGCCTGGCTGACGCAGTGCGAGATCCCGACGTCGAACTATTGGACGCGCTTCGGCGTGGAAGCGCTCATGTTTTTCCGCGATCCCTCGGGAAACGTTATCGAGCTCTATTGTCCGAAGGGATTCCCGGGGGCCGCTGGTTTTCCGCGCGGGCCGGCGGCCGGCCACGGATCCGCCGTCGACATCGATGCGATCCGGTACGACACGTGGAAGCGGCCGGCGATCCGCCGTTCGCGTGAGGTCGTCCGAGACTCAGTTTGAATGACGGCGCGCTAGATGCCGCCGTACCATTCGTAGCCTTGATCTTCCCAGTACCCGCCCTTGCTCGTGGCCGTGGGAAACGCGGCGGCGATTTCGATCTTGCGAACCCACTTTGCACTCTTGTAGCCGAGTTGCGTCGGGATACGTAGCCGCACGGGCGCGCCGTGATCGGGGTCGATCGGTTTGTCGTTGAGGTCGAGGGCGAGCAGCGTTTGCGGGTGCGCGGCTTCGTGCAGATCGAGCGACTCGTAGTATTCGACGCCGGACTCATCTTTGTCGAAGCAGCTGAAGATCACGTAGCGCGCGTTGCTCTGCGGTTGCGCCATCGCAACGATCGTCGCGAGTTGCACGCCGCGCCACTTGCCGATCACGCTCCAGCCCTCGACGCAGTCGTGACGCGTTATCTGCGTTTGCAGCGGCATCGCGCGCAGTTCCGCGAGCGTGAACGTGTGGGGCCGATCGACGAGACCGACGACCGGCAGCCGGTACGCGCCGAAGTTGTTACGCGCGGCGTCGGCATAGCGCGTATCGCTCGGCGTGTCGAGCCCGTTGACGCGGAAGTCCTTGTCGATGTCGGCTTCGGTGTACAGCCGCGCGCTTCCGCGCGTGCCGATGATCGCGTGGTTGAGCACCTGTGCGCTGTCAAGCACACCGTGCAGCGAACTGGTGAGTTGATCCTTGACCGGGCCGCATGCGACCAGGCCGCTCGCGCTCAGCGAGGCTACGAACAACCGCCGTCTCATATGCCCACCCCGTCATGGTCTTTCAGCCGATACCAGCCGGTGATCATCGATTTGATGTTGTTCCACGGACCGGTTGAAAACACGAGGACCATGTGCGTGCAGAAGTAGCCGATGAGGATCGCCATCAGCGTGAAGTGCCAGGTCCGCGCGAACTGCCGCCCGCCCAGGAGCCACACCAGCGGCCCGCTGATCGCGTCGATCCCCGGCGAGAGCGCGAGCCCGGTCAGAATGATCAGCGGGATGAACCCGAACAGCACGACCGTGTAGGCGGCCTTCTGCAAGGGGTTGTACGTGCCGTGCGGCGGCGGCTCTTTACGCAGGTGGAAATAGTAGAGTTGCATCGGCAAGAGCTTCGGCAGGTCCGAGGGCCGCAGAATGAGTTCGCGCAGATCCTTGCGGACCGCGCCCGCGATGAGATACGCGATCAGCGAAAGCGCGAGCACCCAACCGAAGAACAAATGCCAGACGCGACCGTCGGCGAGGTCCTGCGTAGCGGGCAGCGTCACCGCGCCCGGAAAGGCCCGCGCTTCTTCACCGCCCTGCCCGTCGTCGGTGTAGCCGAGCACGTGCGTCGTGGTGAACGTATGTCCGAAGAGCGTGACGGTGCCGACCGGCGCGCCGCTCGCCGTTTTTCCGGCGTCAAACGATAGCACGCGGCGCGCGGGGTTGCTCTTATCGCTCGCATCCAGGTAGGGGGCCGCGTTGAAGATCTGCAGCCCGCTCATGACGAGCACGAGCATCGCGAGCGTCCACAGCCAGTGCGTGGTGCGTGCCACGATCGAATGGCGGTAGACCCGTTTACCGGCGACGGGTGTCTCGGTCATGTAGAAATCCTACCTCGCGCAGGGGCGCTAACGGCGTAAGGGCCCTTACGGCGGCACGTCCGATGAAGAAACGTTCTCCGGACGGACGCGGATGTTCTCCTTCGAGCGTGGAAGCCGCCCCGGTGACTGACTCTCTTGTGCGGATCGAGCGGGCCGGGACGCGTGCGCGGGTCACGATGAACCGCCCCGAGGTCCGGAACGCCTTCAACGCCGAACTCATCGCCGCGCTGCACGATGCGTTCGCGGCGCTCGGCACCGACGACGGCGTTCGCTCGATCGTGCTTGCGGGCGAGGGAAAGACCTTTAGCGGAGGCGCCGACATCGCGTGGATGCGCGCGGCGCTCGACCTCTCCGAAGCCGAGAACATCCGCGACGCCGAGGCGATGGCCGCCATGCTGATCGCGATCGACCGCTGCCCCAAGCCCGTTATCGCACGCGTCCACGGCGCGGCGCTGGGCGGCGGGTGCGGCTTGATCGCCGCGGCCGACATCGCCGTAGCCGCAAGCGATGCGATCTTCGGCTTCACCGAGGTCAAGCTCGGCATCTTGCCGGCCGTGATCTCACCGTTCGCCATTCCGAAGATCGGTATCTCGCAGGCTCGCGCACTGTTCGTCACCGGCGAGCGTTTCGACGCCGCGCACGCGCAGCGGATCGGCTTGGTCCACCACGTCGTTCCGTTCGACGAACTCGACACGCGCATCGCAACGATTCTCGACGAATTCCGCACGGCCGCCCCAAGTGCGATCGCCGCCGCAAAAGCCGTCGTGCGCGACGTCGCCGCCGCGACGCCCGATGAGGCCACGGCGCTCACCGCGCGCGCCATCGCGAAACAGCGTACGTCCCCCGAAGGTCAGGAAGGGTTGCGCGCGTTTCTCGAACGGCGGCCGGCAAGCTGGCACGATCGGTGATCCGCCGGCTGCTCATCGCGAATCGTGGTGAGATCGCAATTCGCATCGCCCGGGGCGCGCGCGAACTGGGCATCGCACCGGTCGGCGTTTACTCTGATGCCGATGCGAGCGCGGCGTTTCGCGAAGCGCTCGACGCATCGGTGCGCATCGGGCCCGGTCCGGCCGCCGAATCCTACCTCAACGGTGCGGCGATCGTCGCGGCGGCGCACGCGCTCGGTGCTGATGCCATCCACCCCGGTTACGGTTTTCTCTCCGAGCGCGCACCGTTCGCGCAAGCGGCAATTGACGCTGGGCTGATCTTCGTCGGTCCGACGCCGGCGGCGATCGACGCAATGGGTTCGAAGAGCGAAGCGAAGCGGCGCGTGCGGGCGGCGGGCGTTCCGGTCGTCGCAGGCTACGACGGGGACGATCAGGACGACGCCGTATTGCGGCGCGCCGCGGCGGCGATCGGCACGCCGCTCGTGATCAAGGCCGTCGCCGGCGGCGGCGGACGAGGCATGCGCGTCGTGGCCGATCTCGCGACCTTCGATGCAGCGCTCGCGTCGGCACGGCGCGAAGCACGGGCATCGTTCGGCGATGACGCCGTGTTGCTCGAACGCTATCTGCACCGGCCGCGGCACATCGAATTTCAAATCCTCGCGGACGCGCACGGTGCGATCGTTCATCTCGGCGAGCGCGAGTGTTCGATCCAGCGCCGGCATCAGAAGGTCGTTGAGGAGGCTCCGTCGCTCGCCCTTGGTTCGGAACTGCGCGCGCGCATGGGCGAAGCGGCGGTTGCCGCGGCGCGCAGCGTCGGCTACACCAACGCCGGCACGGTCGAGTTCTTGCTCGCGGCCGATCGCACGTTTGCCTTTCTCGAGATGAACGCGCGCTTGCAGGTCGAGCATCCGGTGACCGAACTCGTCTACGGCGTCGACTTGGTGCACGAGCAATTACGCATCGCGAGCGGCGAACCGTTGCGCTTCACGCAAGATGACGTCGCCGCGCGCGGCTGGGCCATCGAAGTGCGCCTCAATGCGGAAGATCCGGCGCGCGACTACGCGCCGCAGGCCGGGACGATCGCAACGTTCGACGTCCCGCGGGCGCCGGGCGTGCGGCTCGATTCCGGCGTGCGTGCCGGCAGCGAGGTCCCGGTGTTCTACGATTCTCTGCTGGCGAAGATCATCGTGTGGGGCGAGGATCGCGCTGCGGCGATCGCCCGTTTGGAGACGACGCTCGCGCGGACGAACATCAGCGGAATCGCGACCAATCTTCCGCTCCTGCGCGCGATATCCGCCGACGAGGCGTTCGCTACCGGCGATACAACGACCAGTTATCTCGAAGAACGCAGCGCCACGCTCGCCGCGTATACGGCGCAACGCACGACGGACGCGTTGGTGGATGCCGCCGCGGCGCTCGTGCGGTCCGGGTACGGGTGGCGCCCCGCCGGCATCGGTATCCCGCTCGTGCTCGAGGGGGGCGGCGTGCGCGCGCATGTGACGGCCGATCGCACCGCGGCCGGCTGGCGATTGAGCGGCGACCTCCAAGCGGACATTCCGTTCGACGGGCCGGCACCTGCGCTCCACGCGAGCGGCGTCGTCGCGGCGCCCCCACCCAGCGCGCTAGCGGGGCGCGGTGGCGCCTCTCACGGTAACGGCAGCGTGAGCGCGCCGATGCCCGGCAAGATCGTCAGCGTCGCGGTGCAGGCCGGCGGCAGCGTCAACATCCACGATTTGCTCGTTGTTTTGGAGGCGATGAAGATGGAACACCGCATCGAAGCCCCGGTCGCGGGTACCGTGAGCGCGCTCCACGTCGCGCCCGGCGATCTCGTGGCGGCGGGTGCCGCTCTCGTCACGATCGGCGCGGCATGAAAGTCGTGCTCTTGCCCGGCTGGCACGAGAACTCGGACGTCATGCGAACGTTCATCGACGGACGGCGCGGCATCGACGGTCTCGCGGCGTACGGCTTCGACTGCACGGTCTTCCCCGGCGGGCGCGATGCGTTGCGTCCGCGCGTCGATCGTTTTGCGCAATTTCTCGATGGACTGAAACTGCGCGAACCAGGTGCGTTCCCGGTCGCGACGATCGGCTACAGCGCCGGCGGGCTCGTGAACCGCGGCTTCTTGCGCGCCTACCCGGATCGCGTCGGCGAAATCGCAGCAACGATTCAAATCGGCGCGCCGAATTGCGGTCTCGTCAGCAATTACATCGCTAACCTCATGAAGCTGATGTGGATCCCGCACCGCGTGATCAACGATCTCGACGTCGCATCCGACTTCCTCACCTGGCTCAACGAATGCACCGGGACGTGGATTCCCACGGACAACCCGAAGAAGAAACGCTGGAAGCTCGACCGCCGGCCCTGGACCGTTCCCGAAGGACACCGCGCGCTGGCCATCGCCGGCCGGCTCGCCAAAGAGGAGA
>Ga0182015_10003060_pt1 | contig 19214 bp, 12 predicted proteins | sample 712P3MmetaG_FD_120478 | JGI IMG/M metagenome (GOLD analysis project Ga0182015, IMG submission 120478) | Permafrost microbial communities from Stordalen Mire, Sweden - 712P3M metaG | ecosystem: Environmental > Terrestrial > Soil > Wetlands > Permafrost | place: Sweden: Stordalen | collected...
AATGAGCTCATGGCTGCCTGATCCTGCTCGCATGCGACACGAGCGAACGGCCAAGGTCCGTACGGAGATGATCCGCGCCGGGGTGGACGCGCTCGTCCTCACAAGCTCGGGAAACGTGCAGTATGCCACTGGCGTGACCTGTGTGTCCTCAGACCCTTCCCACGCCGTGGCGGAGCCCACCATGGTGATCATCACCGCGGACGAGCTCCGAATCTTCGCTTCTTATCCGGAGGGAGTCCCACCAGAGGTACCCGCTGCCCTAGTGAGCGGCCCCCTTCTCGTTGAGTTCCCCGAAGGCGCTCGGGAGCTTGTCGGGCAGCTCGGGGACCTTCTCGGCGGCGGAGTGGTCCGCGTGGGATTTGACGACCTCAGCGGAGCCAGTCTCGCTGCACTCTGTAGCGAACTGCCCTCGATGGTGTTGGTGGATGCAAGCCTCGTGCTCGCTCCAGCCAAGTTTGTGAAGAGCGCCGATGAAATCGGATGCATCAGAGAAGCGCAGGCGCGCAACGAGATTGCCATGTCCGACGTACTGGCTTCCCTTCGACCCGGGGTGCGCCAGAGCGAGCTGACCGGTCGATTTCTCCGGAGGGTGTTCGAGCTCGGCTGTGTCACCAACTCAGTAGACCCCGTCTGGCAGGTTACGCCACCCTCGATCCGGCAAGGACCGCCGACGCTCCACGGTGACGTGGCCTTTCCCATCCCTTCTACAGATCGGGTCCTTCGGTCGGACGATCTCATCATTGTCGATACCGGAATCGTCTACGAGGGTTATTGCTCCGATTTCGGACGCACGTGGTACCCAAGCGGAGGTTTCCCATCTCCTCGTCAGCGTGATCATTTTCAGAGGTGGTGTGACGTCGTCCATAGGGTGCTCGAGATCACGAGGCCTGGAACGTCCGGGGCCGAGATCAATCAAGCGGCGCGGAAAGGCGAGCCCGACCGGAAGCCTTGGTTCGAACACTATTACCTCGTTCACGGACTTGGGACCCAGGGATCCGAGATGCCGTTCATCGGTACGGATCTCGGCGAAGCCTTTGAGGCCGACATCATCCTTGAACCCGGCGTGGTCATGGTGCTCGAACCTGTCATTTGGGACGACGGCCACGGCGGGTACCGGGCCGAGGAGGTTGTGGCGGTAACCGATTCGGGCTACGAAATGCTCGGGTCATTTCCTTACTCGCCCTTCTACGACGCGCCGATCCAGTGGTGAGTCCGGGCGTCATGGCCCTCGACGGTTCTGAGCGTGCGGATCTCGCACGCCTGCGTCATGATCGGACGAATCGTGTCTTTGAGGCAATGGACCAGCACGAAGTAGACGTGTTGGTGCTTGGTCGCGAGGGAAATGCGCGTTACGCCTGCGGACTGCAACGCCTTCCCGTTGCCGTCGCCAGGCCCTTCATTCCTTCAGTCGTGCTCGTACGCGAGGGGCGAGCGACCCATGCCCTGAGCGGATGGGACTTTGTGACGCCGCCCGAGATTCCACCCGAGCAGCAGTACCCCACAAGTTGGGAGCCTTCAGCGGTTGCCAAAGCGATCGGGAGGATCGACGGCGTGTCGGGCGCTCGCCGAGTGGCCTTGGACTCAGTCAGTCCACAATGGCGGGAGCGCCTGTCATCACTCTGCAAGCTCGCTGATTTCGTCGATGCCGGTCCACTGATAAGAGCGGTGCGGATGGTAAAGACCGAAGACGAGATCTTTTGCATTAGGACAGCGGTGGCCATTGCTGAGGCTGGACTCGTCGCCGCTTCTGCTACCCTTCGGCCGGGCCGCCGCGAACGGGAACTGCTCGGTGCGTTCGTCGAGCGGATGAGCGAATTCGGGCTCACCGTTCCGGTCGGCGAGGGTGGGTTTTGCACGGTGGAGCCTGAATGGATCGCGAATCACGGCCTGCGACGCATCACGGGTGATCGAACGCTGCGCGAGGGGGACCTGGTCACTCTCAATGGCGGGGTTTTGTTTTCGGGTTACGAGGGTCGCATTGGTCGCACCGTCGCGTGTGATGTGCAAGATCGGCGATCTGGAGAAACGATCCGGGCTTTGACCAGCCGGTGGGTCGATTTGTGGGGCCATCTCTACAGCGCGCTCCGTCCCGGGGCGACGGGGGCTGACTTGCGTCGCGCCTATCGGTCGAGTGGCTTTGAGTTGCCTCGCTTCCCGATCGCGATTTCAGTTGGTCTCGGTGTTGAGGCGCCGATTGCCGGTAGTGGCCTCGGTGAAGCCTTCGATGAGAAGTGGGTGCTTAGCACCGGAGTGGTGCTCCAGGTCCAAGGACTCGTCAGCATCGCAGACAAGGGTTACTTCGGGCTAGAGACGGTGCTTGTCACTGACGAAGGACCGGAAATACTTACGACCCTGCGCCATGGAGCTGAGTTGTAGTGGCCTGTTTGCTGGCAAGGGGAACGAAAGAGCTTGAGACGCTCCAAGTGGAGGCAACCAAATGAAAGAGAGGCTTCGATCGAGGCGCGCGCTCAGCTCTTGCCAGACGGGCCGCCGAGCAGGCGACTGTGGTTGGCGCGGGTCTCGAGTTAGGGCTGTTGGTTGGCGGCGTGGCGGGCACTCCATCTGGGGCAGCCACTCGCCAAGGTTGGCTGGGCACGCTGATCGAGAGCATCTTGAGATCTTCGCCTGACAACCGGCGTCGATGCGCTTCAGACCGATTCGCTGGGGCAGGTCGCCGTTACGGTTTGCGCGCTCGGCCACCGCATCGACGTCATTCGGCTGCCAGGCCGGCCGGCCGCTCGCTTGGCGGCAACTGCGATCTGTTGGTAACCACGTGAGCAGCCTCGCGCCGCACGCGTCGAAACTGCGAAGTTGACGTGATATCGGAATCGAATCGCAGAGGAGGACCGCCGAAGCGTCAGAAACCTCACTTTCGCCGACGTGGCGGATCGAAAGGGATCACGGGAGATGTCAGTGATTGATCTGTTGCGCGACGTACGCGTCCTCGAGTGCGCGATGCTCTTCAACGGCGATCAGACCGGCCGGATCTTGGGTGACCTCGGTGCTGACGTGATCAAGGTCGAGGCACCTGGAAGGGGTGATTACCTTCGTGACTTCCTCGGCCAGATTACGCCGCGCAACAGCGTCGCACACCTCTATGCCAACCGCAACAAACGAAGCGTGACCCTGAATCTGAAGTCCGATGAGGGTCGGGCGTTGTTCTTCCGGTTGCTAGAAACCGCAGACATCTTCGTCGACGGATTCGCCGGCGATGCATGCAACGAGCTCGGCATAGGCTACGAGGCCCAGCGGGCGGTGAAGCCCGACATCATCTATGCGCAGTGTAGCGGGTTCGGCGCACACGGTTCGCTCTCGCGATTGCCGACACACGGCATGATGATGGGGTCATTGGGTGGCGGGGCACGCCTACGCGTCAACGAGGAGGGCCTGGCCGAAGAGCTCGGTGGCCTCACTGACGGCACGATGGTCGGGGCCACGGCGACCGCGTTGACCGCCGTCAGTGCGCTCGTCCGCCGCGCCCGCACCGGAGCCGGGTGTTACGTGGACGGTGCCGGATCCGATGCGGTGCTTGCGACCGAGTGGTTTCGACCCACCTACTACTGGAACGCCGACCGCATCGTCGACCGCAGCGGCATGTTCGATCCGTCGGGACGCAATCCGAAGTATTCTTACTACGTCACGAAAGACGACAAGTACGTCATGTTCTGCGCCATCGAGCCGAAGTTTTGGCGCAACTTCTGCGTTGGGGCCGACCGAGAGGACTTGCTAGACGTTCACGACGCGGGCGTTGCCGTCGACTACAGCAGCGGAGGGGACGCGCTTGTCTACGCTTTGCGCGATCTTTTTCGGACGCGCACCCAACAGGAGTGGACTGACCTGGCGGTGGCACACGACGTCCCGCTCGGCCCCGCGAATCAGGTCGAAGACCTGCGCGACGATGCTCATCTGCGCGATCGCGGCATCGTGCACGACAGCGAGCACCCGGTGGCCGGATCCTTTACGAGCGTCGGCTGGCCAGCCCTCGTATCCGGTCAGCGATTCGACATCACCCGCCACGCGCCAGCCGTGGGGGAGCACACCAGCGAAGTGTTGAGCGAACTCGGCGTTTCCGAGATCGATCTCGCCGAACTCGGCTCCCGCCATATCATCTGACCCGCGTCAATCGACTGCAGGAACTACCTTGACACCGGCACGCCACCGGAGTGTGTGCCGTGATCTTGAAGCGTGGATTGACCCTCGTCAGCGAGGGAGGACGCCACCACGATCTAAAACACCCGCCGGCCCCCTCACCGTAACCTGCGGTGCCGAACGGATCACCGATCCCGATCTCGCGCTGAGCGGACGCCCGGCGACGACACGATCACGACAGGTAGGGCTCGGTATGCGGACGAACTCGGCTCATCGAGGTGCTGTGCACCAAGGTAGATTCCGGCGCGCTCGTTGGTCGACGGGTCTGCTCTGACCATCAAGCAGTCAAGGCTGCTGGCGCCCTCGGACTGATCAGAGCCGAGGGTTCGCACCCGACGCAACGGTGAGCAGCTGGCCCGATACATGCCGAGCCTCGTCGCTGGCCAGGAAAAGGACTGCATTAGCGATGTCTCGCGCGTCATTTACCTTCCCGAGGGTGCCGACCCGCTCGTAACCGTCGGCAGACGGCTCGAGTTCACTCAGATAGTCGTTTGATGCGTTGGTGCGTGTGGCTCCAGGCGCGACGGCATTTACGGTGATCTGGTACGGCCCGAGCTGGATCGCGCACGAGCGGGTGAACGCAACGACCGCCGCCTTCGCTGCAGCGTAGTGCGCGTGCATCGGATCGCCAGCCCAGGAGTTGGAGGCGATATTGACGATGGTCCCCGCCCGACGTGCCATCATCTGCGGTAGCACCAGCTGCGTACAGTGGAATGTCGCGCGCATGTTCAAACCCCAGGCAAATTCAAAGTCTTCCTCGGAGATCTTCCAAACCGGGACGTCGACCGGGCCACGGTTGCCTCCCACGACGTTGACGAGGATGTCGATCCGCCGCCACCTCTGCGTCGCGGCGTTGATCAGCGCGGCGGCGTCAGCGCGGCGAGTCACATTTCCCGTGACCGAGAACGCATCGCCGCCAAGGGCGGTGATGCGTTCGAGCCACGGGTCGGTCGCGCCCGGACGCCGGTCATTCAGCGCGACCATGGCGCCCTCTTCGGCCAATCGCAAGGCGATGGTCCCACCCATGCCGCCACCCGATCCGGTAACGACTGCACCGCAACCGGCCAACCTTCCCGCTCGTTCCGTTGCCATTATGAGGATGCCCGTTCCAGGATGTGATTGCCGCAGGCCGAGCCGAGCCCGATCACGTTGGCGAAGCCGGCCGGCGCGTTTACCTTCTGCCGCTTGCCGGCTTCGCCGGGCAGATGCGTTGCTATCTCGAAGACTTTCGCCAATCCGGTGGCGACGATGAGATGGCCCTTCGACCGCAACGCACCAGAAACGTCGACCAACATGCGCTTTAGGGTACATTCCCACCTGTTGCGTGTCGAGTAAATGGTTCTTCGGCGAGAGCCATAGCCGAGGGCGGCCACCGCGTCGAAATCATCGTACCGCGAAGGTTCGGCTAGGTGCGATCGAGCGCCTGGATCTGGCTCTTCTCGTCGAAGGAGAGAACCACGGTGTTGTCGGGTGGGTTCATGTACAGACCGACCCCAACCGACCACTCGACCCCGTCGGCTTCGAACTGGTAGCGAAGGACGCCGTTGGAGCAGAGGATTGCCCATCAGCCAATCTAGTTGCCGGTGAAGCGGTTATGGAGACCGTGGATGAGGCGATCCGGTGCGTGCTCGTCGAGAAGGTTGAGTGTCCACCCACCCGTGTGGATGGTGGCTCGCACGAGTTCGGGTTCTGACCACAGGCCGACCACGTCGCCCATTACGAAGAAGTCGTGGCCGTTGACCATTGCTGCTGCGTCGGTGCACAGCCACACCGCCAGTGCGGCGACATCTTCGGGGAGGGATCTTCGATTGCGATCGCCTTGGGAGCCGAGGGTGAAGCGGCCGAGGGCATCGAGTTGAGGCTTGAACTTCATCAACACGGCCATGAACTCTGGGCTCTGGGTGCCCTCAGCGCGGGGCCTTATCTGGTTGCAACGAACGCCGCAAGTTCCGAGCTCTCGGGCGACTGTGCGGGTCAGTCCGGTGATACCCTCCTTCGCGGCTGCATAGGCGCTGTTGTAAGGGTGGCCGAGGCCGGACTCGGAGCTGGTGTTGAGGATGACGCCCGAACCCTGCTCGAGGAAGATTGGCGCCGCGTACTTGATCATCCCGTAGGTTGCTTTGAGGTGTGAGCCGACGACGATGTCGAAGTCCTCATCGGTGATGTCTTGGATGGCGTTGGCAGCCCGAAGTCCGGCGTTGTTTATCACGATGTCTAGACCACCGAAGTGGTCGAGGGCAGTAGCGACAACCTGGCGGGCCCCATCGAATGTGGCGAGGTCATCTGCGGCGGCGACGGCATGACCCCCTGCTTCGTTGATCTCGCTTACGACCGTGTCGGCGCGCCGAACACGGTCGTCCACACCGACGTCGCTCACGACAACCTTCGCGCCTTGCTGGGCCATGAGGAGCGCCTCGGATCGGCCGATCCCCTTCCCGCCGCCGGTGACGATCGCCACCTTGCCGTCGAGCCGCTGGATAGAAGGTTCCGTCACGACGCCGAACGCTTTGGTCGAGGGGGATTTATCACGTGCCACCTTTCTGGTCCGATTGAGAATTGCGGCCAGCTGTCGACCGAAGTCGATGCCGATCCAAGTCGCCATTCGAGTATGGCGCCGTCGAGGACTTCTGGATTCTGATCGCGGCGTAGGCGTGGAGGATGGGCATACACGAACGCCTCCCTATCGTTAAAAGTCCGCACCCGCGCCCTCTTGGCCAAAATGGTCAAGGCTTAGTTGAGTATCCGGCATCGACCGGAAGCTGTATCCCGGTCACGAAGCGAGCTTCATCCGATGCAAGCCACACCATTGCGTTGGACACGTCGACCGGATCTATAAATCCATCTGTACGCATGAGATTGATCCCGGTCGGGATGACAAGGTCCGGATAACGTTCAAAAAGCGCCGCAGCAAACGGATCGTCGCTTTCAGTCATGAATGACTTGACTCCTGTGGGGTGCACAACATTGACCCGAACGTTGTGGTCCGCTAGCTCGATGGCGAACGACTTCGCCAATCCGACGACACCGAACTTTGCCGCTGAGTAGTGTGACATCGACCCCATCCCTCGTAGTCCAGCGGCCGAACTGGTGCAGATGATCGATCCGCTGCGGGCGGCGATCATCGGGGGCACCACAGCCCGCATGGTGTTCCATACACCGCGCAGATTTACGTCAATGATGGTTTCCCAGTCCTCTTCGGTGAGCTCCCACCCGAGACCGTACGAAATGAGCCCGGCATTCGCGCAGGCAACATCGATGTGCCCGAAGGCCTCCAACCCTCCATCTACTGCTTCCTTCAACGCCTCAACGTCCCGTACATCTGCGACTCGTACGACAGATCGTCGGCCGGCCGAGTGCACCAACGATGCCGTTTCGTTCAGCTCATCCTTGTTTGCCATCGGGTATCCCACCCGATCGCTCACTGTTTCGCAGACATCGAGAAGGATAAGGTCAGCCCCCTCTTCGGCCATGCGAATGGCATGAGATCTTCCTTGCCCATGTCCCGCTCCAGTGATGAGTACTACCTTCCCATTGAGACGTCCCACGAAAATCATCCTTTCTCCGGTGGAATTGAGGGTGCTAGTCCGGCCTAGGGTGAATGCTGGCGCATCTACTAGCATAACTCCGTGGAGGTTTCTGATCGAATTGTTAAGCGCCCCACCCATGACCATTGCGCCGACGAAAGGACCCCTTGTGTACACCCTGTTTAGCGTCGATGACCACATCGTCGAGCCGGCTCACGTGTGGTCGGACCACGTACCCAGCCGCTACAAGGACCGCGCACCTCATGTGTTAGACAGGGACGGCGCGCAGGTCTGGGAATGGGAAGGCGGCCGCGAAGTCACGATGGGCCTCAACGCGGTGGCTGGCAAACCTCGCGAGGAATGGGGCATGGAACCGGTACGCTTCGAGGATATGATCCCAGGCTGCTATGACCCGGTCGAGCGACGCAAGGACCTGCTGTCCAACGGCATCTTCGCGTCGGTGGCCTTCCCCACGCTGCCGGGATTTGGTGGTCGCAAGTTCGCCAGTTTCGGTGACAAGGACCTCGCGCTCGCTTGTGTGCGCGGCTGGAACGACTACGTTCTCGAGGAGTGGTGCGCTGCCGCGCCCGAGATGTTCGTGCCGATGACGATCGCGCCAACCTGGGATGTCGACCTCGCGGTGGCTGAGCTCGAGCGCTGCGTCGCGAAGGGCTCGAAGGCGTTGTCATGGATTGAGGATCCACAGATGGTCGGCCAGCCGAACTACAGCGGCGGCTACTGGGACTCCTTGTTCGCGGCGGCACAGGACCACGACGTCCCGGTTTGCATGCATATTGGGTCGGGGGGTGCGGGAAGCACACTAGTCGAAGGCATGAACCCGATGACCGAGATCGCCGCAGCTTTCACGATTGCCGCCCGGTGCGCCGTCAACATGATGGTCAGCCCAATCCCGCGCCGGTACCCGAAGGTGAAGCTGGTGTGGTCCGAGGGCGGCATTGGGTGGATCCCCGCTGCTCTCGAGCGAGCGGACCGCCAATGGGAACGCCACGGCTACTGGACGCATATCGAGAACTCTCACATCACACCGTCTGAGGTTGCGCGAACGAACATGTGGTTCTGCATGATCGAGGAGCCGATCGGGTTCAAGTACCGCCACGACTTCACGATCGACAGGATCCTGTGGGAGTCGGACTACCCGCACTGCGATTCCCCCTTCCCACACGCGCAGGCCGCGGCGAAGAGCGTGTTCGAGGAAGTTGACCAGGACGAGGTGGAAAAGGTCACCTACCGCAATGCCGAGGAGCTGTTCAAGTTCCCGCTCTCACAAGAACTCATCGCGGCCTACGAAACGCCTGACGCCTGAACAATCGGTCGGCCAGGTCGCGGGACCCGTTGAACCGAGATGCCAGAAAGCGCCGGCGACCCGGTGGGCGCCGCCTTGATACCGGCAACGCCGGTCAGCCGGAGCCCACCATATCGACGCAGCGTCTGGCAGCGTCGATATCGACTGGCAATTTCGGGTCGAAGTTGTACCGGCCGACGCCGTAGCCCGCACCAACACGTTGCTGATGCGAGGCGACGCCGCGACGATCAACCAGTGCCATCGCCCACGCCAGCAGGGCTGGCGCGCTCACTTCAGCCTACGTTCAGGAGGTCATCCGACGCGCTCAACCGAAGCCAAGCGGGGTCACCGAATGGCGCCGCGGGCTCGCCACTTGTCGATGTCTGCCGCCGAGTAGCCGATTTCGGACAAGACCTCGTCTGTGTGCTGGCCGAGCTCGGGCGCGAGTACGTGCGGCTCGACGGCAGCGTCACTAACCCGAACGAGCTGTGCGATCTCACGGATCACCCCGAGCGCCGGATCGACCACGCTCACGATGCGGCCACTACGCTGATTCTCAGGCTCTCGGAGGTAAGCCGCACAGTTGTTCTCGCTGACGGGACGCACCACTCCGGCGCCGGTACCGGCCAGGCGATCCTTGATCCACTCAAGGTCATGGCTGCCGAAAGCCTCAGTGAGCTCGGACGTCAGCTCCAGATCGTACTTCTGCCTTGCTCCGAGCGTCGCGAACGGCGGCTCAGACGTGCTGCCGCGACCGAGCAATCTCTCAAGCGCGGGCAACACCGCCCGTCCGCTCGCGGCAAAGGAAATCCAGCCGTCAGCCGCAGCATAAATGCGGTCGATCGCGCTGACTCCGAACTGCAGCGGGTCGAGGCGATTCGCGTTTACGACGGTGCCGTCGGCGCAGCGCCTCACGATGTGGGCTACGTGTGCGAAAGTCGCATTGAATTGGCTGTTTTCGATGAACGTGCCCTCGACTCCGTGGTCCCTGGCGTAAAGTGCGGCGAGGATCGCGAAGGCCCCGAGTAGGCCACTGCCCGGGTCCTCGTTGCCTGCTGGGAAGAGCGGCTGGTTGAACTGCCCGGCGACCTCATAGCTGGCCCCGACGATGCCCGAAACCAGCGGAGCGAACGACTGCATCGCCATACGCGGACCCGATACACCCCACGGGGGTGAGTCGAGGTAGATGACTGTGGGGTTGCGATCGCAGACGTCGCGATACCCAATCCCGAGGCGTTCGGCGGCACCGGGCCGCATGTTGTGGGTCACTGCGTCCGCATCCGCAACCAGCGCCCCGACGGCATCGCGCAGCTCGGCGTCCTTGAGGTCGACGGAGATTGCCCGCTTGCCCGCTTGAGCCGACCGGAAGCAGCGGACGAGACCGCGCAGTTGATCGCCGGCAAGAGTCTCGACCTTGACGACATCGGCGCCGAGGTCGGCAAGCAGTCGCGAGGAGTACGGACCGGCGTAGTAGGCTCCGAAGTCGACGATACGGAAACCGTCGAGCAGTGGCCGCATGTCTGACGAACCGCCGGGGACAGCCTGCGCAGGCAAGTTCCGGTACTCGGCTAGGACGGTCTGGGTGTGCTCGCCGACCCGTGGCGCGGGTTGCAGCACGACGGGTGGCATCGCTGAGAATTTGGCCGGTGGTGCGACCTGGTCGACCGCGCCGAGCACCGGGTCATCGACCCGCACGACCATGTTGTTGTGACGAGCCTGCGGATCGTCAAACGCCTCACCAGGCCGCAGCACCGGGATCGCGCAAACGTCGGCGTCGAGCAGCACGCGCAGCCACTCCCCGCGCGTCCGTGTCCCAAAGATCTCAGGGATGCGGTCGCGCATTGTGACAACTTGATCCTCGGTCAGCGCAAGCGCCATCGACGAGCCGGACTCCGGTATCGGGATCTCGTCGCGCAGGCCCACGACCTCAATGAAGCGATCGAAGGCGCCAACCGCGCCGGTGTGGACGCCGAGGTACTCGTCGTCTGCACAAAGAAAAGTGCGCGACACCAGGCGGCGGCCACCAGGACTCAGCTGCGGCGCCGCGCTGGGGTCGTCGCTGTCACTCCACACCATGCCCAGGTAGGCGAGGGTGCCGTCGACAAGCGAGGTCTCGACGTGACGTCCGTGGCCGTCGGCGACCCGGCGGTGGAGCGCGGCCAGGATGCCGATCTGCGCGATGTATGCGGCACCGAGCGAGGCGAACGGCAACCCGACGAAGATCGGTGGGTCACGAAAGCCGACTTGCTCGGCGGTGACGCCGATGACGCCGAAGACCAGGGACTCGAGGCCGGCGATGTCGCGGTAAGGCCCGTCCGCTCCGAATCCGGATATCTCGCACACGACGAGATGCGGGTGACGATCGTGCAGTTGTGCGAAGGCGATTCCGAGGTTGTCGGCTACGCCCGGGCGCCAGCTGCTGATCATCACGTCAGCGGCACGCAGTAGGCCGTCCAACGCCGCTCTGCCCTCATCGGTGGTGAGGTCGAGTTCGACACTGCGTTTACCGCGGTTGTAGACCGAATACTCGACGGCAAGTTCGTCGCGCAATAGGTCCCCGCCTGGTCGCTCGACCCATATCACGTCGGCGCCGTAGTCAGCGAGGCCGCCACCAACCCTGGTTCCGGCAGTACCTGTCGTGCAATCGATGACCCGAAGTCCGGCGAGTGGTCCCGGCATCGAACTCTCCTTTTGGTGATCTTGCGCATAGCGTAGTGCAGGTGGCACTAAACTTTCGGATAAACCTTGGCGACGTATTCTTCAAGCAAACTGCGACAACGCCGACGCCAGGACGGTGCCATTGAACGAGACGCTGAGAGGTGCTGGGTCACATGACCGACTTCGGTTATCTCGTTCCCAGGGGCTCGGACTCGTTGCCGCCAAGGTAGGTGGCGGAGAGTCGCCCGACGTCCATCTCTGCCGGGGTGCCTGTCCATGTAATGTTCCCGAGCTCCATGAAGACGAGTTGGTTGCCCAGCCTGAGTGCGTTCTCGGCGTTCTCCTCGACCAAGAGCACAGCGGCGCCGAGATCCTTGAGCTCGACGATCGCCCGTATGACCTCTTCTGCGGCGAGCGGTGCAAGACCCAGTGTCGGCTCGTCGGCGATCAGCACTGCGGGAGGCTTGGCCAGCGCCGGTGCGAGAGCGAGCATCTGCTGCTCCCCTCCGGACAGCACTCCGGCTGTCTGGTTCCTGCGCTGCCCGAGCACCGGGAAGCGCTCGTAGGCTCGTTCGCGCTCCTCGCGGTCCGGGAGCGCCAGCGCTAGATTCTCCTCGACGGACAAGCCAGGGAAGATGCCCCGAGCTTCGGGCACCATGTCGACCCCGGCACGTGCCCGTCGGTATGACGGCCATGCCGTCACGTCCGTGCCCTTCAAGTAGACGGTGCCGCGGCTGGGTTGAAGCGTGCCGGCGAGCACCGAGCAGAACGTGGACTTGCCTGCCCCATTCGCGCCGAGGAGTGCCACGATCTGACCCGACCGCAGCTCCAGCCCGACCCCGTGGAGAACCTCTGCGTCGTCGTAGCCGGCGACGATCCCCTGCGCTGCGAACGTCGCCTCGGACGACACCGGCTCCCGGACGGGAGCCGGTGTCGTCCGTTCGGCGCCGTTCGTCACGACCGTGCGGTCGGCCATCGCGGCGCCGTCAACCACTCCTGCGCCCTCAGGCATTGGCACGGGGCCTGCAATTGCCGTGCCGTCTGTTGTCGCGCTGCCAGCCGCTGCCGCACCGTCCACGGACATCGCCGCTGCGGCCTCGGCCGCCCTCTGCTCCCGGGCACGCTCCTTGGCTCGACGGCGGAGGAGGTTCTGCGTCCCGCTCAACGCGAGCACGCCGTCGGGTGCCTGTGCGAGCGTGATCGCCCCCATACCGAACAGGATCGGAAGGAAATACGGCGAAGAGATGAGCGTGTGCACGACCGTGCCGGGAACGACCGTGGCGATCTCGTTGAGGATCGGCGTTCCGGCAGCGACCGCCAGGCCGGCGAGCAGTGCGCCGCCAGGCCGCCGCACGCCGAAAACCACGGCGAAGGCCAGCCAGACCAACCCATCGAGCGGCGGCGCGGTGGAGTTGGACGCAGCGAAGGAGAACAAGCTTAGCATCACGCCACCCACTCCGGCTATTGCCGCCGAGATCGCGAAGATCAGCACCCGGTTCCGGTTCACGCGGATGCCCGCCGCCAATGCCGCCGTCGGAGAGCTCCGGACCGCAAGGGTCGCACGACCGGTCGCCGAGTGCAGCAGCAGGTGGATCACTAGGGCGATGAGCCCGAACACGGCTATGAAGAGGAGGATCTGGTATGTGAGATCGCCGAAGTCCAGGTGCCAGCCGAAGAGATCGAGCGCCGGGTCCCGAATGGTCCATCCGAGCTGGCCCTGACCGATCGCCTGAGTGTCGAAGGGCACCAGGGAGAAGAAGAAGCAGGCGGCCAGCGACCAGAGGGCTAAATACACCGCTCCGAGACGGGTGGCCGCCAATGCGATCAGCACGCCGATCGCAGCGGCCACGACGGCTCCAATGATCACCGCCCAGAAGAAGTTCAACTGCCCGTGGGATGCGATGAAGGGGACGTTGATCCCCCAATTTCGATCGAGCGCCCACCCGGCTGCGAAGCCGCCTGCTGTCACGAACGTCGCCTGGGCGAGGCTCACCATGCCGCCCATCCCGGTCACCACGACGAAGGACAGGAGGATGATCGAGGTGGCCAATCCTTGGGCGATCACGGTCTGGGCGTAGTTCGTCGCCTGGAACCCGATTGGGAACCAGTGCATCCCGTACCCCATGAGCACGACCACGAAGACCACCCACGGAAGTTGTCGACGCAGCAGGGACATGCCGGTGCGATGGTCCGTGGGATGTCGGTCCTCGGCGACTGAGCCAGCCTGTCTCGATCTGTCCCGACCGATGAGGAGCCCGAGGATCAGCACGAGGAGGTACGGCACCGAGTCGGAGAGCCCGTTGAGGTTGGCGAGGAAGCCGGGGTAGGCAGTCGAGTAGCCGGCCACCAAGTCCTGCACCACGCCGAGAAGCAGTCCTCCGATGAACGCGATGGGGAGCGAACGGAGCCCGCCGAGCACCACCGCAGCGAGCGACCCCAGGACGACCAGGGTGAATGTGTTGCTGTTCAAGCTGAACAGCGGCGAGATGAGGATGCCTCCGAGGCCGGCGAGCACCATGGTCAGGACCCACGCCACAGCGGACGTCTTGGACGAGTTGACGCCCTTCAGCCCAGCCAAGCCTCGCCGGTCGACGACGGCACGCATCTCGAGGCCAACGCGCATGTGCCGGAGGACGAACCAGAGGACGATGGCGGACACCAGAGCCGCTCCGAAGACTACGAGCTGGTCCGACGTCAAGGCGAGTCCGTGAACAATGTGGTACACGCGCGGCGGCGTCGGCCCGATCCCCGGAGGGAGCAATCCCTCGTTGATTGCCGTGTTGCCGGGGAGATTCAGGTGCAAGAGGTCGTTGCCGATGGTCACGACCAGCCACTGCATCAGGTTCGGCAGTGCAACCAGCAAACCGATTGTGCCCACGATGCGGGCGTAGACCGGTGCCTCGCCGAGTCGGCGGAGCAGCAGGCGGTCCAATGCGATGCCCATTAGGGGCGCGAACACCAGCACGGACAGGATGCACGCCGGCACGATCGGGATGCCCACGCCGGAGTGCAGCTGGTAGTAGAGGTAGGCGACCGCGAACGCGATGGCGGCTTGCGAGAAGTTGAAGATGCCCGAGGTCGTGTACGTGAGGACTATTCCCGACGCCATGATCGAGTAGATCCCGCCGGTGACCGTCCCCGAGATGACCAGGCTGAGGAATTTGATCATGATCCGATTTCCCTAGCTCCCCGCCTCCGCGCTGCTTCCCTCGCTGACCACTTCACCGAGGTAGGCGCTCCGGACCGCGGCGTCGTTCTGGATCTCGGATGGGAAACCGTCGGCAAGGACCGATCCCAGCGCCAATACCACGACCCGGTCACAGTGCTGCATGACGAACCCTGCATTGTGCTCGACGAGGAGCACCGTGCAGCCCGTTTCGCTACGGATAGCCATGATCTGCTCCCCGAGTCTCGCCACCTCGTCGGAGTGGAGCCCGGACGCCGGCTCGTCTAAGAGCAACAGTTTTGGCGGCTCCACCGTCGCCCGAGCGAACTCGACCATGCGCGCCGTGCCGATCGGCAGCGATCCGGCGAATTCCCGGCGTACGCCGGTAAGCCCGCATCGCTCGAGTGCCTCGTCCACGAGGCGCCGTCGCTCGCGCTCGCGGCGCCGTCGCCCGGGCCATCCCACCATGTCGCCGACGAAGCCGCCTCCTCCGCCATGCCACTCGATAGCCGCCAGGACGTTGTCCTCGACCGTCAACCATCCGAACATCTGGAACCGCTGAAATGTGCGACGCAGCCCCGCTTGACAACGCTTCACGGGATCGAACGAACTTATGTCGACGCCGTCCAGACTCACCCAGCCCCGTTGCGGACGACGAACACCGGACACCACGTCGAACAACGTCGTCTTGCCGGCCCCGTTGGGTCCGATCAACCCACAGATCTGTCCCCGGTTCACATCGAAGCTGACGCTGTCCAGCGCCGTGATCCCGCCGAACCGGACGCTGACCTCACGTAACTCCAGCAGCATTGCTGTCGCATCGGAGCTGGATGATCCTGCCGAGATCGTCCCGACGTCCACCCTGCTCACCCCCGAACTCCCGGGTGAATCCAGCCCATCAACGCACCGCACGACAGCCGCAATGCCGTGGTCACCGTCAGCGCTCGCCTCGGCGTCACCTCGAACGATTTGCCCGCGCAACTGTAGAAGTCCAGCACCTCACACGTCCGGTCGGTGGGGTGGCGCGGCACAAGCGGGGGTCCACGGCACTCAGCTGGCCGACTCGGCTTTGGCGGTCACCTTGAACGTCTTGTAGTTGCACGTGTAGGGGTAGAGGGCCTTGGTGGTCCCGCCGGTGTAGGCCACTAACTGGCTGCAGCCCGGGCTGGAGAGCACCGTCGACGCCGGGTACTTTACCGGGCCGACCAGTCCCGGGATCTTGAAGGTAATGGTGGAGAGCGCCTTTTGGACATTCGTCGGCGTGATCGCCTGCTTCTTGGTCTGAACTATGTGCACCGCCTGGACAAACATCGCAGCGCCGAAGTATGCCGGCACGTTGGCGTACCCCGTCGGCTGCGTTCCCGGCGAGAACGCGTTGAGCTGATTCTCGAGATCGGTGAGGCCAGGGTTCGGGCTCGTGTTGTAGTAGGCCACGGTCACCGTCCCCGCCAAGGCTGAGGCCAGGGCTGAGATCGGCCCCAGTGGGGTATAGAACGTCCCTGAGAACCCGTCGTTCTTCAGCGCCGTCCAGATCGGAATGCATTGTGCCGTCAGTTGACAGACGATGACGTCCGGCTGCTTCCCGCTTGCCGAAGAGAGGAGCGCCTCCACGTAGGGCGTGTAGTCGGTGGCGGTTATTGGGACTGGTGCTTTATTGTAAACGACCTTGAACCCGACGCCGTTCATCTCGACGGACTGCAACTTGACCGACGTCTCACCAGACGCGTCGTCGTTCGAGAACATCGCCAGTGTCGGGTGCGCGAGGCCGGTCTTGCCTTTCACGTAGGCGTAGAGCTGCCCGTAATTATCGGGCATTATCGGCGGGTTCGATGGAACGACACAGCCGCTGTACCCGAAGCCCCAGATGCTGGTAGAGGGGGACGTGCTGCAGTACGTGCCGTCGATCGCCCAGCCCACGTAGGGGATCTTCTCCTCCTTCAGATACGTGCCGGGGTTTACCGTCGAGAGGTCGGGCACGATCGCGAAGACGGAGTCCTGGGTCACCAGCTGGCGCACATCCGTCAGGGCGGTGGCGGGGTCCTGGTCGTCGTTCGCCATGGTGACGAACTGGATCTTCACGCCCTTGAGGTAGTTCGTGGAGTTGATGTACTTGAAGTACGCCTCGGCGCCGACTTGGGCGCCCGGGAAGCTCGCCTCAGGCGCGAGGCCAGCAACCTTGATCGTCTGGACGGCGCCTGCTGTCGTCGCGCCCAATGACAACACACTGATCAAGAGCAGTCCAGCCAACAAAGTCATGGTACCCCGCCGGGCATTCGATCTCATAGCTCTCCCCCTCGTCCTATGTCCCAAATCCGGAATTCGTCTAGCTCCTCGGCTGAACAGCAACAAGGTAGCGGAAGCGTAACCAAATTTCAATGCTTCGACATATGTCTTCTCCACGTTCTGTCCTGAGCGTGCCCCTAGGTGGTTGGTGTCAAACAAGGGTCCAATCTGACTCCTTGGGCGCTCGGTTGCGGTTGAGACTGCCTGGTGGACGTTGTGTGAGGGTGCCAAAGAGCATGGAGGAAGGCCGAATCGTAACGCCTGAGGCGATCTGAGGGTCGATCGCGGCACACAATGGGGCAGCATCCCGTCTCACCCGGCCACGGCCCACCCTTTCCCGGTGATCGAGCGAACCTTGAGCGTGGCCAGGCGCGCCAAGTTCGTTGCCGCTCTCGACGCCCTCTTGGCGGAAGATGAGGATCTGGCGGGATGAAGCCAGCCCCCGAGAGTTCACGACGGTCGCTTCGGGCGCCGGCATCAGTCGCACCACGCTCTACCGGGAGCCGACGCTGCGGATGGTGGTCGAGGAGCATCGAACCCATAGCCACGACCCTCGGACCAAGTCAGGCCAGGTCTCTGAGATTGGCCATCGGCTGACCAATGGGTAGACCATCTTCTTGGTTACGACCTGCCGAGCGAAGTTTCAGCGCCACGCATCCCACTGGATCATCGTCCTAAGCGGGCCGGCGAACAGCGGATCCACCGCACCCGAGCTCCATCGCTCCTCCAAGAGTGGAGCGAGCGCTTTAGTCGTGACGAGCGGATCGTCATCGAGGTAGATCACCGTGGTGAACTGCGGGTCGCGCTGTATGCTGGGGTGCAAGTTCCACGTTCCCGCTGAGCCGCTCCACGTTCCCGCTGAGCCGTACATCCAGGCGCCGGCCGTGCCCGGCGTCGACAATAGGGTCGGGTAGTGGTCGGTATGCAGCCATTGCATCCACGAAGAGACGTCCTCGCCGGCCGGCTGTTCGACTATCACGGCAATGCCTCGGTGAGGCCTGAACGGTACGACATCGGCGCCGATCAGAGCTTGGGGAGCCGAATACCAGCGCAGTAGCGCAGGCATGCTCAATTGCAGCGACGGTCGGAACTCTGGAAACCTCCCGATCTCGGCTAGCCGACTACCGAGAGCCATGAAATCGTCGTGGGTCTGCTGCACGGGATCGCCAATGAGGTAGTTCACGAGGTTGCCGACCTGCGCGAACGGCGACTTAGCGGCGATACGACTCGACGCGTAGTCGCCGTCGGCGATGTACCGCAGCGCGAACTGGATTCCGGGTAGCTGGTACTGCTCAGGCATGTGATCGAGCAGGTGCCAGCGCAGGTAGCTCCCATCGTCGTCGGGAGGCGCAACCGACGTGAAATTGAAGAATGCGGCTTTGACTCTGATCATCGCTGGGCTCCTGGCTCGCTTCTATCATCGTTCGATAAGGCGTTAGCGCAGGCATCGACCGCTTCTCTGACCGTCTCCACCTCGTGGCCCCGTTGGCCGTCGATCTTGCCGTGGGCGCGCTCGGTGCCTGGGTGATACCGAATGGCGACGTCCTTGCCGGGAGGGCAGCCTTTGCAGTACCGACGTGGCCCGCCGAACCCGCGCTCATAGGGCGTTCAGCTGCGTCTGCTGGGCTGAGGTCAGGTGGACGACGTTCTTGGGGTTGCAGTTCCAGATGGACTGCGTGGGACCAGTGAGCGTCTTGTCATAGGTGATTCCCTTGGCTGTCACTCTGAGCATGGCGAAACAAGGGGTGGGCTGGGGGTTCTCGTTGGAGAGCGTCAAGCTCGGCATTGGCGCCTGGATACCTCCGGCGTCCCAGTTCTTCGTGGCTGCCGCGTGGTTCAGCACACAGGTCACCTTGAGGTTGGCGCCGCAGGCCGAGGCCGATTTGGCCCACAGGAGCCACGACTCCGCCCCTTCCTCGTCGTCGAAGTCGATGGTGTCGCCCTTGGCGTATTTGTGCATGGTGGTGACGAGCTCCTCGGTCGACCGGTTCTGCGAGACAATCGAAAGGGGCCACCACTGGGTAAAGACGTACACTGGCGGCAGGGTGGGGTTGGCGCCCACGGCTTGCTGTGTCTGTGAGTTGTCGAACTGGGTCCCCAGCGCGACGAAGGCGGGGTGGTAGCCGGCGGT
>Ga0182015_10003062_pt1 | contig 19184 bp, 21 predicted proteins | sample 712P3MmetaG_FD_120478 | JGI IMG/M metagenome (GOLD analysis project Ga0182015, IMG submission 120478) | Permafrost microbial communities from Stordalen Mire, Sweden - 712P3M metaG | ecosystem: Environmental > Terrestrial > Soil > Wetlands > Permafrost | place: Sweden: Stordalen | collected...
ATCGTGAACCGCTTCATTCCTCACATGCTAGCGCATGTCCAGGCGCAGTCTGACCCTACTTGCGAACAAAGTACAGTGTCGTCTCGGCGTGCTGGGTGTGAGTCGAACTTTCCTTGATCTCCAGCGTCATATGCTTTCCATCATCGGAGAGCGTATGAACCCAGTGCCCCTGCACCTGATCGCCTTTGATCTGCGCGGCCCAATCAGTCATCAGCTTGTTCCCATCTATGCTGCTCTTGAACGTTGCCATGAACGGCCCGATCTGGCTCTGCTGTTCCTGGCCGTCCGTAGTCAAATGCAACTTGTCGGTCATCACCCCGAGATATAGCAACGGCAGCACGCCATTGTCGGGCTCCTTAAACGTGGACTCAATCGTCAACCCGGAATTGTCCTGCTTGATTTTTGTCTCCATGTTGTTGGGCGCGTCGCCGGGCCGCGGACTGTGTTTGTCCAAAACCCACTTGCCCGAAAAGCTGTCGGCGTTCTCTTTGGCGCCCGCCAGGTTCAAAACCACGAAAGTAATTGTAAATAAAAGTATTACCGATTTGGCCAGTTTCACTACAGGTCTCCTCGCCAATAGGATGCAGTTCGGGGGCGAACGATTACATCTCTTGTGAGGTTTTTCGCGCCCGCCAAGCCCTCCGCCTGCCTCGGGCTACAAGCGCTCGAGGGCCAACGGTCGATCTTATCGGCTGCGTTCCGCGCCCACTAACGTGAAGGCGATGACGCAGTTCGCCGCGGACCGGTTGCGCCAGGCGTGGCGCGTTCCGTTTTGCACTACACAGTCTCCCGCCTTGATTAGAACCTCGGAGCCGTCATCGAGTTCGAGATAAACCTCACCCGAAATAACCACATCGAAGTCCACTGTATCCGTGGTGTGCATGCCCGGATTCTCCAGCTCCAGCACTTCGGCCATACCGGGTAATTTCTCCCGTAGCTCGCCGAACGCAGTCGCCAAATCAGCAGGCGCGAGCTCCGACTCTGCCTGAGGCGGTATGGTGAAAAATCCAAAACGGAATCCGGTCTTGGGCGGGAAGTAGCCTGAATGTGGCGGCCCTGCGCCATTGGAAGGGTGTCGAACGACCGATTCGCTCCCCCACAACCGGTGGAACTCGAAACCCGGAAGAAGAGCGAGCGTTACCGGCGCGACTGGCGCATCGCGGACAAATACCGATTTGCCGGATGTGTTTTGTCCTGTTACCACACAACGAATGTCCATGAGACCTCCTGGTCAGTGTACACAAGCCATATAGACGGCAATCCCTCGGCCCCAATCACCAATCCCTAACTCCGCCCTCCGCTATACTTGGGGCATCCCGAGATGTTGTTGACCACCGCGGCTTATTTCAGCTTTCTCGCCGCCGTTTTCTTCGCCTACTGGCTGGCCGCGCGATACCGTCTGGGCGCGCTCGCCGTCGTCCTCTTCGCCAATTATTTCTTCTACGCTCGCTGGGATCTCGCCTACCTCGCCATCATTCCCGCGGCGTCCACGTGCGATTTCTTCATCGGCCAAGCGCTCCACCGCTCCACGCACCCCGGCCTTCGACGGCTGATCGTGACACTCAGCATCGCGCTCAACATCGGCCTCATCGCGTCGGTGAAGTACTTGCCCGTGCTGCCGTGGGTGCTGCCCCTCGCGCTTTCCTTCTACGGCTTCCAATCGCTCACCTACACCATCGACATCTACCGCCGCGACGCGCAGCCGGCCGAGAGCTATCTCGCTTACCTCGCCTCCGCTAGCTTCTTCCCCACCACCGTCGCGGGGCCCATCACACGACTCTCGACACTATGGCCGCAGTGGTCCAAGCGCGAAATGCTCAGCGCGGAGAACGGAGGCAAGGCTCTCTTTCTCATTGGCCTCGGCCTGGTAAAGAAACTGCTGATCGCCGACTTCCTCGCCGAAAGCCTGGTGAATCGCGTCTTCGATTTGCCCAAACTGTACTCGGGCGCCGAAGTGCTGGCGGGCGCCTACGGCTATGCGCTCCAGCTTTACTACGATTTCTCCGGCTACACCGACATCGCGCTGGGCTCCGCCTTGCTGCTCGGCATCACGCTTCCGCCCAACTTCAATCGCCCCTACGCCGCCCAAAACATTTCCGACTTTTGGCGTCGCTGGCACATTTCCTTCTCCAACTGGCTCCGCGACTATTTGTATTTCTCGCTGCCAGGCCTGCGCTCGCGCTGGAAAGTCTTCGCGTATTTGAATCTCGTGATCACCATGATGCTCGGCGGCCTTTGGCACGGGGCTGGTTGGACGTTTCTGGTCTGGGGCGCCTGGCACGGAGTTGGCTTGGCCGTGCATCGCTGGTGGCAAACGCTGCGAGGTAAACGGACGCCAGCACCGGCCTTGGCGGCTCGCTTCGCCCGCGCGTTCCTCACGTTTCACTTCGTTCTGATCGGATGGATCTTCTTCCGCGCTTCCAGCCTGGACACCGCGCGCGATATCCTCTACCAGATCACCTCCGGCACAATCTCTTTTGTGAATATAACCCCGGCGTTCGTGCTAGTGGCTGTCTTTGCCGCTGCCGCACATTACATTCCGAAGCGCTGGTACGATGGCGGCCTACGGCTCTACTGCCAGTCGCCTTACTACGCGCAGGCTGCGGCCATCGCCGCCGTGGTGGTCGCAATTCGTTATGCCGGAGGCGCTAGTGCCGCGCCGTTCATCTACTCGCGGTTTTAAGCATGCTGCCTCCCATGTGGCCGAAGAAAGCCTCCCTCGCGATTGTCACCTTCGGCGTGCTGGTATTGCTGCTCGAGGTCGCGAAGTTCGCGCGTCCGTTCACAGCAGGCGAGGCTCTCGATTTCCGTCCGCGTAACACGCCCGCGATCGAACCGTTCGCTCCGATTCCGGCATTCAAAGCGCCGGCCGCCGCATCGAGGCGACCGATTCTGGAGCCCAATCTCATCGACCCGCACGATGCTCTCAGGGCGTTTTACCTCGCCCTGTGGCGTACCGAGGTAGGAGCGCCGGGCGCAGTCACGCGCGTGCTTCATTATGGCGATTCTCCTGTGACCGCCGATTCCATCACCGCCGACGTGCGTTCGCTTTTGCAGCAACACTTCGGCGACGCGGGCCACGGCTTCGTTCTCATCGCCAAACCCTGGGCTTGGTACGGCCATCGAGGCGTCGAGGTGCAAGGCAAAGGCTGGCACATTGCGGCCGCCACGCAAACCCGCGCTCGCGATGGATTCCACGGCCTCGGCGGTGTGAGCTTTGAAGGCGATACGGGCGCTTCTTCGCGGCTCGTGCTGGCCGAAGATCACGCTCAAATCGAGATTCAGTACCTGCGCCAGCCCGGCGGTGGCGTGCTAACGGTGGAAGCAGCAGGGCAGACGCTCGGCGACGTGGAAACCGAAGGCCCGGCAAAGGAACCCGGCTTCCAAACCTTTCCATTGCCCGCCGGCGCCCGCACCATCCAGCTCTCCGTCGAGCGCGGCCCCGTTCGCCTCTTCGGCGTCAGTTTCGAAAGAAACACGCCGGGCGTGATTTACAATAGTCTTGGGCTGAATGGCGGTCAAGTTCAAGTTGTGGTGCGCTATTTTGACAAGCCCCAGTGGACCGAAGAGTTGCGGCACCAGCATCCGGATCTGGTGGTGATCAATTACGGCACCAACGAAAGTATCTATGCCGACTACATCGAGCGTTACTATCCCGGCGAGTTGCGCCAAGTGATCGAGCGCGTAAAAGCGGCCGTCCCGGGCGCATCGATTCTGATCATGAGTCCCATGGATCGCGGACAGCGCGATTCCAATTCCCACATCACCACCGTTCCCGCCCTGCCGCGCCTGGTGGAGATCCAGCGCCAAACGGCGGCGGAAATGAACTGCGCGTTCTTCAACACATTTCAAGCTATGGGCGGCGAAGGAACCATGGCGCGCTGGTATGACAGCCAGCCGAGGCTGGTGAGCGCCGATTTCACTCATCCCCTGCCAGCCGGCGCGCGGAAAGTCGGCGTGTTGCTCGATCAGGCGCTCGAATCCGGCTACCGGCAATTCAAAGCTCGAGAGCAGCAACGGATTGCACAACGGGAGACGCACCAGTGACGCGGCTGGTGCTTATTTTAGCGGCGCTGCTTTCGGCTGTTCCGGCTCCCGCGGTAACCACTGCCGCAAAAAAGACGGCCAAGAAGAAGCCCCGCAAAAAACGTGTTCGCGTAGCCGTGGTTCACGTTTCGCCAGTGGTTCGAGGCGCAGCCTTGCGCGCAATTAGCGAACGAACCGCCCGGCCTGCCAGCGTTCTCGAAGGCGCCGGAGCTCTAGTGCCGTTCTTCGAGCAGCTCTCGCATCCTCCGGAAACCGGATCACTGCACATCCTGCAATATGGCGACTCGCACACCGCTTCCGATGACTGGGCCAATCAACTGCGCCAGGATTTTCAGGCTAAGTTCGGCGCCGGCGGCCCAGGATACACGCTGCCCGGCCATCCATTTCTTGGCTATCGCCGATTCGATAGCCATGGCAGCAATTCGCGAGGCTGGTACACCGGCGGCATCGTGACTCGCAAAGACGACGGAATCGACGGGCTCGGCGGAATCAGCCTGACTGCGCGATCCGCGGATGAGACGGTGACGCTGACTGTCGAGTGCGAGCAGCTCGAATTGCATTTCCTGCGCCAGCCCGGCGGGGGACAACTCGAATTTTCCGTGGATGGCGCTTTTGTCGCAACCGTCGATACTGATGGCGAAAGCGCGCCAGGAACCTATCAGTACGCAGCCACGCCCGGCGTGCACCAGTACACGCTGCGGACCCTCAGCGCCGCGCCTGTGCGGCTGTTCGGCTGGGTCGCTCAGAATCAAGCTGGCGTGACCTACGAGACGCTCGGCATCAACGGCGCACAGGCGAACCTGATACTCGATTGGAACCCGGACGTCCTCGCGGCGGAGCTGACGAGCCGCGATCCGGCCCTCATCGTTATCGCGTACGGCACGAACGAAGCTCTGAGCCGCACCTGGACCCCCGAAGGTTACCGCGCCGCGCTCACCGAGATCATACGGCGCCTGCGCGCCACAATTCCGGTCGCGAGTATTCTTCTGGTCGGACCGCCGGACTGCGAGCATCGCCTGCGCGGCCGCCTGGCGCCATTTCCGCATCTGGATCAGGTGATCGAAATCCAGCGTGAAGTGGCCCGCGATAACGGCTGCGCCTTTTGGGATTGGCGCGCTGCGATGGGCGGACCGGGATCCGTGCGCCAATGGGTGCAGGCCGGCCTCGGCCAAGGCGACTATACGCATCTTACCGGCGCTGGATATCGCACCATCGGCGGCACGCTCTTCGAAGATTTAATGGAGCAGTACAACCGCTTTGTCGCGATCCGCGCCGAAGGAACGCATGGACAATAAGGAGCGCATCCTCGCCATCGTGAGAAAGGTCTCCAATCAAACCGCCGCGCCCGATCCGGATGAATCTCTGTTCGATTCCGGTTTCCTGGACTCTTTCGCGCTGCCGGACATGGTGAGCGAACTGGAGCGCGAGTTCGGCATCAAGATCCCCGATTCCGATTTGAATCCCCGCAAATTTGAATCCATCGCGAAAATCCAAAGTTACATCGAGAGCAGGATGTAGCCGGTGGCGGCGATCAAGGCGTTCGGAGCCTACTTGCCGTCGCGTATCGTAACTAACAGCGAACTCGCTGCGCGATTGGATTGCGAACCGAATTGGATTCTGGATGTCTCTGGAATTGAGGAGCGGCGCTACGCGGTTCCGGATGAGTCCGTCGCGAGCATGGGCGTGGCCGCGGCCCGCGAGTGCCTGGATCACGCCGGACTGAAAGCCACCGATGTCGGAATGATTCTGGTGTCCTCGGGTTCATCGGAACGCCGCTTTCCTGGACCCGCATCGGCCATCGCACACGCTTTGAACAGGGATGGCATTCCATCAATCGATCTGCCTATCGCCAGCGCGGGCAGCTTGTTCGGCATGGCGATGGCCGCGCCGCTCTCTGCGATGCACGGCAATGTATTGGTAATCGCGTCCGAAAAAATGTCGGCCATCGCGATGCGCGAGCCCATGGAACGCGGCGTTGCGCCGCTCTTTGGTGATGGTGCGGGCGCCTGCCTGATCGGTCCCGCGATCGATCCAGGAGCCGGCTCCGCGCGAATTATCGATTACATCCTGCATTCCGACGGCGCTTTCGCCGACGATCTGCGCTTGGAGTTCGACGCGCCGCTCGCCATGAACGGCCGCTCGGTCATCCTGCAAGCGTCCCGCAAGGTCCCGTCCGCGATCGGCGAGTTGCTCGACAAAAATGGACGAACCGCTCAGTCCGTCAAAGTGTTCCTGATGCATCAAGCGAATCAAAACCTGATGGATCGCGTGGCGCGGGCGCTGGACGTGGAGGCGGCGCGGTTCTATTCCAACATCCGGCGTTACGGGAATACATCATCCGCATCCATGCTCATCGCCGCCGCGGAATGGTGGCGCGATCCAGGGCCTGCCGCCGGCGACCTGATCTGCTTCGCCGCATTCGGCGCTGGATTTAATTGGGGGGCTTTACTGGCCGGCTAATCGCCAGACGCCCGCTGCGGCGCGTGGTACGCAAAATAGGACGAGAGCGCGGCGCGCAATGTGCTCCAGCGCGTCCGGAGCAGGGAGATCCCGATCATGAACAGGATCACGATTACCGCTGCGATTCCGCACTGCACGTTGGTCAGCGATTCCTTCAGCCATCCGAACCAGCGGCCGTACACCAATTCGATGTGTACCCAATACACCAGCAGCGATGTGGTGCCGAGCTGCCGCACCCAGCTCCAAGACGCGCCCAGCGGAAACGCCGTCCACACATACGCGAAGCCGATCACCAGCAGGACCACGCCCAGCTTCATCACGATCAGCCCCGGGCTATCCAGCCAAAATTCCGACTTGGGGTAGAGCGAGTACGGGAGGTTGGAAAAATACTCGCCGCCGGCAATTAAGCCAAAGCCGAGCAACCCTCCCCACTGCATCACGCGATTCATTTGATCGGGTTTGACCAGGCGCAGCACGCTGCCGATGCTGAGTCCGAACGCGATAAACGACGCCCAGGGGAAGAATCCGAAGTATTGATAGCTGGGAACGAAGTACGCGGAAATACCGGACGGAAGCCAGCGCCAGTCGATTGCCGAGACCAGCGGCGCGGCCACGGCGATTGCGATACCCAATCCAGCGCACAAACGCACACGCTGGGCGGTAGTGAAAATGGCCATCACGGACATCAGGCCGATCGCGAATCCCATGCAATTCAGAATGTCGACTTTGAACAAGTCGGTCCATGGACTTTGGCCGAAGGCGAACGTCCAAAGCTGGAGACGGAACAGGAAAGCCAGCATGAACAGATAGGCGGCGCGCCGCAGCGCGGCTTTCCAACGGCCCATTGAGGGCAGTCCTTCGCGTTCGCGGCGGTCCATCAAGAAAGCCAGCGTGATGCCGGTGAGGACCAAGAAGATCGCGGGGCCGATGCCGCCGAAAAACTGCGAAAGCATATACGGGCCGCCGGCGCGCAAATCCGTTCGATTGAAAGAGTGAAACACGTGGCCCTGCAGCATGACCACGACTGCGGCGCCGCGCGCCCAATCCAGGAACGTTAAGCGCCCGCTCACGTCGCGATTGTTTGACGGCGTGGTCATTTACCCGGATACTCGGTCTTAACACCTGGCGGAGGCTTTAGTTGCAACGCATCCGGCTGGAGCGGAGGGTTGATTTTCTGATCGCTGTACGTCACCAGGATATAGTCGCCCGAGGGCTCGAAAATCTTTTCGCGCAGCGGATAGGGATCGCCTTGCTCGGGAATCCACAGCTCCAGCTTCTTCACGTACTGTTTGGCTTCCCCGTTCTTGGGTATCAACTGCAACCGGGTAAGAGTTTGTCCGTTGATAGTCTCGGACCCCGCAATCGTCACGTCGTAGTTCGTTGCAATTTCAGTGCCGGAAGTCCCGAAGCCGATCATGAGGAACTTGTCTAGTTGCTCGCCGTGCTTACCCAAGTCGAATATTTGCAGCGTCTTGATCTTCGGGAGATATTCTTGAACCCGGCGTTTCTCAATAGTGATGACCTTGGCGTCGGGTGAGGTGAAATCGAGCCGGCCCTGCACCTCGCCTGGCTGCACCTTTTTCATGATTACGGTGCCTGTCTCCGAACTGTCGTCGTTCAGAACGTCGGTGTGTGTTACGTGTGTAACCTGCGCGGTCATGGATTTGAACTCGCTGGCAGCCTTATCCATCCGGCTCAGAATTTCTTGCAAGTTGTCTTTCGCGATTCCGAGAGGAGCAAACACTCCGGCGAGGAACAGGCACACCGTCCAAGTCTTCATCAATAGTTGGGATTCCAGAAAGCGCCTTACGCTACGGCGTGGTGAACGCCATGAACCCCTTGATTTCTTGTTCGGAATCGACAATTGGCTCCAAACGGACAACATGGTATTTCTTGCCGGTCCGCGCCTGGAGCAAGGTACTGGCCTCGGTGTTCCGCGCGGCTTCCGGGGTGTTCGAAAGTTGCTCGGCATCCATCCAGAAGACCGTCTCGCCGTGTTCGGCGGGGAGCATCACGATGCTGTTGGCTCGGGGCTGATCGCGGAACCACTCCCTGGGCGTTAGAAAAATGAAGGCCACGATGAGCCCGACCATCACGTCGTACTGCCAGCCGGCGCGTGGATAATCCCAAAACAGAAAGCGCTTCACGCCGCTCATTGGGCTACTCATGCGACCACCAGTTTATCATGCGCCCGGTGTGCGCCTGAACCGCGCTACTTGTACTTGCGCAGGACGGCGAGCACTCGGCCCTGGATCTGCACCGAGGCTGCGTCGACAATGATGGGTTGCATCGCGGCATTGGCGGGTTGCAAGCGGATACGGCCAGCGGGCTCGTGATATAGACGTTTGAGTGTGGCTTCGCGCCCCTCGATGAGTGCCACCACGATTTCACCGTCCTGCGCTTGCCCGGTCCGCTCCACCAGAACATAGTCGCCGCTCAGGATGTGATCGTCGATCATGGATTCGCCGCTCACTTGAAGCGCAAAGGTATCGCCCTTGCCCGCGAAATCGGCGAACTGCAAAGTGTCCTGTCCTTGGATGGCTTCGACGGGCGAGCCCGCGGCGATTCGACCGGCGAGGGGAATCTCGGTGGATCTGGGGGTGGCGCGGCTCTTACGCCGCTCCTGAACGTATTTCGGCGAGACTTCGAGCGACCGGCTTTGGTTAAACAAGCGGTGCAGGTAATTGCGCGACTCCAGCGCTTGAATGTGCTTGTGCACGGTTGCCAGGGACGCCAGTTTCAGGCCGTGAGCCAGTTCCTCATAGCTGGGGCTGTAGCCGTTCTCTTCGACGAAGTCCGCGATGAAGTCGAGAACCTCTTTTTGCCGCTTGGTGAGAGCCATGCCTCCATTCTCAGGCGAAGAAAAGGGGAAGTCAAGACGCAGCGATGAATTGTGACTGGCGGTTGGTGGTTGGCGCGGATGGAGTAAAATGGTGTGCGCGGTCAAAAGTGGGCGGCTAGCTCAGCTGGGAGAGCGCTGCGTTCGCAATGCAGAGGTCGGGGGTTCGATCCCCCCGCCGTCCACCAAATTCGATTTGCATCCCGGGTGCCCGGATCATTTCATGTGCTCGAGGCCCACGGCCGGGTGGGCTGGCGTGTCATTGTCTTTACAGGGGGCCGCTTCCGGAGCGGCCGGAACGTCGATCAGGATCGTGTTGGTCGTCAGGGTGCCGGTCCAAGGTACACCAAAGCGCGACCACCGATCGGACAAACTTGCCTCGAGCGCGGCGGATAATTCCCGGTGCACAAACCGTAACTTGAGGTATACCCGGTGGCCTCGCAGATCGGGATACTTTTTGAACAGCCCCTCGCGGCTCACGGGCAAAGTAATCTCCTCCAATAGCGGCGGTGTCATCTCGCCGCCGGCCGGAATCACGGCGAAAACATCGTTTTTCGGAGTGACGGGACTGTCCGGGCTGACGTCGGCCGGAAGGTCCTCCATCGGCTTGAAGGTTGGATCGAACAGACCTATGCCTTCTTTAAATACGCTCATCGATCCTGGCTTGAGCGCGGTGTAGATGGTTCTTTCACGCTCCAGAGGCAGAATCAGCGGGCGGGTTCCGGGATTTCGATACGAAACCGTGACGTGAAGCCGAAGCACCAAATAGGCAGGCGGCTGGCGTCCGGGATCTAGGCCTCGCACCCGCGCGAAGCAGTAGCTTACACCGGCGTCGGCTGCGATGGCCGAGGGGTTGGCTATCCGCGAGTCCCGAAGCGTCGCGGCCTGACCAAAACCAAGACCAATGCAGATGAGCGCGCTCGCGGTTGCGAATTTCGTAGACAGCATCAGATTTCAAGTTTATCGAGAAATCGCACTTGAGCGGGATGAATGTGCTACCGCGCGCGGGGGTCGATGAGAGCGAGCCCCGTTTCTGGATCAAAGCGCTTCTGCATCGTTACGGGATCCACTGTCACCATCACTTCGAGCGTCGGGAAGACATGCGCTTCGATCAGATGGCCACCCTTGGCCGAGGCGTCATCCAGGCCCACCACGAGATGCGTATGCACCGCAGGTTTGCCTTCGAACATCGCCACGTCACCAATCATCGAAAGCACTTCCACCTGCTGAGGAATCGGAATTGCTTTGTAGCTTTTCTTTTCCCTGTCCATCCACGCCACCGTCACATCCTGTAAGGCCCCGACACCGGTGAAATGCGCGCTGGTCAGGTGGTAGCGTTGTGCGAACTCGATCAGGCCGGAGGCGACCTCATCGCCTTTTCCGAAGATGACCGCATATTGGCGCGGCTCCGCGCCCTCGCTCGTCAGCAGCTGCACTCGCATGCCTGGAGCCTTACCAAGCTCGGGGTGGTTTGCTACCGGAACATAGTATGCGCCAGGCGGGGAACACTCGATCAGATTCGGATTCATTTTTCAGCCTCCCTTCGTTAGACGCCGCTGGAGCGCTTTTTCGATCTACCCTGTGGTAACTTGAATCTCTATGGTTTTGTCCGATGTGGACATCCGGCGCTACCTGGCCGAGGGGAGAATAAAGATTTCTCCGGAGTTGCCGCCGGAGCAGTTTGGAAGTTGTTCGGTGGATTTCCGGCTGGGCCACGAGTTCAATGTCTTCGAGCACAGCCGTCACGCCTGCATCGATCTGCGCGACAGCAAAGGCATCGACGGGATCATGCGCAGCGTCGAGGTGCCGGCGGGCGAGCCGTTTATCCTACAGCCGCGCGAGTTTGTGCTGGCGATCACGGAAGAAACGCTCGAGCTGGCTGACGACGTGCTGGGGCGGCTGGAAGGCCGGTCGAGCCTCGGCCGCATCGGCATCATCGTGCATGGCACCGCCGGATTGTTCGATCCCGGTTGGGCGGGCAAAGCGACGCTCGAGTTGAGCAACCTGGGCCGCATGCCGGTGGCCTTGTATCCGGGGATGCGCATCTGCTCGTTCACCTTCGAGCAACTGTCGACGCCCTCGTCGATGCCCTATCGCAAGAAGGCCGGCAACAAGTACGCTGGACAGACGCGTCCGCTCGCGAGCCGGCTGGCGGGCGAATTCAAGGGTTAATGACGCGTTCGACAACCCAGCGCGTAATCACGCTCGCGCCCCTGCCACCGGAGAAATGCGCATTTGCGCTGGCGCGCTACAGCCGGTCGCCTGATTCGATCCGCGATTCACTCGAGTGGGTGCGCACGCACGATTCGGCGAAGTTTCTGGAGAGCTTCTATTTCCAGTACGGGCACGCGTCGATCGCGGACCTGGGGCACGTGGTGCTGTGCTTTGAAGGCGTCTCGGAGCTGGCCGCCACCGAGATCGAAGATGAGCAGCTTTGGGATGGGCAGGCGCGATCATCACGTTACCAGGACTTTTCGAAATCGGGATTCGTGACGCCGCCGGAGTTCGATGCCGCGCAGGCGGCCACGTATCAAGAAGCCGCGGAGGCGTTGCTCGAAGGGTACAACGAAGTTCACGCAAAAGTGTTCGATCATCTCGCCGGAAAACTCCCGCGGCCGGAGGACATGCAACCGGAAGCCTATCAGCGCAATTTAAAAGCCCGGGCGTTCGACGTCGCGCGCTATCTGCTGTGCTTTGGCATTCCGACGGGAGTAGGGCAAGTGACCAGCATCCGAACGCTGGAGCGGCAGGTCCGGCGGCTGAAGGCTTCCGAGTATGCAGAGCTGCGCAGTCTGGCGTCGGAAATTGCAGTGGCATGCGCGGAGGAGCCGTGTTTGCGATGGGAGGCCGCGGGATCGGTTGAGGCGCCCGGTGAAGCAGTGGCGCCGACGCTGGCGCGGCATCTCGACGCCGATGAGCATGCCGAGCGGAGCCGCGACGATTTGCGGACCTGGGCCAAGCAGAATTTGCCGGTGCAGGAAGCGCCCGCGGCGACCGAAGACGTGGATTTGATGAAGCCGCCGGACACGTTGGCCGATATCGTGGCGACGTTGCTGTATCCGGTGACCGATTGGCCCTATCGGGAGCTGTATGAACTGGCCAGTTCGTGGAGCCCGGCGCGCAGGAACGAAGTGCTGGACGTCGCGTTGCAGTCGCGCAGCCGGCGTGATGAGTTATTGCGGAATTTCCGCGGCGCACCGTATGTGTACGACATCATCATGGACATTGGCGCGTATCGCGATCTTCATAGGCACCGGCGCTGCCAGCAGTTCCGGCAGAGTTACTCGGCACACTTGGGGTTTGAGACTCCGGCGTCGATTCGAGAGGCCGGGCTAAGCGCGAGATACGAGGCACTCATAACGCAAGCGCGGAATGTTTTGGCTTCGCTGCCCCAGCCGGGAGCGCAGTACCTGCTTCCTTTTGCGACCCGCTCGCGCTTTCTCTTCAAGATGGATTTTGCGGAAGCCGAATACATCGCGCGGTTGCGCTCCGGGGTGAAAGGGCACTTCAGCTATCGCAAAATTGCTTGGGAAATGAAGCAAAAGATGAGTGCGCTTGAGCCCGAGCTGGGCCGGCTCATGCAGGCCACTCCCCCTTGGGAGGAAGACCCGTTACAAAGATAGCCCAATTAAAGATAGCCCAATACTGTCCACCGGCCGTCACTCGCAGGCGCGAATACAGCCTCAATGGTAAAAGTTTCCACGTTACATCGGCTCGAAAACCAGCAATCTCATTGAGTTAGAACCGTTTTGATCTTTGGCACGCAAGCTGCCCTATGGTGCAGCAGGTTGTGGCCACGCGGTGGGCAGCCTGAATGACCGTGCGGTTGCCTGAAGCGATCGCGAAACGGCAATTTGCAAAGAAGGAGTTCAATCACATGAAACATTCACTACTCGCAGTGGCATCCATCGGATTGCTCGGAATCGCATTCGCACCGAGTGCGCCGGCGGATGAATGGAATAAGAAGACAATTTTGACGGTGAACGAGCCTATCCAAGTTCCCAACATGGTTTTGCCCGCGGGCACGTACGTTATCAAGCTGCTCGATTCGCCTTCGGACCGGCACATCGTGCAGATTTTCAATGCGGACGAAAATCACCTGTTCACGACAATTTTGGCGATACCGAACTACCGGCTTCAGCCCACGGGCAAGACCGTGGTCACGTTCTGGGAAACGCCTCCCGGACAGCCGAAGGCTATGAGGGCTTGGTTCTATCCGGGCGACAATTTCGGTCAGGAGTTCGCCTATCCGAAGTCGGCCGCCGCCCAGATCGCGGCAATATCTCGTCAAACGGTGCCGACCACCGAGGCAACGCAGGCGGCTGAACTGCCGCAGGCGGAAGTAACGCAAACGCAGCCCGAGCCACAGCAACCGCAGGAAGTGGCGCAGAACACGCCGCCTCCGCAGCCCGAAGCCGCACTGGCTCAGGAACCAACTCCGGTAGCCGCACTGGTTCCCCAGGAACTGCCGAAGACTGCCAGCCCATATCCGTTGATTGGTTTGGCGGGCGCATTCTCGTTGGGTCTCTTTGCACTAATCCGAGGCTTCCGTTTGTCGTAACATGATTGGGAGTTATGACCCGTGGCCGCGAAGTGGCTTGGCCGGTGAGCTTGCTGGTTCTCGCGAGCGCGGTGGGTTGGGGTCAACTGAAAGGCCCAGCCACCGCGAAAGTTGAAGAACCTAGCGATTTCACCATCCGGACTACTTCGCGGCTGGTTCTTTTGGATGTTAGCGTGAAGGATGCATCGGGCGGGTTCGTGTCCGGGCTGTCCAAGGACAATTTCAAGGTTTACGAGAACGGGCAGCCACAACCGGTCACGCAGTTCGCCAACGCCGACATTCCCGTGACGGTGGGGATTGCGGTGGATGAGAGCGGAAGCATGCGGCCCAAGCGTGCGGAAGTGGTCACGGCGGCGCTCGCGTTTAACCAAGCCAGCAATCCGATGGACGAAATGTTCATCATCAACTTCAATGAGAAACCCCGGCGCGGCTTGCCGGACGATGTGCTTTTTTCAGACGACGTCCAGCAACTGCGGCTGGCGCTGTACCAAGGCATTCCGGAGGGACGGACGGCGCTTTACGACGCGGTCGAGATGTCTCTCAATCAGCTCGAGTTTGGACGGCGCGATAAAAAGACGCTGGTGGTAATCAGCGACGGCGGGGACAATCACAGCCGGCACACGCTGGAAGACGTGACGCGCGAAGTGCTGAGGTCGGTGGCGACGATTTATACGGTCGGCCTTTATGACGAGGACGATCCAGAGAGCAATGAGGGCGTGCTCAAGAAGCTGGCGAATGTCAGCGGAGGCGTGTTCTACCATCCCAAGGCGCTGGACGAGATCATACCGATTTGCCGCCAGATCGCCAAGGACATTCGCACCAGATACACCATTGGCTATGTGCCGCCGGCTGAAGGCAAAGCGGAGCGGCATATCAAGGTAGTGGCGTCTTCGCCGGATCATACTAAACTGCTGGTGCGAACGCGAACGAGCTACGTGTTCTCGCCAGACAAGGTGTCCCAATGAGGGTTCGCTTGAGGGGAACGGAGCGGCGCGGCCTGCTGGTCGCCGAGTGGACCTTCCTGCTGCTGGGCCTCGTGGCGGTGGACTGCTTCGTGTGGATCACCACCAGCAGCGTGCTGTATCAGGCATACCAGGATTGGGCCTTCGATCAGAATCTGCGGGGATTGACGGCCAGCGTCGGCGGCTTTGTGAATGACGAGGCGCGCTGGTTATGGAGCAGGAGGAGCGACAGCGCGCCGCAGGCGGAAGCGCCATCCACGCCAGAGGCTGGGTCGAGTGAAGGGACGAATGAACCGCCGCCGAGTGGGCCGCCGAGCGAAGCCCAACCCGCCATGCGCTCAGTGATCGGCCGGCTCCAGATCCCGAGATTGAAGCTATCCGTGATGGTGCGGGAAGGCGCCGACGAGCGCACGTTGAGCCGGGCGGTGGGACATATACCCGGCACGGCGCTGCCTGGCAGGCTGGGGAACGTGGGATTGGCCGGGCATCGCGACACGTTTTTCCGTGCGCTGCGGAATATTCGAGAGGATGACGCGATCGAATTCGAGACCACCCAGGGCATGTACCGCTACGTTGTGAAATCCACCACGATTGTCGGTCCGCGCGACGTCAGCGTACTCGCGGCGTCTGGCGGCGAGAACTTGACGCTGGTGACCTGCTATCCGTTCTACTACGTCGGCTCGGCGCCCAAGCGCTTCATCGTGCGCGCGGCGCAGGTTTCGGCTATCGCGGCTATCCCGAAGCACCAACGGCAACCAGGCTCTTGAGCTTGGCGGTGAGCGTGGTACGTTTCAAGCCCAGCATTTCGGCCGCGAGTTTCTTGTTGCCGCGGGTCTTTCGCAAGGCCTGTTCCAGGATGTTCAACTCGATGCTCCCCACGGTGCGCTCGAAGTCCAGGCCGTGGTCGGGAAGCGCGATCAAAGGATGCGAACCCGGCGGGTAGGCGGCTGGATGCCGGCGCGGCGGAAGCGGAAAATCTCCCGGGAAAAGGACCGAACGTTCCCCGCTGAGTACGATGGCCTTTTCGACGGCGTTTTCCAGTTGACGGACGTTGCCGGGCCAGTCGTGCGCGGCCAGGCGGCCGAGCGTCTCCAGGGAGATTTGCTTGGCGGTAAGGTTTTCCTCCCGGCAAATTCTCTCGATAAAGTGCTGGACCAGAACCGGAATGTCGGAACTGTGCTCGCGCAGCGGCGGCATCGCGATGGGGACCACATTGAGCCGGTAGTACAAATCTTCACGGAACTTGCCTTGTTTGATCAGTCCGGCGAGATCGGCGTTGGTGGCGACGATCACCCGCGCGTCCACGCGGATGGTTTCCGAGCTGCCCAGCCGTTGGAACTCGCGCTCCTGGAGCACGCGCAGCAACTTGGCTTGCAGGCCGAACGGCAGGTCTCCAATTTCGTCTAAGAAGATGGTCCCGCGATGGGCCTCTTCGAACCGCCCGATGCGGTGGTTGACGGCGCCCGTGAATGCACCCTTGACGTGTCCGAACAGCTCGGCTTCGAGCAGAGCTTCGGGGAGCGCGCTGCAATTGACTGCCACCAGCGAGAAACGCTGGCGCGCGCTGGAGGCGTGGATGGAACGCGCGGCCAATTCCTTGCCAGTTCCGGTCTCACCGGTAATGAGGACAGTGGCGCGGCGCGGGGCCACTAAGCGGATTTGCTGAGCGATCTGCCGCATGGGACGGCTTTCGCCGATCAAGAGCCTGCGCCCGGCGTCGGATTCGACTGGAGCCACGCTGGCTTCCTGCGCCCACTTGGAATTGGCGGCGAAATATAGCAGGCTGGTGGCGTCACCATCCGCGTACACGTGGAAGGCGCCCAGCCGCAGCAAGCGCACCACCTCGGTTGCGGACGCCTGGGGAGCCCGCAGCACGATCGGCGTACCGGGCTGGGCTTGTTGTAACTCTTCCAGCAAACTGATCGGGCAAGCACAATTCGGCAGAGGGAGACTCACCAGTACGACATCGAAATCCTGATTGCTAAGAAGCTCCAGTCCGTCCTCCGCGCGCCGCACGGTCGTGGTGGATGCGGAGAGAATTCCGAAGGAAAATTCCTCCGGCTGTTCCGTGATGCATAGGATCTTGGGAGTTAGGCTGAGGGGCGTGATGGGTGGAAACCTCTGTTGCTCTTCCATCGGCAGCTTGGGGAGAAGGAACGGCGAAAAAATGCACTTAGTGCTATGAGGCGAGGAGAGATAGTGCTGGAGGTACACTAGAGCTTATGACCGATTCCGAGCGCATGTCGCGGCCGCTGTCCGCCGTCGACCCGGAGTTCCGCGAAGCAAGATAACGTAATCGTGATCATTCCGAGAGCACATGCCCAACAGGCTGAATTCGCCGCAGCGGTCGCGCAGGTGGAACGGTAACTCCACCCCAATGTTGTTCGCATCTACCATACGTTTGGAAACGACTGGACCGGTGAAGCGTCGGTATTTTTCATGGTCGTACTCTCCGATGCCGCCAGCCGGCGAGATCAACTCCTAAGTGTCACTAACGGTGTCTCGAACGCCATCGTGCAGCAAGTGGAGCCCCTGGAGCAGTGGGGCGTTCTCCCGTATTTCAAGTTCCGCAGCCAATCCGAGCAGGTCCTCCATAAAGAGGAAGTATGGACGTAACTAGATGTCCCTTCCAAGTGAGCTGTTGCCGCTAGCGAGCCATCTCGCAAATCTCGACGCGGAGGCGCATCGTCAAGCCAGCTTTAGGCGTGCGGTTTCCACTGCATACTACGCCCTCTTCCATCTCCTCGTTTCCGAAACCACGCTGAACTGGAGCCGGGACGAGACGCGCTCCGCGCTTGGCCGGCTATTTGAGCACCGAAAAATGAAAGGTGTTTGCGACAAGAAGGTTACCGAACTGAATAAGCTCCTCAAGGACAATCCGCAGGATAGCCCCGAGCTCACGGTTTCCAAACATTTGCTAACCATTGCCAATACTTTTGTGCAGGTCTTTCAAGAGCGAAACGACGCCGACTACGAGACCTCGAAGGGAATGGGACCGGACCAACGTGCTATGGCAAATTGACGCCGTCTCGGCTGCGTTCAAGAGTTAGGAAGCCATCAAACACGAACCGGCTGCCCAAGCGTTTCTATTCTCTCTGCTGGCTCGGGATCGATAAGCACGATCCAGTACACTAGAGTTTATGACCGATTCCGAGCGCATGTCGCGGCCGCTTTCCGCCGTCGACCCGGAGATCTACGAAGCCATCCAGCACGAAGCGGAGCGCCAGCATAGCCGGTTGGAACTGATCGCCAGCGAAAACTTCACCTCCGAGGCCGTGCTGCAGGCCACCGGCAGCGTGTTCACCAACAAATATGCGGAAGGCTACCCCGGGAAGCGCTATTACGGAGGATGCGAGTTCACCGATGTAGTGGAGACGCTGGCGCGCGAGCGCGCCAAGAAGCTTTTTGGGGCCGAGTATGTGAATGTGCAACCGCACTCCGGATCGCAGGCCAACCAGGCGGCGTACTCGGCGGTGATCCAGCCGGGGGACGTGATTCTGGGCATGAACCTGGCGCACGGCGGGCACTTGACGCATGGCCATCCGCTGAATTTTTCCGGCAAGACGTACCATGTGATTCCCTACGGCGTGACGCGCGAGGACGAGCGCATCGATTACGTGGAGCTCGCCCGGCTGGCCGAGGAGCACAAGCCCAAGCTGATCATCGCGGGCGGCAGTGCGTATCCACGGATCATCGATTTCGCGCGCTTCCGCAAGATCGCGGATTCGGTGGGGGCGATCTTCCTGGTGGACATGGCGCATATTTCGGGGCTGGTGGCCGCCGGGCTGCACCCGAATCCCGTTGAATATGCGGACATCGTGACGTCCACGACGCACAAGACACTGCGCGGTCCGCGTTCGGGGATCATTCTGGCCAAGGCGAAATATGGCGCGGCGATCGATAAAGCATTGTTCCCCGGCATCCAAGGCGGGCCGCTGGTGCATGTGATCGCGGCCAAGGCGGTGTGCTTCCTGGAGGCCATGACGCCCGAGTTTCGGACTTACTCCAAGCAAGTGATCGCAAACGCGCAGGCGCTCGCCGAGGGCTTGCAGCAGCAGGGTTTCCGCGTGGTGTCGGGCGGAACGGATACGCATTTGATGCTGGTGGACGTGTTCGCGAAAGGAGTGCGCGGCAAGGAAGCCGAAACGGCGCTGGACGAGGCCTACATCACGGTGAACAAGAACGCGATTCCGTTCGACGTGAACCCGCCGCTGAATCCAAGCGGCATCCGGTTAGGAAGCCCGGCGGTGACCACGCGAGGATTCCGGGAGGCCGAGATGCGGCAAGTGGCGGCGCTGATCGCGGAGGCGTTGAA